>Ga0181402_1000489_pt1 | contig 14824 bp, 7 predicted proteins | sample 25SPOviralmetaG_FD_130131 | JGI IMG/M metagenome (GOLD analysis project Ga0181402, IMG submission 130131) | Marine viral communities from the oligotrophic San Pedro Time Series (SPOT) site, San Pedro Channel, CA, USA - 25 SPOT_SRF_2011-08-17 | ecosystem: Environmental > Aquatic > Marine > Strait...
AATAGTTACGACTGAAGGACTATTTATTGTTAGTGTAGCATTAATTGTTATAGGACCTGCAACCAAAGCGTTATGATTTGCAGTTATTGTGTAATCATTATCCATAGCAACTTCACTCTCAAAAAATATAGATTCTCCACCACCACCCTGAGCACCTGCTGTTATACCAGTAAGGTTAGATCCATCAATAGCAGGTAAAGTACCAGTAATGTTTGCTGCTGGTACATTTGTTAAGTTAGTTGCTGAGATAGCAGGTAGAGTTCCAGTGATATTTGCAGCAGGTATATTAGTTAGGTTTGCAGCACTAATAGCTGGTAACGCACCTGTAAGTTTAGATGCTGTTAAAGCTGAAATACGAGCATCAGCAACTGTTCCTGTTAAGTTACCTGCTGGTATAGAAGTAAGGTTTGCTGCTGATATCGCAGGTAAAGTACCTGTAATGTTTGCAGCAGGTATGGCTGTTAGGTTAGCGGCTGAAGCTGCTGGTAACGTAGCAGGGAACCTTGCATCAGGTACAGTTCCAGAAGTTAGGTTAGCTGCACTAAGAGCAGTTAAATCTACAGCAGCCCAACTCAGAACTCCATTTGTATCTGTTTTTAAAAATTGACCATTAACAATATTAGTAGGCAAAGTTAATGTATAGCTTGCACCTGCACTATGGGCTGGTGATTTAATTTTTACACCATGACTATTTTGTGAACAGTTAAGTTGTAAAGTTCCATCAGCACTACTACCATCACCCTTGATTTCTACAACACCAGTACCATTAGGATTTAATTTTATATTGCCATTAGTTGTACTTGTATTAATCTCACTAGCTTGAACATCTAAGTTACCACCTAATTGTGGAGTAGTATCTTCAACAAGATTACTCATACCACTACCTGCTGGTACTGTTGCCCACTTAACACCTGTAGCTTCATTGCTATCTGCAACTAAGACATAGTTGTTTGTACCAACACCAAGTACTGAAGGATCACCAGAACCATCTCCCACTAAGATTTGACCTTTTGTACTTAAGTCAGTATTCATCACTGCACCAGCAGCATCTACGTTAGTTGCATCTGTAACATCAGCACTAGCTTCAATACCAGCTAGTTTACTTTTTTCAGTATCAGTAAAAGCATTTGTATTAGATTCTGCTTCATATGCACTTTTTATTTCTGCACCTGTTTGATCTTGTGTTGCACCAGATTCAATCCCATTTAATTTTGAATGGTCTGCATCTGTAAAAACATTACTGTCTGTTGCATTGCCAACAAGTGTTTTAATCTCAGCAGCAGTTTGATCTGCTGTAGCAGAAGCTTCAATACCGTTTAACTTTGTATGATCAGCATCAGTAAACACGTTGCTATCACTAGCACTCTCTACAAGTGTTCTTATTTCTGCTGCCGTTTGGTCTGCTGTTGCTCCACTTTCAATACCATCTAATTTTGTACCATCAGTTGATACATCTCTACCATCAACAGTTCCAGAGGTGACAATATTTTGACTACCAAAGTTAGGTGATATTTTAGTTCCATCTATAGCTGCACTTGCATTTACATCAGCATTAACAATAGTATTGTTAGTAATCATTGTTGATGTAACTGTTTCTGTATCACCTGTAGTTACGACTGTACCTGTAATATCAGGTATGGTTATTGTTCGATCAGCAGTAGGATCTGTTATCGCTAGTGTGGTTTCATTATTATCATTAGTTGCACCTTCAAAAACTAAATTGCCTGTAATTGTTTGTGAGCCATCTCTTTTTACATAGTCATTAATTATTTCTTGTTGAGCAAATAATACTTGATTACCATTATTATCTAAATCAATTTCAGTTAAAACACTACCATCTGTAAAATCTACTTTTGCAGCACTTATGTTTGTATCTCTATTAAATATAATATTACCTGTAACATTAGGAGGTGTATTACCAGCAGTAAACTGTACTTCAGAACCAACAATATTGTAATGAGTTCCTAGTGTTTTAAGAACACCACCAACAGTAACTTCTACTTCAGAGTTAGCTAAGAATGGAAATGATATAGCAAAGTTATTTTGACTACCTGTACCATTATGAGTTTGTGTAGTCGTAGAGGTGTTAGTAGCCATGCTTTAAAACCTTTTTAAGTTAAGTGTATCTAAAATTTCTTCCATTTCACTATTGTAGCTGTTTTGTTGATCTACTTTTACGTTTATCCTAGCTTCTAACTCTTCGTCTGAAAAGGTTGCTTTTACATATTTTTCAATACCTGCATTTATAAATTCTTGATTTATTCCATTCATAACTTTATATATTCTATCTGCTGCTATTTGTCCTTTTTCCGAACTTAATCCATGTGTTTCTATTTGTTGTTTATTTGCTTCATAACTAAATTGTCCTTTTGCTCTAAATCCATCTTTAACATACTCAAGCTCACCTTTTAGGTATGCTATCTCGGCATCTCGAAGATTATAACTTTTACCACTAAGACTTATAACAGTTGTATTAACATATTTTTTTAAGTTATTATATTCATTCGTATCTAGTTTTATAGGTTTAAATAACTTACTACTAAAGTTAGAATTTCTAACAAAGTTTTTTACTTTACTACCTCTAATAATATTAGGTGGTTCTGGTAATAATCTACCTATTGTATAACTAGCTTCATGCAATAAATTATTATTACTCTTTGAATATTTTGCATTTGAAAATACATTAAAACCTCTTCTATTAGGATATGTAACTACATCATTAGTCATATGTTCTACTTGAAAAGGTAAATCCCCACCTACATTAGAAGGTACATTGGATTTCATTTGTTGTAATAATCCATGTAAATATTGCAAAGCACCATTAACTTCGTTGAAGTCTTGATCTGATAAGCCTAACTTATCTTCACTTGTAAGGTATCTTAAATTTTTTATATTTCTTGTTAAATCAGAAAAATCACCTGAGTATGTTTTAGTGTCCATCTTGGCAAATAGTCTTATAAGTCTTTTATTTTTAACAGTACCTAATTTTATTTCTTTACCAAGAATTTCTATTGCATATTTTGTTAGACCTTCTGATCCTTCTTTTCTAAGTTCTTGTGCTTTCTGTTCATCTATACCTAATATTTGTGCAGTTACATCTGCTGGTAAACGAAGTATATCTTCCCATAAACTGCTGTAAGGAGTTACAGAAGACTCAAATAACCTACCTAAATAAGAGATATTTCTTTGTCTTTCATAACTTATAGTGTCGTCTGGATCGATTCCACCACCACCTATTTCTGGCAAAGCAGTAAACATCTCCATTGTCTCATCTACTTGTTGAACATAACTTTTGTTTGTAATAACACGACCTATAAAACCAGCCCAACCAATAGTATATTCATCATATATTCTGTCTAATTTTTTAGTAAAGAATGGAGACATTTCTTGAAAGTCAACCCAACCTTTAACAAAAGATAAAACTGGATCTGGTAAATCTTCATAAGAAACATAGTTATATTTTGGTTGTCCATCTTCGTCAAATAATATTTCACCATCTTCGTCATACATTAAGTAAGCTCTAGCGTATGGCAACCAACCACCTCTTAATAAAGAAAGATGTTTTGCAGCACCTTCTTTTGTTTTCCAACTAGGACCACCACCAGTTAAAAATGTTTTTGGTATCTCATCTTCGCTCTCGTATTCACTTGAACTTATAAATTCATTTGCTGGTTGAAAAATAGGTTTATAAGCAAGAAATCCTAAAATGGTAGCAAAGGAATAACCCATATAAATTTGACCTCTTGTATTAGTTCTTACTTGAGGATCAGGACTTCTAAGGTCTGCTGCTATTTCTGGTAATAAGAAAGCATTAAGAAAATTAGCATTTTTAACATCACCAATTAAAGGAAGTGTAAATAATTTATTTGTACCAAATCTTGCAGGTGTATTTACAACAGGAATATACCTCATTATATCTTTAATCATATTTGTAGGTGTTCTTGTAAATTTAAAGAACGTCCTCATTGGTGGGTATTGTATTGCTAGATTGTTTATTTCTTCTGCAAACAAACCAAGTGGATCTGTAACATCATCACTACGACCACCTCTTATCTGTTGTGTATATGTAATCTCTTTACCAAAGTTTTTAGCTCTTTGAAATATTTTTGCAAGAACAGGATCAGCAATAAACTCTCTTGGACCAATACCTTTTTTAAAAAATGTATCTCCTTCTATTGGTTTTAATCTACCTAAGTCTCCTTCTTGTCCTTTTAAAATATAAGATATGACTCCATCAAGACTACCTTTTACATAATCATCTAAGTCTTGTCCTTTCAAACCTTTTTTTAAGGCTTCCATAGTTGCGTGATATGCAGTAGAACCAAGAATATTTGGTGTTTGTATAAGAGCATCATTAGATGTCATTAACCTACTAGGTAGTCTTATAAATTTACCTGTTGAGTTTATAGTTGTTCTTAGTGGAAAGTAAGGACTTTCAGACGAGATAACAAATCTTTGACCAGTTTCAACTTTAGAGTTACCAATATTTATAAAGTTATCTTCCATATCCCATGATCTTTTCCATACTTTTAAAGCAAAATCAAAGTTATACATTAGAGCATATAAATGTCTGGTAGCTGCTTCGACTCCTTCTTTTCTTATTAAGCCTTTACCATCAGCAACATCTAAAGTACCACTAAAGTTTTTCATGTTACCTAAGAATGTTTGTGCAACACCAGAATATAAATTTACTCTTTGAGAAGGCAGACCAGATAAAACTCCATTAATACCTACTTCGTTAATAACTCTTGAAGTTTGATTAAGATTTTTAAGTGTCTTACCAAAAGCATCATCATTATATAGTTTGATCATATTTTCTACACTTCCACCTGCTTCTTTCATATCTTGTGCAACTTTTATAACTTGTGAATAATCTCCTGTTTTGTGTCCTTCTTGTATTCTTGCTAATAAATCTGTTTGAAATTCTGCACTCTGATCTAATAATTTAGTAAGAGCAGGGGATATATCACGATTTTGTGCCGTTAAGCTTTTCTTTTCTAAAGGACTTAGTTTACTAACTTCAGCAGGTGTCATGCCTTCTATGCCTTCTATGCCTTTAATATTAAAAGCGTTCATGGCTCTACCTAGTCTTGTGCCTAAAGGAATACCAAAACCTAACCAATCATCTACTAACTTTTCAGCTTTAATTATTTCTGCACCAGCTTTATCTATAGCAGCTTGACTTTTTTTAGTTTTTTTACCAGCGTTCTTTTTTACTACATCTAAAAATCCTTGCGTGGAGTTTGCAACTCTATCTGTAGCTATTTGTAGACCTTGATTATTAATAACAACTTCTTCTTCTGTTGGTAGTTTGCCTTCTAGTATTGCTTTTTTGTTTGTATATTCAGTAATAAATTTTAAACGTTTCGGATCGCCTGTAATTTTACCTTTTGAATCTGTCATTTTACCCAATGCACCTTCTTGAGTATCAAACTGACTTCTTCTTTCAGCACCTTTAAAACCACCTTCTTGTTTTTTTGTTCTAACTTTTTGAGTAACAAAATCTTTTTTACCTTTCTTCATATCTTTTATACGACCCATCTTCTGTGGATTTAACTGTGTATTACCTAAATCCATATCAGGTTCACTTGCTAACTTGTTTAATGGTGTTTGTACTGTCTTCCCAAAGTCTCTTAATATTGGTACTTCTAAATTTAAACCGCTAGTATTACTAACTGACGCACTAGCAGTACCAGTAGTTTCTTTTACTATTGACTTTAACTTTGCGTGTACCTTATCTCCATGCAGTCTGACTTCTTTTTCTGTAAACCCTTGATCTAAAAATACTTTTAATATTTTGGAATCATTTTGTGCTTTCTTTTTCTTTCCATTTCTTAATGACCAAGATAACTTATCAAAGTCAGATTGAAATTGTATCTGTGCAGAACCATAACGAGGTTTAGTTCTTTTGTAAGCTTCTGGTGCTGTAAAAGTAAGATCTTGTGTAACCTTTGTTTGTACTGTTGGTGTTTGTTTCTCTCCAAAATCTACTTCTGATTGTAAAACTTTTCCTCTTTTAGTTACTGTTAATTCACTAGGGTCAAATTTTACTGATTGAGATGCACCTTTTTTACTTGTAAAAGAAACAGTAAACTTACCAGTAGATTCATCAAAGCCAACAACTGTTCCTATATTTCCTCTATCTGCTGCTTTTACTCTGCTGCCTAAAGGAATACTATCTTGATTTACAGTTGTTGTTTGTTGCTTCTGTCTATTAATTTCTTGATCTAATTTATCAGTATCTAATCCTTCTTGTTTTAATTTTTGTTTTTGTTTCTTTGATACTGTATCTATATTTTTTACTGCATCATTAATAGTTTTTGTATCTTTTTTTGTAAGAATTTTGTCTGCTTCAATATTTGTTTTACCTTTTACTTTTTTAAAAATACCTTCTAATCCTTGTAGAGAGCCTTTAAAACCAGCACCAAAAGTACCACCAAATCCAAGACTTAATAAGTATTCATCACGAGTAACATCATCACCTAATAAATCTCTAAGGAAAGTTTCACTTACACTAAAACCTGCACCATATACTGCACCTTGTTTTATACCTTTTAATCCTTTTCCTGATGCACCAAAAGGTACAATTTGAAGAAGACCAGCAGCTATAGCTTCTGCTTGACTAATATTTTTAACACCTCTAGCTTTCTGTGCTGCGATATTTGCATAGTAACCAACAGTAAATTGACCAGCACCATAAGCTGCAATACCATAAGGACCAGCTTTTAATAAAGGAGAAAGTAATACGTCAGCAGACGTACCAACACCTATTTCTATACCTAAACCTTTCGCTAGTCCTGTTAAATCTTGTTGTGGTTTTTCTTCTGTAAAATCATTGAAGATACTACTACTGATGTCAAAATCTTGTGAAGCAAAATCAAAAGTTTCTTCATCAAATAAAGTATTATTTATATAATTATCAAAATTAGATTGAGGTTTGTCGTCATCAGTTTTTAAAACATTAGTAAATGGCGAATCAATTTCTGTTGTTATTGGTTCAGCAATTTCATTATCTAAGAGACTATCAATAACATTTGAAGTGTCATCATTAACAGTTATTGGTTGTTGAATTGTATTTTCTTCTTCTTCTTTTTTTAGAAGGTTCTTAATAACATTTGAGTCTGTCATGTTAATCAGTTAAAAAATCTTTGTAAGAGTTATCTGTGTATGCACCCCAAGCACCTAATCCTTGTTCATCATATAGTCGTTTGGCTGATATTACATTAATAATAGGATCGTATAATTCTTCTATTGATTGAATATCAAATAATTTTAACAGTCTGTCTTTATCATCCTTCATATTGATTTGTCCAATACCAATAGAAAATTCATTTTCTTTTTGTGGATCTGTACCAGATTTAACTGTATCAATTAAAGGATCACCTGCTGATTCTGCCATAAATACAGCAGACATAATTCTTGCAATCTCTGGTTTAAATCCTACAGCTAATAACATTTCTCTTATTTTAGGTTGAGGTATTGTTTTTGTTTTATCTGTATCTTTTAATATTACGTTCAACGCTTCCGTTTGGTCACGTTTAACTAAAGGACTATTGGGTAATGTAACTATTGGCATAATTAACTCTTGCCCTATGTTTATCATATCTGCGTTAGTTAAGTTATTTGCTTTCATAATAGCTTCTACTGTTGTGCTAAATTGATCTGCTAACTCACTTAAAGTATCTCCTTGTTCAACTTCAACTGTAGTAGGTGACTCTTCTTCACTAACATCACTAAAAGCACTAGCTTCTAAATCATCACTTAGTAATTTTTCGTTTGTTGTTTCTGTTTTATTATCTTCATAAGTTGCATTATAAAAATTAATATTAAAATTTTCAAACGATTTTATGTTTAAGTTTTGTCGTAACGATTCACCAGCAGGTGTAACTGAACCATTGATAGATACAACTGTAGTATTTGGTCCTACTTGTAATTCATTAGTATTTACTTCACTAAATAATTTTGTATTTGTATCGTAGGTTAAAACTTTTTGTTCTTGTATATTTACTGTGTTGTCATTATTTTCACCATCACCATCTTCTGTCACTTCTTCAAATTTTAGTTCTTTTGATAAATCTAAAGCATCATCATAAAACTCATAGTCACCAAACTTATTTGGATTTTTTAGTTTTCTTAATTGACCTAAATACCAATTTCTAACTGTTGTTCTTTGACCCTCTTTATCTATTTGAACATCAATTCCTCCATGTTGTTTTACTAATTTTTTTAATTCTGCATTTAAATCTTCCATTCTATCTACATCATCAGCATCGTCATAACTAACTACACCTGATGATAAGTTTATTTTTCCAATAGTTTTTTGACCATATTTTATTAATGCTTTCATCTCTGGAAATCTTTGCTCAAAACTTTTGCCATCTGTTTCACCTAAATATTGTTTTAATTTAGTATATTTGTCTCTATCTGCTTTAGAAGCATTTGGTCCTAAAGCTTGCATGACATCTGTTACTTGTATTAAAGCTTGACTTTGAGTTACTATCCCACCATCATATGCTGTTTCTAATTCAAAGAAAAAATCATCAACACTAAAATTTCTAAGATCATATTGTTTATATAAAAATTCAATTTGTTCTGGGTATTTTTCTGCTAGGGCATCTAAAGTATTGCCTATATTTTTAAAATAACTTAAGGTTTCCTTGCCATCTTTAAATTGAGTGCGAGAAAAATCTAGGTTATTTAAAGTATTACTTATAGTTTCTTGTTCTTGTTGTTTGTCAAAAGCATTTTGATTTTTTATAACTTCTGCTTTTTTCTTATTTACTTCACTTAATAGTGTTTCAATTTGGTCTTCTCCATCTTGTATATAAAACGCACCTAAAGGTTGTTGTACTACATCTCCATTTTTTAATATTGTTTTTGGTCCTACTTTTAGATTACTTATCCAAGAAATATAATCATCTATTTCTTCTTTAGCAACATCCATATCAAGATTATTACGTTCATAGTAGTCAAGTATTTTTAATACATTTGTTTTTATAACCCCTATCATTTTTGAAGGAGACACACTTGCAGCAAGACCTCTATTGACCATAGAATCTACGTTCTCTTGCAATTCATCAAGAGCTAAAACTTCTGCTTGTGAAAGACCATTATTATTAATTCTGTCTTGTTCTGTATAGTTATCATCTATTAAATCTAATTCTATATTGTCGTTGTAATTGTCTATGCTAAACCAAGAATTTAATACTGAACTATTAAATAATAAACTAGCTTGTTTTATTTTTGACTCTGCTAATTTTGTTTCTTGATCGCTAAATACTTTTTGTAACGCAAGATTTTGTTTAGGTAATATATGTTCTTTTATCAAGCTAGATCTAATACCTCTAGTGTTAGCTAACTGTGTACTTTGAAACTCAGTTATTGCTTTATCAAAAGCTTCAGAGTTTACATCAAATTGTGATAAAGGCTGCTGTATGGTTGTACCATTTGGCAAGTCAACATCTACAACATATTCATTAAAAAATGTTTTAGTCTTTGCTTCTTGTCCATTAGCTATATTGATTGCTAATTGTTTTTCTATTCCATATTGCATAAATCTATTTGTACCAAGAAAATGTCTCAAGGTTTTTTTATCACCTTTTTCTTCTATCTCTTTTCTTATTTCTATAAGCTCTTTAGGTGATGCACCTGCTACTTGTAATTGTCCTTCTTCTATTTTTCTATTTGCATTTTCTTTTGCCTTTAATTGTATAAAATTTTGTAGTGTAGGATTTATGTCTGCTAAAGTTTCAGCCAAATCCATCATGCTGCTTTTTTGAACAACACTAACTGGTGCGACAAAAGTATCTACTGGTCTTCTAAAACTTTGCCCTGCTGTACTTTGAAAACTTGACGACATAATTTAACCAGTTGAAGGTAGTGAAGCGTAGGTGCTAAGACCACTAGCAGCAGCATTTAATAAGACTGATCCTAATGAAGGTATTTGATTATAAGCTTGTATAGTATTACTTCTATATCTATTTCTAATACCTTGATATTCTGATTCAGTTCCTTTTACATCAAATAAATATTGTCTGTCCATAGAATCAATACTTTGTCTTATCTTTTCATTATAGTTTGCACCTTGTCTTACTTGATCCATTACTAATAAATTTGCGGTATTACCAATTTGTCCTGATGCTAATAAAGATTTTGTTGCTCTTAATGTATCAATAGTTTTAGCAAAACGATCTTGTCTAGCACTTACAGTTTGTTCTTGCTTACCTTCAGCTAAAGCTAATTGTTTATTTCTTTTAGAGTCTTCTGCTGATTTAACTCCTTGCTTTTCTATTTCAAATGTATCTGCTGCTGCTTTACTTGCAGCACCACGCATAGCAAGTCCTTGGAATAAAGATACACCAACAGAAGCAGCAACAGTACACATTTAGGCAATCCTCAGAAATTCATAGAATGGTTTTTCATGTTGTCCATATTTTTCGTGATACTTTATAAAAACAAAACCAAGTGCTTCTAACCACTTTATAGCAGAATCGTTCTCTGCATATACAAAATTATATAGGACTTTATAAGATTTCAACAAACTATCTACCCATTCCCGACCTTTTCTTATAAGTTGTATTTTATATTTTTTATTAGAAAACAATTCATCTGTACATATCATCCATATACAACCATCTTTCACTACTCCACATAATCCCATAGGTTGATTTGTGTCACCAGCTATTGTTAAAACTCTTTCACCAAATAAATAAGATAAACGTAAAGCGTCTTCTGGGTCTTTTCCTGTTTGATATTTAGCTTCTAACCTATCCATTTCTCTCATGTTTTGACACACATAATTTAGATCTGATAGTTTTGATTTCCTTAAATATCCCATTACATTCTTCTACTCCTCATGTGGAATACACCTTCATATTCTGCACTAGCTAATAAGGTAGGTAAGAATGTATTGTTCTTTACATCTATACTTACTCTGTCTGATTTACTCATAATAGGAACTTTAAACGTACCTGTATCTAAATTAATCTGACCAAGAGAAGCAGAAGCAGCACCAAGCAAACGACCAGTAAATTTATGTAGAGATGTGTCTCTATTCTCAGGTGTTACTTCTACTTGGAAGAAACCAGAATCTTCATACTTGATATAAAAATGATGTATTTGTAATCGACCACTTATAAGTTCAGTAGCACCTCCACCACCTTGAGTTAGTCTTTGTTGACTAAACCTATAGTGCATTTCATAAGGTTCACCAATAATAAATTTACTATTTCTAAAGTCTCCTGTTGCTGTAATGGTAGAAGTAGAGCCATTAGTTGCGTTACTTGTTGTAATTACTTGCCCTGATACAAGAGTTTTTGTATTGCCTTGAGCATCTACAAATGTACTTGTTTCTCCATTTGCCAGATACCTACCAACAATATTCATATTGGCTCTTAGTCTATAAGGAACTGTAAAAGTAGATACACCGCTAGTAGAGTTGTAAGCAATAGATACACCGCTAGTTGCTTCAGTTAATTTATGATCTAGATGATATTCAAAGTCTGCATTAGGTTCTCTAAAGTTTGTCTCAAATGGTATCTTTTCTAAGGTTACACCATTAGCTTCTTCTATAACCATTATTAAATCAGTACCAATAAAATCAACATTTAAAATAGACCTATTACTGTTTAATGTATATGTAAACCAAGCATTTAAAGCTTTACTAAATCCATCTCCATATAACCATCTGTTTACATATAATTTGTTTGGATTCTCTGTACCAAGCAAAACAAGAATGTCTTGGTTGTTTGATACTGCCATTTTAAAAATGCCACTTGGTATCAGTCTTGGTACATGAATAGTTGTGTTTGCTGCATCTTGGATCTGTTGATTACCTGCAATAATATATTCTCTTATACCAGCAAAAGATCCTTTCTTCGTTAAGAAATAAATAGAAGAACCAGAACCTACAGGTTGTGCTGCTGCGTTACTTTCAAACTCAGTTTGTACAAGTACGTTAGCTGTTGAAGGTGTAAGGTTGTCCGCTGAACTTGATAATACAAATTGCGTTTGTTCAGAAAATAATATAAGTTTTTCTCCCATAGTTACTGCGTGTTTTAAGATCGCAACTTTAGTATGAGAAGCAGCTACATCTATGGGTTCAGTATCTAAAACTGATATGACTGTTTCAGAAAAGAAGTTAAAGAACTCTGATACTGTCGAAAGTATTACATTATCTGCTGCTAAAAATCCAAGTCTATTTCTAAAAAAGAATACGTTATTAATTTTATTACCAATAAAAGAAGGGTTAGGTGAAGAAACTAAATCACCAACAACACGTTCACCCCATTTAGGTAATGTAAAAGTAGTACCAGATAATGTATAAGTATCACCATCTACTTTTGCAAATCTAAAATTACCATCTGCCTGTCGTATTAAAACGTGTGGCATGGTTGCATAGTCAAATTTAAAAGGTATGCCAGCTTCTACTGTTTCTTGCCATTGCCCTTCTTCTAAAGCATTACCATTATTAGTTGTAAATTTAACGTAGTAGTTATCAAAATTTGTACCTTCATCACCTGTAATTTCTACTACATATCCATTAGGTGACACATTTGGTAGATCAGTAAATTGCTGTACTGAATTTTTTATTACTGTCATCTTGGTATTACCTTGAGTATCAGTACCATCTATAGAAAAATCACTACCATCAGTTTTTTTTATATGAATTACAGGACCATTCCTAGCAATCGTAAAACCTGTAAGACCAGAATTTAATCCAGCAGCAAGATCAGAAGCTACAGTATCAGTTGAAAGAGGATCATTACCATCTGTATTATCGGTAACTGTCACTCCGTCTACAGTCACAGAGTAAGTTGTTTTAGCTGTTGCCTGAGTTATAAAGACTATCGCTTGAGTTATATTACTAGCACTATTTGATAAAGCAGAATCCATTGCTGTTGTAATACTGGTATTAACAACAAAAGTAAAGTCAGCAATAGTTACTGTCTTCATCACACTTCTAGGATCTGATGTATTTAGGTAAGCAGTACCATCAGGTTTTGTTACTGTTTTTTCTGTGCCATCTAACTCATAAACTTTGACATTACCATTACTAAATATCGCTACATACTGTTCACCAGCATCTCTATTTATAGTTTGTATATGAACATTACCAAGAGTAGAACTACCAACTGTAGCTAAAAACTGAGATCCAGACCTTTTCGTAAGACCAAGAACAGGGTTGCTATCAGCATTGTCTTGTATATCAGAATGATCTGCTTGTTTCAAAGCATCAGAAGACTGCGATATACCTCTTAATAATGTAGGTATAGATCTTGAAATAACACTCATAGTTATCTAATTAAAGCACTAGAAGGATTGTAAGTATCAAAAATACTGGTAAGAGAAGGATCTCCTCGTAGCATATTGTGATCTCCATTTGCTAAATCTGTTTCCATTAAAATTGATCTAGCTCTTACTTCATCTTCTTGTGTATAAGTTCTTAATCCTTGGTCACTTACAAGTCTATCAACAAATATTCTTGCAGCTTTAATATTCATATAGTATCTAGCTGGTTCTGGTATTTCACTAAAATCTCTAAAATAAACAACAGTACAAATCAAGTCTTCTTCAAATTCAAACTTATTATTTTGTCTGTCATATAATTTCAAACCACGTTGTATAGGATCTATGGTCGGGTGTTGATGTATATTTGCATCTACTCTTAAAACATTTATTGGTAAATTAATTTGATTAGATATGTCTCTTGTAAGAGTTACATCTATTTCAGTATTAAAAGACCACCCTTCTGATTGCACACTTTTGTTTACTTCAGTAAGAGTTGATTGAGCAATACGAGCATCAACAGGAAGAGTACCGAGAAGACTGTTTATAGGTGCTTCTCCTATAGCAGCCAACATAATGTTAATACATTCAAGTTCTGTGGTTTCAGCTACAGTCATTAGTTACCACCTTGTTGAATAAGTTTATTTCTAATCTTAGCTGTTTCTTTAGTAAACTTATATTTTTCAGCAAGCGTAGTTTTTCCTGTGTCTGTCATTTGTTTATTGTAGGCATCAAGATAAGCTTGACCTTCTAATCCAAGAATACCTTTTTTCTTTTTATTCTTGCCAAACATAATTAGTACCCTTTCTTTTTAATTTTAAGTGAGTCTCTCCCACCTTTCTTTTTTTTCTTCTTTGATGAATACATAGCTATAAAAAAAGGGTATCTAATAATAAGATACCCTATAAATTGAAATTAAGAAGCAGATAGCTTAATAGTAGCTGCACATTCTGGTCTTAGGATTCCATGACCAAGAGCATATTTAGCAACCATTAATGTACCTTGATACATAATTCCGTAGTCAGAACCAGAGATCTCAGTTGTCATATCCATAAGTTTTACTGTACCAACAGCAGACTTGTGGAAGACAAGACCAATAGTTTTACTATCGTCACCTGAGTAAGTGTTATTAGCACCACTTGGGTTAGATCCTACGTTTGACTGAGGTACGTTATTAGACATCATTACAGGGATGCCAGCAACTTGTTGGATTTTACCAGAAGCAAATGAACCATTACCTTGTGGGTTGAAGTCAACATCTACAGTTCTAGTAGCAGATTCAGCAAGTTTGTAGTACTCAGCAGGTGGTAGTACACAGAAACGATCTGTTGGAGGAATGTCTCTTTCGTCAAATGTCTGTGCAATATCATAGATAGCTGCTGCTATCTCATCACCAGTAACATCAGAAGATGCTGTATTACCATTAGCAAGTGTTAATACAAGACCACCATTACCACCTGTAAGAGTAGTAGATGCACGACTCGCATTACAAATTTGCTTGGCTACGTTTTGATCGTAAGTACGAGCAAGAGCCTTA
>Ga0181402_1000492_pt1 | contig 14783 bp, 20 predicted proteins | sample 25SPOviralmetaG_FD_130131 | JGI IMG/M metagenome (GOLD analysis project Ga0181402, IMG submission 130131) | Marine viral communities from the oligotrophic San Pedro Time Series (SPOT) site, San Pedro Channel, CA, USA - 25 SPOT_SRF_2011-08-17 | ecosystem: Environmental > Aquatic > Marine > Strait...
AAGAGCTTCTATTGTATTTCTATCTTGTATGCTTGCAGTAATATATTCTACACCATCAACCTGATGATTACCAGGTGTTCGTAAATCGTCTACTACTACAACTCGTACACTAGGATGTGTACTTTTAATCTCATCAACTAAATGGCCTCCAATGAAACCACACCCACCTGTCACTAACACATTATTCATTCGCTTCTTCCTTATGTTCATCTTCTATTTCATCGCAACACTTACTACAGTAAGTTGCATCAATATTTATAGTACCTTCTTGACACACTACTCTGTAAGAGAATGTCTCTAAATCAGTTTCTTTGCTAGAAACTAAGCACTTATCACAAAATTTTTCCATTCTATACACTTCTCACATTTCATACATGGCGCGCCATCTACGGTTACTATATTACAACTTATTACCAATTTCTTAACAACAGAATTTAAACTATCATACTGCTCTTGTTTACTATAACTATGTAAAGGAGACTCCAATGAAGCATTACAACCTACTGACTTTAACACTAAGGTCACTCCTGAAGGACCTAACGCCACTGGTGATATTTCTTCACGATGTGTTCCATACCAAACCTGATCGTAGTCTCCAAGAGGAGCTACAGTTAGTATACCACATCCCCACCAAGGAGAGTCCTTTCTCTTTACTTGCTTGTACTTATCACCAAACGTATCAACATTCATTGTAACTTCTGCATATGGTAAGCTATGCCATTCTGCTATCTTTCTTGCACTCTTAGATTCTCGTAATGTCTTATTGTCAAAAATGACATGTAAACACTCAGCCTCAATATCCATATCAACAGCATGTTGAACTAGTGCAGAGGATTCAACTCCTCCAGATAACATGATAAGCACCTTCACTTTAGGCTATCACAATACCGCTTGTGTGCTCTCTATATGCATCTGTTACTTGTTTACTTGCAAGTGTTACAAACACACAGCTCTCAAATACAGCGTTGGTTGGGTTCTCTTCACCAGTCTGACAAATACCTCTAGCAAATCCCATATTACCTTCAGGTCCTTGTACGACCATTCTTGGATCATCCAATTCAATTAAGCCATTCTCTTTGCTGACAAACTTACCAACAAACTCTCCGGCAAATGTTACTAACGTAACAACATCATTCTTTTTCATTTCATAGTCTCCTGTATAAACTCGCTAAGTGTTGAAATATCCTGGTCACTTAACATACCAGCTTGAGCCCACATAGTGGAGCTCATGTTTCCTACTGTCTCTCTGTTTTGGTAAGCATATAATCTCTGAGATATGTACTCTGCATTCTGTCCTGCAAGTTTAGGAAAGACTGCCATACCTTGTCCTTCTGCTCCATGACATGCTGCACACCCTGCCCATAGTCCTCTTATTGAACTAAATGGATCTGACTCAGCTTCTGCTCTTTTTGCTTGAAGAATTTCAGCCATTGTACCATTGACTCTAACATACTCCTCATAGCATTCACCATAACATCCTGTTACACTCGGGTAACCTTTGTAATCTAAGTTGTTGTATGCTAATGCAATAGTCCCAACCATCATAAAACAAATACCCAATATATATCCTTTCATTATAAACTTATTCCTTTAAATGTATTCTCACCTACATCTTTCTTTACACCACCTACAATGTATGATGAGATTTCTGTTTCCTGTGGTGCCACTTGTACACTTCCTCCAGCAATCCATTTCTGTGTCCATGGTAATGGACTAGCTGCTGGTGTGTTGTATGGTGATGCTAACCCTAATGCTCTTAGTCTCTTTGTAGCAATCCATTCAACATATTGTTTGAGCAGTTCAGCATTCAATCCTATCATGGATCCATCTTTAAATAGATACTCAGCCCACTCTTGCTCTTGTGTTATCACATCGTCGAACATCTTCATTACATCTGATAGACATTCTTCTTTAATCTTAACATAGTCTTTATCATCCTGTGGTAATAACTTTATCATCTGTTGTGTTGAAGCCAAGTGAGTGTTCTCATCTCTTGCTATGAACTTAATAATCTTTGCGTTACCTTCCATCTTTTTAAGTTCAGCAAATGCCCAACTACATGCAAATGACACATAGAACCTTATACCTTCTAATGCATTGACAGCATTAAGTGCTAACCATAGTAGCTTCTTGTGCTCATATGATCCATACTCTCCATCATAGTCCATGAGGTCATCATAGAACTTACTAATCTCATCACCACACTCAGTGATAGGTTTGATGTTCATTATGTTGTCAAACACCTCACTTGGATTAGGATATATGTTCCTAATGATATGTGTATACGATCTGCTGTGAATAGTTTCAAAGAATGACCACGTCTCAATCCAAGTCTCTATCTCTGGTAACGAGCATAGAGGTAAGAATGCTATGTTAGGACATCGTCCTTGTACACTATCTAATACTATCTGTCTCTTTAGGTTAGATGTAAAAATGTGTTGCTCTGATTCTGTTAGAGCATCAAAGTCATTAGCATCCTTAAGTATGTCTACTTCCTCTGGTCTCCAAAAGAACCCCAACTGTCTATCTGTTATCTTCTCTAGTTGAGGCCACTTGACCTCATCATATCGAGCAATGTCTGCTCCACCATCAAAGAACATCTTTCTCTTTAAATGGCTTTTTCTATTCTTTACTAAAGCACGCATGATTCGCAATCCTCGTCGTCTACTGGTTGTGTTCCTTCTACGTAAGGATGTGATGGTTCTTCAACATCATCCGTAGCTCCATCAAAGGTATTACAATAGTATAATTGTTTACCTCCATACTTATAGAATGTTATGAGATCAGTCAATAGCTCACTCATAGGTATCTTCTCCTCTGCAAAGTGTTGAGGGTTGTATGAAGTATTCACACTAATACCCTGATCAACGTACTTTTGCAGTACAGCACATATGGATAAGTAGCCTTTAGGAGACTTCTGATCCCATAACAATTCATATTTGTTCTTTAACTTGAAGATGGATGGCACTACTTGCTTGAGTACTCCATGCTTACTTTGTTTGATTGATACTAATGCTCTTGGTGGCTCAATACCATTGGTTGCATTAGATATTTGGCTAGATGTCTCACTAGGCATAAGAGCCATTAGTGTACTATTTCTAATACCATATTCCTGTAAGTCTTCTCTAAGAGTATCCCAATCCATCTTAGGATTGTGAGGAACTAACTGATCAACATCTTTCTTGTAGGTATCACATGGCACAAGACCTTGACTATACTTTGTCTGATAGTTTAGTTTACAGCTTCCTTTCTCTTTTGCTAATTGATTTGATGCTTTGATTAAAGAGTATGACCATGCTTCAGTCCACTCATCTATCATAGGTAGATTAGGTGCAGAGTATGTCATATCATTCTTTGCCATCCAATATGCAAAGTTAATTATACCAATACCTAATGGTCTACGGTTCATAGTTGATCTCTCAGCTGCAATGACTGGATACTCTTGATAGTCAAGTAGTGCATCTAATGCTCTGACTAGTATCTCAGCAGGTCTCTGGAATCCTGATGGATCTTTAATATTACCCCAGTTGATAGCAGCTAACGTGCATAGTGATATCTCTCCAGCTGGATCATTGATTCCTTCTAGTGGTTTAGTAGGTAGATTGATCTCACAACATAGGTTAGACATCTTGATAGGAGCTAGTTCAGGTCTAAAGGATCCATGCTCATTAGCATGATCCACATTCATTAGATAGATACGTCCAGTATCTTTCCTCTCTTGCATAAAGGATGAGAATATTTCCACAGCAGGTATCTTCTTCTTCCTGATGCTGGTCTTTCTCTCTGCAATTTCGTATAGCTCTTTGAACTTGTCGACGTCGTTGTAGAAGCATTCAGTGAGCTCTGGTACGTCTGATGGACTGAATAGAGTGATTTCTTCACCCTTAATGAGTCTCTCGTAGAATACCTTGTTGAATTGAACTCCATAGTCTAAGTGTCGGATCCTATTGTCTTCAGTACCTTTATTATTCTTAAGTACAAGAAGGTCCTCAACCTCCAAATGCCAAATAGGATAGTATAGAGTAGCAGCACCACCCCTAACGCCACCCTGACTGCAAGATCTGACAGCAGACTGAAAATGTTTGAAGAACGGTATGACGCCAGTATGTGTTGCATGGCCTCCGTTGATAGACGATCCATGTGCTCTAATACTTCCTGCCCCAATACCAATTCCAGCTCTTTTCGATACATACTTTACGATTGCTCCCGCTGTCGCATTGATGCTATCTAAACTGTCACCTGACTCAATTAACACGCATGAACTAAATTGTCTAATAGCTGTCCTTACTCCTGCCATCACTGGTGTAGGTAATGATATCTCAAACTTACTTACACTATCATAAAAATCTTTGACCCATGTGAGTCGTTCTTGTTGTGGATACTTATGGAAAAGAGTTGCACCGATTAGCATCAAAGCTATCTGAGGTGTCTCGTATATTTTTCCTGAATATCTATCCTGTACTAAGTATTTACCTCTAAACTGTTCCATAGCTGCATAAGTATAGTTCTGATCTCTATCATGATCGATCCACTTATCCATTGTTTCATACTCTTCTACTGTGTACCAGTTAAGTAAATCTGGCTCATACATTTTACTCTTGATGTTCTCTTGTACTACATCAATAAGAGCAGGAGGAGTAAATTCTCCAAATGCTTCTTTACGTAAGTGATACGATATAAGTCTTCCAGCCACTATCTGATAGTTTGGATCATCCTCAGAGATAAGATCGGCTGCTGCCTTAATCATTGTCTCCTGGATCTCAGTTGTAGTCATTCCATCATAGAATGAAATATGTGAGTTAATCTCTACTTGTGATGGTGATACTCCATTGATCCCCTCACATGCATAAAAGATAACCTTATGTAGCTTGTCTAAGTCAAGCGGCTCTTTTGTACCATCTCTTTTAAGTATTTTTATTTCTGACATTTCTCACCTTATACATTAATAAATTGTCTGTTCGCTAAATGCTCTTCTGCTATATCCTCTTTTGATTGACCATGATAACCAACTGCATGATGTTCTTCTATCATTAATTGGTTTATGTTAGTCTTTGCTGTCACGTTGTGTTCTTCGTTATGTTCTTCTACCCAGAACTCTCCAAGTATCCTTCCAAACTTACCCTTACCGTCCTTATGTGTTCTTAGATAAGGTACACCAATCTTTAAATGACCTTTTAAGAATGCTGAAGCTGCTTTACCATACTTCTTTTCTTCTTTGTCTCTTGTTCTACTCTCAGGAGTATCTATGCCGTATAGTCTTATCCTTTGTTTCTTTAACCATACACCAAAACCCAGATCAATGTCAACATCTACTGTGTCTCCATCTACTACCTTTATTATCTTTACTCTATACTCGTACATGTTTTCTCCTATTTTTTCCACGCAGTGATGGCCAGTTTGGCTTTCAATCCAGAATGCGTATTAGTATCTATAATCTGTCTAATATCAGCTGGCTCCATTCCATTCATAACCATATCGTTTATGTCTTTTTCTTGTATATGGGATGGCCATACACAAACTTTATATCCTTTCTCAACAGCTTTGAGTAGCTGTCCAGCAGTACCAGGACTTCGAGGCTCATTATCTAATACTACTACCACGTCTTGATCTGGTAAATGCCTGTTGATCAGATCGAAATGCATACTACCAACTGCTATTCCATTCGGTATAAACATGCTGTCAAACTGACCCTCGAATACATATATATTGTCCTTCGTATCTACAGTATCCAGACCATATATGAACCCAGATTCTTCTGTCCAAAGCATCTTTAAATACCTCTGTTGAGTAGGTAAAATGCCTCTAGCAACTGCTCCAAAGCACTTACCATTCTTGTCGCACATAGGCATTACTATCCTTGGATCCTTGCCCTTGAACTGAGATGTAAACTTTTCAGGTAACCACTTCTTTGCCCACTCGTATCCATTCTCTACATAAAATAGTTTATAATGGTACTCATTAGGTATTCTTCTTGACCTTATATACTTTACAGCTGAATGGTCTTGATGTAGTTGTGATATAGCTTTTAGTTCTTTGAATGGCTTCTTATTGATTGATTCAAAGTCTGGCTTACTAGAGGGAATGTCAGGCATTGAGTCACCATACAATTCTCTGCTCTGTGTGCTAAACTCATTGCTCTCCTTCAACACTTCTAACTTATACTCTTGTACAAGGTTAGGAGCTATCTCTTTGAGGAAGTTTTCTATTGTTCTAGTTGCACCACAGTTATGACAAAAGAACTTATACTCTCCTCGTTTAGATAAGAAGTATCCTCTTGCTTTGTGTTTATCCTTTTGACTATCTCCACATATAGGACATCGGCAGTTAAAGGTTCCGTTCTTTTCCTTAAACTTGTCTAATGTGTTTGAGAGTAATAGAATATATTTGCGCTGTAACCATTCACTCATGTCCGCTATTATACGGAATAAGTGTTATAAAGTCAACTACATTGGCATTAATTTTGCAGCTATTGAGATCAGTGATGCTATGCCTGCTGCTGCTCCCATCATCTGCCAACGCCACTTGTTAATGTCGTTTATCTGAGTGAGAACTCTTTTTTCTGCATCATTCATATCATCTCTTAATTGTGATACTCTACCGTGTACTGAATCCATTTGTGCAAAATGTCGTTCTATTATGTTTTCTGTCTGGTCCAGACGTTGTTCATGTACTGCTATAATTTGCTTGATATCGCTTGATACATCTGCCAATTTGTCAATTGCAGAGTCAAGTTTATTGATGACCTGATACACTTGGTCTAATTCTTTTTCTGGCATGTTAACCCTTCTTTTCTAGTTTTTTTATTCTCTTATCGAGACTTTCATAACCATCAAATTCTTCAAGGCCACACTTAGGATGGCAACATTCTTCTAATTGTTCTATTCTTTGTTTTAGATTAGGATACTGAGAGAGCCATTTCTCTTCTCTCTTAGCTATTTCTATATCATACTTACCAGCAAGATACTCCATGAAATCATCGACTTTATCTTGGAACCAAACCCCAACTTTAGTATTTTTAAACCATTGATAAAATGTGCTTCCAATTACGGATGAAAATATAGCTTTGAGAGCCAACCAATACATCTTTACTCCTCTATATTCTTCTTAAGATTCTTGGAGTATTTAGTAATATTGTGATCTGCAATTCCATCAAATAACTTAAATTGTGACCATGAATCCCATAGTCCTACCCACATATCTTTAAAGTCTTTCCACCATGAGTACTTCTTCATTACTTTGCCATCACTAGCAATATACTTAATTGTGCCTGTATGTCTAAAGAATAAGGCTGGAGGTACAGAAGCTACAACGTCGTTATTGTTTACGTGACGAACATGCTTACATAATAATTTGTCTCTGAATATAGCATCACCAACTCTAGGTGACCCATATGTGTATAATGCTGTTACGATTGTTTCGTTTCTTTGTGTCCAAATAGTAGCCATTGCTCCACCTAAACTATGTCCACATACGTATAGAGGTTTACCCTTATGTCTCTTTAGATAGTCTGCAATGTCTTGCTCTATCTTATCAACTTCATATGCAAATCCATTATGCACTTTACCTTCACCATTCTTTTGTGGTTTAGGCCAGAAGTCTAAGTCAGCCTTAACGTCTGACATCTGTGTTGGCTCTGTTCCTCTGAACGCTACTACTACGTAATCTTTATTAGATGCACATACTGCTTGTGCTCCTAAAAGATCCATTAATTTATAAGATGTGAATCCTAATTTCTTAAATGCTGTCTTACCAGCTTTTGCTCCTTTGTATGCAGCTCCTGCACACTCAGCAAATAACCATGATTCATAGCTCTCGTTTCCTAATTTACTCATTTTCTTCCTCTACCTTGATGCCGATAGCTTCTAACTGTTCGTCATTCATTGTTACGTTTCTGTAATATACTATTACTTCTCCTAGCTGATTTATATATCTTTTGATCTCTTGCGTGTTGTATGACATAAGTTCATAATCTGCTACACTCATTGCTACAAACACAATGTCACCACCGTGCTTCTTCTTAATATCATCCATAAACTTATCCAAGTAAGAGTATCCCTCAGGGTACTTGTCTTCTCTTCCTAGCTTACAATTGCTCTTCTTTGTCTCTGGATCTTTAAGGCATGCTTCAATAATCTTAGCATCAGATACTACATACCATTTAGGTTCTTTTAAATCTATTGGTCTTGGCATTGTAGGTTGAGCAATCTCAATCTGTACTGGTTTAGTTACTACCTCGACTTGTCTTTGTCCTAATAGAGAACAACTACTTAGTACTATCGGGATTAGCAATACGCTGACTAGCTGCTTCAATCTCATCAAATACCTCCTTGGTTCTCTCATTTACACTCTTCTCAATCATACCAGGTTTTGCACTTGCTAACTGAGCTATGTTGTGTCTTCTAAAAATATCTAAGTACTCATTCATCTCAGCTTCATATTGCTGATTCTTAGATGTTAATGAGTTTATTTGTGCAATCTGATTAGTTAGATTATTAGTTGTCTCTTCTAATGCTACTGTAAGAGAGCTATTCTTTACCTTCTCTTCTAGTAGCAGAGCTTTGTTTGTTTCGTTTTGATTGTATAGTAGGAATAATGCTAAAGATAATGTTCCCACGATACCTAATAATATATTTCTTAGCATTACATTATACCATTAAATCTTCTATTGACGTAGTCCTTAATACCACTGTGATAGTTTGTGGCATCTACTTTGTTCTGTTGCTTATATTTGAATTTCTTTTTCTTAGATACTTTGACATCATCAGGACCATTAATACCCATTCCAGCTACAGCTCCACTGCCAGCAGCATTTGTAGGCATTTCTTCTAAGGCTCTTTTATAATTGTCAAGTCTGTATATTCTAATATAATCTGTAAACTCTTCAGCACTTTCTGAGAGTATTTGATCTTCTGACTTCTTATCCCAATCTTCTTTAATTAAGTATAGTGCTGCTGCATAGCTTGCTAGTCTGGATCTTCCAAAAGGAACCTTTTCAAGTATCTTTTTTAATCTAAGAATCATCACATCAAACACTTTGAACGATCTGTTCTGTGCTGGCGTACGGTCTCTAGGTTTGACAATAATATTTCCGTTGTTGTCTATTACTCCAGACTTGTTCGCATCCCATTTGCTAAAAGGTGTAGCAAGTCTTCTAATAAACTGATAGACTACAAACATGTCAACTGCTGATGTCTTTGCCATTAAATGCTCCTAAGTAAATCCACAACATATGGATCCACATCTATATCTTTAGTATAAATTATTTGACCCTGAATACCAATACCATCAACTCTCGGTGGTAGTCTATCTAAGACTACTAAGAAAGGTATAAGTATATCTAAGTAGTTTCTTAGCTTGAAGAACAACATTCTTGTTGCTCCAGACTCAAAAAGATTATACAATATGGTTAAGTGATTAAGGACTAATCGTTCCTTAAGCTCTCCATTCTCTTTATATTTATTAAATAGACGTTTCAGATACTTGAATCTCTTCAGATCATCAAAGAATTCTGTCTCATCCATGCATTGAGGATTGTCGTATGACTGGGCTGCGTATAATATAAAGTTCGATTCATCAATTTTGTTCATAATATTATTTATAAGATGATTATGTAACTATCACAATTGACCCATTCATTACAGCGTGTGATGTACATCTGTATATCAAGTTAGCAGCATTTTGTGGTACGGTAAATGTAATTCTTCCGTTTGCAGTGCTAACACCATTACTATATTCTGTTCCGTCTGTATGATTTAAACGAAAAGGATGAGATCCATATATGCTATTAGCATCAAATTGATAAGTCAATCCTTTGTATAGATATATGGTCTCGTTGTCAGTACCTTGTGCACCACCTCCTGCGAAGTTGAATGCTGTAGTACTGTTTGCGGACACTGTAAATTTTACATGTCCTGGAAATGCCGAACCACCTACTGATATGACATCACTTAACTTTTCAATGGATATGCTGTTAGACACAGCTGTCCCTGATGTATTAGTTGTTACAACCAGTATGTCAGCGTTAGCTAATGTACTGGTTGCTGTCAGTTCAGTAAGTTTTGGCATTATATATTCCTATTTTTAACTATCTGGAAGTTCTGTATCGTCAGCTGCGTCACCAGAAATGTCTGATTTAGCTACTAAAACTTCGTGCATAACTCTGTCGACTCCATGCATATCTGTTTTAGTTGTTCTTCTAACCCAACCAGCATGTGTTGTATCTGTTACTCCAATTTCTGTAGTATCTACACCAAAAACCTTAGAAGGATCACCATGTGAACCTTGAGGTACTTCAGTAAAAGATACTGAAATAGGTTTTTCATTTAATGTGTAGTTATTAGCTGCTGCAACTGCGTTGACTGATGTCCCGAGTTGTGCTGCTGAAACGTGTGCTACAGTATTAGAAGTAATTGAGTTAATTACGAACTGAACGGTACTGTTGACTACTAGATAATCACCGACTTTAGCTTCGTCATCAAATACAGTAGATGTTCCACTAACTAAACCGTTAGCAGCAATTGCTATTGTACCTGTTGAAGTCTTGTCGTCTTTGTTTCCCCAAAGTGCCATTTTTTTCTCCTAAATTAAGTAATACTATTTATATTACTTCTTCTTTTTCTTAGGATGTCCGTGGTGCATTTCTGATACTATTTCTAGATCTTCCACTGCGACATCTTCTATAATTTTATCACCAAACATTACATCGTAATGAGTGACGTACCCTGTTCCATCCTCATTCTCTTCAAGAGTATGCATTCCAGGAACACATTGACCTTCACCATGTTCTTTATGAACAACGTGTTTTGCACAGTCATGATTAACAACCTTAGCTGCATTGTCTGTGTTAAGATCTTCTGATTCTACTACAAAGTCTTCGTCTTCTGCAAGGACTTCTTCGATAGCTTCAACGACGTAATCTGGTAATTCAAAACCTTCTTTTGCCATAGCTTTCTTAATAGCTTTTCTTTTCTTCATAAGAAATTCATCTGAATCATCTTTATCACCATCGTTGTCGACATCTTCGTCTTCATCTCCGACAGGATCCAATTTCTTCTTCTCATCTAGCTTAGCTTCTTCTTTATTGTAAAGACCCTTAGCCATCTTTTCTTTTGAAGACATTTTTTTACCTTCAGCATGTACAACTGCAGGATGTTCTTCTTCTGTTTGAGCTTTAGCTGTCTCATCGTCATTGACACCCATTAAAATCTTAGATGCTGCATCAATTACTGCTTGAGTAGCTGAGTTCTCTTTAGTGCCAAATATATCTGACATAACTATTCTCCTTTATATTCTTCATTTGCCTTTCTTAACGCATCTTTCACCTTAGGGTGATCAGCTAATCCAGGCTTTATCTTATTTATAGCATTTGAAGCACCAGTCATGTTTCCACCCTTGTACCTTTTATCAAATGCTACACCTTTTGCCATCTTCACTTGCTTTTTATCAATTCGTTTATTAGCAGTGTCGATTCCTTTATAACGCTTATCCTGTTGCTTATCAATAGCTTTTTCAGGATAACCCTTATGTCTTGCGTTCTCTCCATCTTGTACATCTTTATGAGCTGCTTGCTTATACTTCTGCATTGTGGAAATCTTTAATTCATACATTTTCATTACACTTTCTTGTGTAATGTGCTTATGAATATTTTTAGATACAGCATCATGGTGCTTTGGACTAACTCCAGATGCCTTAACTCTTTGCTGTACGTGAGACATTTTTGTATCTGTGTGATTGTCATTAACATCAATCTTGTGATCTTTAAATTTGTAATGGTATTGATCTTCTCCGGCCTGATCAGAACCTTTTGAACCGTGATTTACGCTTGAAGCATGACTACTTTTATAATTGTAATCTGATGTATCAGTGTGGTGAATATCATGTCTTCCTGATTTTCCTATTGGATCCATTGCTTCACCAAGTTTACTTTTAGCCATTGCAACTCCTTTCCTCATTTTTTCTAATGTTTTATCTTTATCTACTTTTGCACCAATCTTCAAATGTAATTTTTCTCTATCTGTGATTGCTTTGTTAGCTTTGTTAATGTAGCTCAGTTTAGTTGTGTCTGAAATCTCTTTTACATCAACTTTTTTTCCATCCTTGTTAGGCTTAGGATTGAGTTGAGGATCTCTTTTAATTGATTTCCTAAGATTCTTCATGTACTCTTTACCACCTATACCTGGCATTGAAATGTGTGGATTATACTTTCCTTCTTCAACTGATTCGTTCTTACCTTTACCAATGTCTATCTCTTTCTTAGGAGCAACCTTAACTACCTTTCTTCCTGTAGCTGGATCTGTAGCAATAATAGTTTTTCTATCCATTCTTCTTTCTATTGCTTCATTTTTTGGCTTTCTATTAGCGTAAGCTGCATCAGCTGCGTTTTGAGTATGATTATGGAATCCTTCATGGTCTCCGTCATCATATGCTTTTTTAGCTTTCTTTATATGACTTTGAACTTTTGGATGTTTATTATCTTCATGGTCGTTATAAGTATCCATCATTCTATCCATTGAAGAATTAGATTCACCCATTTTTTTAACTTTAGGCTTTTCATACTTAACTTTAATTTGTGAGTCTTTCAAGTCATCAATGTGAGAATCATGTACTATGTGTCCTGGTTTGATTCCACCATGCTGCTTCATCTTATCACCGACTTTAGTAACCTTATAATTGTTACCAACTCCGCCTTTGTTATGAGGCTTGAGTGTTACGCTCATGCTCATTTCGTCTATGTGTTGTTTAAACTTTTTCATATGTATACCTATTTAGTCTTTGTACTGACCAGCAGTTGCTTTAGACTTTTGTCTCTTTCCTTGTTTTTGAACCTCAGCTTTGTTAGCAGGGTATATTGGATCATGCTTGCCATCTACACCATACTGAGCGGGTCTTCTTGCTATTTGTTTCTTAATTACAGCCATCTTACCTTTGTCAGATTCTATATCTTTTCCAGGAATAGATTTATAAGTCTTTAATCCAGGTCCTTGTTTTTGTCTTCCTAGGTAAGCACTTGTGTGTGGGTTATCAGATTTATCTCTATATCTAGCTTGTGTCACTTGAGCAGCAGTTGCTTCTCCATAGACATTTTTTATAGCTTCCATTACTGGATCATAACTCTCATCTTGTATTAACTTATCTAATTCTTTCTTTTGCTTTCCATGAGCTTTCATAGAACCTTTTAAACCTTTAGATAGCTTTTTAAGTCCTTCAGCATCTTTAGAGTTAACTGCTTCATTAGTTTTCTTGCCATACATTTTCTTCTGAAGTTTGATAGCAGCTCTCTGCATTCCTTGACCTCTATTGTATGCTTTCATATCTTCCTTCTCTCCTGCATCTAAGTCATCTGGTGCAGATGAACCTAATTTATATCCACCTCTTGATGCTAGGTTTACTGCTGAGTTCTTCTTAACAGGATTAGCTGACTTCTGAATGTAGTTAGATAATGTTTTGCCTGATAGTTCATTAACAGTCTCAACGTCCTCTCCTACATGAGATTGGAATGATTTGTGACTATCATGAGATTTATACATTGATAACTTTTCACCTGGTTTAGCACTATCATGTTTCTTTAACCATTTCTTAGCATGATCAGGAGATACGTTTTTAGATGTGCCGTCTTTAAACTTAACTGATGATGGCTTGCCATCTTTAGTATCAACAACTCCTCTTAACTGAGATACAATATGAGGTAAGTCTCTCTCACCTCTTCCTCTTTTCTTTTCTGGTGCTTTTGGTTTACTATCTAAGTGTGAATCGTCTGATGTTTTATAACCTGCTGAATCTCTTCTAGCTGCTTTTGCTGCTGGATCTGATTTCTTACCTAATGCTGTACTTGCTTGTTTAGCTGCTTGCTTGGCTTGATGCATTCTAAAGATTTTTGCTGCTGCTTGCTTTCTTTCTGAATCTGACATAGCTTCATCAAGTGATACCAATGTTCCTGTATAAGCCATTGATAAGTCATCTAGTATAGATTCTACTTGTTCTCTTCTTGTAGTACCTTTGTAAACTGTTTTTAGTCTGCCGATACCAACTTTAGCTGCTTTAGCTCTTGACTTAGGAGCTCCTGATTTTTTGTTTAACATGTTAGCTTTAGCTTTTCTTGCTTTCTCTTCTGGAGATAATTTTCTATATGCTCTTCCTTGAGAAGTGTTCTCCCATCTTCCTGCTTCATCTAGCTCAGCTTCTTCCTTCTTCATTTGTTCTTCTTTAGAACCATAAGTCTCACATGGATCTTGTCCACAGCCACAGTTCTTAACTTTCATCTCTTTAGCTTCTGCTACTTTACCTAATCCAGCATCCTTTTCAAAGTTAGGCTTTGTTAGTTCTCCGCCTTCTTTAGGTACACCATCTAACGCTAAGCTAGATTTGTGTTGATGTTGTACTGGATCATGTTGTAATCCAGGAGTCTGTCCTGGAGTATCTTTGGCATAAGTATCTCTGGCCTTATCGGTACCATATTCTAACGCTTCACCAGCCATTACTTGTCGTATTTGTTGTTCTAATGTTCTTTTCATATTAGCAATTCCATCTTTTCCTTGCTGCCTTTCCTCTCTCTCCTGTCCAACTTCTAGATCTAGCACAAAAAGACTTTCGTCTTCCTGCTGCTTTACTTCCAGCTTTTAATTTGGAAGGTGGAGTAGTTACGGCAGTTTGTAATTTACTTCCAGGGTTTCTTCTTCTATAAGCGTTTACACCTTTTTTTGTCATTCCAGCACCAGAATCTTTAGATCTTTTATGACCTGATGAAACTGACATTCCTGACATATCTTCAGGTATATTTATAAGTC
>Ga0181402_1000494_pt1 | contig 14760 bp, 20 predicted proteins | sample 25SPOviralmetaG_FD_130131 | JGI IMG/M metagenome (GOLD analysis project Ga0181402, IMG submission 130131) | Marine viral communities from the oligotrophic San Pedro Time Series (SPOT) site, San Pedro Channel, CA, USA - 25 SPOT_SRF_2011-08-17 | ecosystem: Environmental > Aquatic > Marine > Strait...
TCTAAATCTTCAATACCATTCTTGTCTTTATATCGAACTATGTATTTTATAACTACGCCTTGTAAGTAGTTTAAATTATTCTCTTGGATAAATTCATAAGGTTGTATCTTATGATCTTTGTAATGTGTTCCACCAACTTGTTTCTTAAATGCACTCATCAAGGAACGACTTTATTCCATCTTCCACCTTTATTCAAGACCATTGGTAGACACTTCGGAAGTCCATCAATTATTATTCCTGTCCCAATTATAGGGCGATCTTTAAATACTCGACCATAAGCCATAGCCATTGAGTCCTTGTCCACTAAGCACCCCACTTGTAAACCCCAAGTTAATGCTTCAGGTCGTGATACATAAACACAATGAAAGCGTGAATGATAATGCCCTTGAACACAAGACATTCCATACTGTTGTACTAATTTTTCTATTGAAGATACTTTTCCGTGGCAAAAATAAACTTTACCACTTGGAGTTTCTACTATTAAATCTTCTTGCCATTTCCAACCTTTACCAACTTCTAAAAAATCATTGTAATCTTTTAAGTATGCTTTTGGTATTCCTGTTGCAAAAGCTCTACGATATGAAAGACTTCCGTGATTAGAGTGAACTAAATCCATTTTTGGAAATAAATTTTCCATCTCTTTTATAGTTTTCAAAGCTAGTCTATGTTCATCACCAGCACTAGGTAAATCACTGTCGCTGTCGTGGAATGATAGTGCGTGGTGATCTAGCTCATCACCAATATTGACGATGCGAGTTGGTTTATATTTTTTTTTGACTGCTTTTAAAAAATCCATCATCTGGGGGTGATGGTATGGTATGTGTTGGTCTGATATTACGAGAATACATTTCTCCATATTTAACCCTCTATTAAATAACTAATAAATCTATAAATGATTTAACTGTTTCTGCAAATACGATTGTGAACATAAAACACAATATACCCACGACTTTCCATATTGAAGAAATATGTTTCTCAATCTTAGAAATCGAGTCTTGAATTGTATGAAGATGATTGTCCTTAATAGATTTCAAATCAGCCTCAATCAAGGCAACCTTCTTATCAAGCTTATTTAGTTGTTCGCTATTCTTTTGGCTCTGCGTTGGCATCAACTTCTTCCCCTTTTAAGTTTTCTATTTCTCTTAAAAGAGATTGATTGTTAAGTTTAAGATTAGTAATTATCATTTCTTTTTCGTTAATGATATTAACTAAGTCTTGTACTGTCTGTTTAAGTTGATCTTCCATTTTTGCTCCTAGCTTAATGAGTTAATATCAAAGTCATTATCAACAGTATCTGCTACTGGTGGATTTTTGTGAACATTATTTTTTTTATTAAACATATCGTCCCAATGAGCTTCGTCCATTAGACCAAGTATTTCAGATTTAGAATATCCACTAGGTGCTTTAGATGGTACGTCTATCTTTTCAGATTTACTAAATGTATGAGAAAAGTCACCATCAGTATATTTATACTCAACTGACCATTCTGTTACATTACCATCAGCATTTACTTTAGGTTTAGCTGATACCCATTCTTTAGTTATTGCCATATTATTCTCCTTTTATGGTTTTTAATTCTTGTTGTAGAGTTGTTACTTGAGCCGACAACTCTTGTACGGCTTTTATTAATGGCATAGTCAATGTTTCATATTGAATAGATTGTTTGTTACCTTGACTTGTAGAAACTTCGTGACCAGAAAAACTAACACCAAGCTCATTACAAACAGCTTCAACTTCTTGAGCTATTAAACCATCAAATACATTTTCTTTTTCATCATCTTTAATTGGTGCTTTATTCATTTCACCAAATAAATCTGCGTATTCTTCAGGATCTTTTCTTTTAAACTTTCTAGGTTTTAATTTATTGACAAACTCTAAACCTAAATCAGTATCAACAATATCTCTTTTAATTCTTTCATCAGAATATGTGCCAAAAGATACTTGACCTTTAATTGCTGTAACAGAAGTATTACCAAGATGTACTTGGTTTCCTCTACCTGTGTTAACATTGTAACCTATGCAAATTGCATTAGCTTCATTATCTCCGTCAGAATGATGTCTTGTAAAAGCACCAAGCATAATAGATTGCGCGCCAATGTAATCATCTCCTGCTCCGTGACCAATACAAACAGTATAATCTTCATCAACAACTGCATCACCTGCTAATCTACCTACGGCAATATTGTTACCACCAGTCGTACAATTAGTTAGAGATTGGTAACCTACAGCTACACAGAAATCAGCTGAAGTTATTGCATCAGCAGCTTCATTACCAATTGCTGTATTAAATTCTCCACCACTATTTACAACTCCTAAAGCAGAATATCCGATAGCTATGTTTTGTTGTTCACCATCAGCGTTATAAAGTGCTCCAAATCCAACTCCTATATTTCTGCCACCAGTTGTGTTTGAATAACCAGCAGTCTTGCCTATAAATACATTGTCTTGTCCTGTAGTTGTGCCTTTACCAGCTTGATATCCAAAAAAAGTTGAACCAGATGCCTCAGTTACACCAGTTCCAGCGTCATAACCCACAGCAGTACAGTGATCAGCAGATGTCAAAGCATCTAATGAATAGTTGCCTACTGCTACATTATATTCACCGCCAGCAACAGAGCCACCAAGTGCGTGAGTACCAATAGCTAAGTTATGGTTTTCTGTATCTGCTGCGTCATAAGCTAAATAGCCCATAGCTAAAACATTACTACCCGTTGTATTTGCTGTGCCAGCTTGAAAACCAACAAAAGTTGCTTCTGATACAGATGTTCCAGCTTCACCAGCTTCATTACCAATCATTACATTGTAAGCAGAAGTCCCTACACCAGTTCCACCAGCAAGACGACCTATGTAAACATTTTCTGAAGCTGTTGTAACAGCACTTGCTGCTTGATATCCAATAGCTGTATTATTGCCACCAGTATTTAAAGCTCCACCAGCATTATACCCAACAGCTACATTGTTATCTCCTGAAGTTAAACCATCAAGTGCAAAGTTACCAACTGCTACGTTAAACTCACCACCAGCTATTGATCCAGCAAGAGCATTGTGACCAACTCCAACATTGTCATTTTCAGTGTCAGGATTTGCTAAAGCAACACGACCTACAGCTATATTTCTATTACCAGTTGTATTTCCATCAAGAGCATTATCTCCCACAGCTACGTTATCGTCACCATCTATTGTTGAAGTTAAAGCAAAAGACCCAATACCTGTGTTTCTAAGACCCGAAGTCAAAGCGTCTAAAGCATTTGCACCAACAGCAGTGTTTTGATCTCCTGATGTTAAAGCGTCAAAAACATTATCACCAATTCCTGTGTTCAAACCAGCGTCATTTAATGTGCCTGTATTACCATCATTGCTTATAAGTAAACTGTTTGGAAAATTTGTAATGTTATATTTAATCGCTATACCATTAATGGTTGAAGTAGTTGTAATTCCACCATCTTTTAATAAGACACCATCAACTGTAACACCAGTTGCACTCGTACCCTCTGCAATAACATTGGCAAATAATGATTGAACATCATCTGATGTAGCACCAATAGTTAAAATTTCTACCCAAGCGTCATTGTCTTTGTTACGCATATACAATTTATTATCATCACTATCAAACCACCATTGGTTTGCAAAAGTTGTACTTGGTGCTGAGTTTCCTGCACTATTAGTCGCCAATGCCTGTAAAGATGTATTTAATTCAGTCCTAGTGTTTGGAAAGGTCTGATTGGCGATTGTGAAATCTGCTTGTGTCATTTATGTTCTCCTATTGTTCTTATAAAGTATTTGTTTTATTTTGGCAAATTAAATGGCTCTGCCCTGTCCTGTTGCAACATAATCAAAGGTTACATCTTGTGCCGCACCACCTGCATTAGTAAAGGTTACGCTAAATCCTGTTGCTGATTTACTTGTTACTGCTGTCTGTATATTCTGTGCCGCATTTTGTGCCATAATAATAACACTAGGCTCTGCAAAGAAAGCGTCAGTAAATGTAACAGCTTTAGTTGTTGCACCGCTTGCTATGTTTTGTGCTTTTTCTGTTCGATCCATCATAAACAACCTAACTTGTGCGTTATTTACTTTAGGTGATTGTGAGCTAACAGCAGAAGTTAATTTTAATTGGAACTTAGCATATCTAAATTCATAATTACCATCTTGAAAAGGTGTAAACCCTGTATAAGTAGAATTATCATCTGATGTTGAGATAAATAACTTAGCGTCCATTTGAGGTGAAGCACCTGCACTATCAAACAATCCTTGTGCAGAATCAAATAACCCTGCGTGTTGGTCAAAACTAGAAACTCGATCTAATTGATCTACATTTAAAAATGAAGATACTCTTCCTTGATATTTTGCACCCAATGAAATTTGATTAGCAAAAGTATAAGTGCCTGTACTTTCAAAGCCATCTATTTCATCAAACAAACCTAATTTATCGTCAAAGTTTCCACTTACACTGTCAAACGATGTAACATCATCACCTTGTAAAATTAAAGCATTATCTTCAACAACAACTTGAGATTTAGTTCCTGCAAACGATGTCTCTTCTGTTATTGTAGTGGCTAGGTTTTGTCCTGCAAATTTTGTTACAGTTCCTATTACACTATTAGCTGTTAATGATTCGTGTCCTAATAAATCAAATGCCTTTATAAAATAAACTCCTGCTTTAGCAGGTACTACCACTGTGTTAGCAGGTGGACTGACTTTATCTACTAAGATACTACTGTTAGGATATGAATCATCTGCATTAGGTGAATAGCGAATATGATAATAAGCTAAATCTAAATCAGTAGCAGTATCCCATTTTAATACCGCTATCTCATCTTGATAATCAATAGATAATCCTGTGATATTAGCAGGTGGATCTTCAAAGCCTACTACATAGTGATCTCCTGCTACAAAAGCTGATTTATAACCTAATGTGTTAATTGATCTTACTTTAACATTATAAGTCGTACTACTTTCAACAGGTATTTCTCTTACTTGGTTACTTGATATACCTGCGGATTTATAAATTGAATCTGTGCTTTTTTTATAAACAGTTTCAAACTTATCTACAAAAAAATCTGATGTTCCTCTAAATGAAACAGTCATTATTACATTTAAGTTTCCCTCTGTAATATTAACCGCAGTATCAGTTATTGATGTTAAAATAGGAGCGGCAACTATCTTTGGATTAGGTAGAAATGTAGTTGGTGGTGAGGGTTGAACTATTTTTGTATTATAAGAATAAGCATCAGCAGTATATTCAACACCATTAATATTTACACTTCCAGCAGTTGATAAAGTTATGCCTGTTACAATAAAGTTTTTAGCACTAAATCCCATTCCACTATGAGTAATTTGAAATATATCCCCTACAATTAAATTCTGTGCTTCTGAAGTTGCACTAAATGATATTCTTAGTCCTGCTCTTGATCTTTTTAAAACTAATTCTGCTAAATCTTCCGCTGTATAATAATCAGTAGTAGCAGGTAAAGTCATATTAAAATGCAATTCTTCGTTATTGTCTGCCGCTAACATAGTTGCATATTTAAAACTTGCACCAACATTAGTTTCATCTCTTGGTGGATATATCGCTTGATTACTTTGATAATTAGTATCTTTGTCAGCAAAACTTGCTGTAACTCTATTATATCTATTTTGTTTGCCTTCTCCTACAACTTGTATTCCAGACACAATCATATCTTCTGTAATTGATAATGCACTTGATCCTGTACCTTCAACAACAACTTTATATAAACCACTTGTATATGTAAAAAAAGCTCTCATAGGTGATACAAGAGTTCTTACATTATCTATGATCTTTGTGTTGCTTCCTAATACAGTATGAGTTTCAAATAAATTTTGAGAACTTGCTCCTGAGTATGGTGTAACTGAAGTATTACAAACTCCAGCCGCAGTCGTAAATGAACTTGTGTTTATATCACTTGCAGATAAACCTTTACCATATCGTGTTGAAGTTAAATAATCATATAAAACCAATGCAGGGTTTGCAGAATAAGCATAACTTGTCCCACTTAAATTTGTATTTACTAATTTTCCTCTTATTACAAAATTAATTTTTGGTAATCCTGTAAAGGCATCAGCATTATATTTAAAACGAAATAGAGCGTGGCATACACCTTTACCTTTAAAAGTATTAATCCAACCTAATCTGTTAACACCAAACTCACCAGCAAAATGATCTCCATAATCATATCCTTCATCAGTACCATTAAACCATATAAATTCAGTTGGAAAAATATCTGTATCAACTCCATCTATAACTTCCACAGCTTTATACATTGGGTGGTCAGTGTCAATACTCAAATTAGATGAATTTGTTGGTGGAAGTGTTGGTGTGGGTGATGTTAAATTTGATCCACTTCTTATAATTGTTGTGTTTCCATAAGTGGTGTCCGAACCTGTATAAGTTGCATATAACTGTTCGTCTAAATACAATTCAGTAAACTTAGCAACTTGACCTTCACATAAAGCTAAAACTACATAAAGATATTGATTATCATCAGTAGTTGCTAACCATACAATATTACCACCAACTCGTCTTGTTCCATATAGCAATGGTAAAGAACTATCACTTTTTCTTTTGTTGAGTAATATTCCTTGTGTTCCTAAATCTTGTGAATCAATAGGTGTTGCATTGAACTCTGGAAGCTCTGGCATTGCTGGAATTACCCAAGATACAACTTCTTCTACAACATCAACTACTGTATCAACTACCTCATCTACAACATCAACTACTGTATCAATTACATTATCAATTACATCTTTTATAAATCCCATTTAAACTCCATTTGCAAAAATATCTCCAATTTTTCTAAATCCTAATTTTTCATACAATGCAGATTTTCTATCTAAATCGTTTCCGTCTGCTGTTCCTATCAAACAAGGTATTAATTTTTTATTAGCAATATCATTAAATGCTTTAACTAATGCACTAGCATTTTGATAATTACGATGCTCTTTGTCTATGTAGAAAAAAGCATCACCTAAATATTCATTATGTGAAAACCACCATCTTGAAACTACACCACCCATAGCTCCAATAATTTTCTGATCTTCTTTTAACAATATACATAATTTATCAGCTACGATTGGTTTGATAAATTTACTCATTAAAAACTTATCATATGGTGGATAAAGCGTTTCTGCTTCATCGTGCATACCAATTAAGAAATTAATTAATTCAGCTATATCAGAATCAGTTGCGTAAACTAAATTATTGTTTGTCAGTTGTTTTACCCCATTCAAGATCAGTTATAACAGCACTGCTAAATGAAAAAAATCTATCACCACTAAATAATTGTTGTTGTGAATTATCATTGGTCTTACGACCTTTTTTCATCATAAAGTTTGACCAATGATTAGCAATATTGATTGTTAAACGACTTGAAGTTGTTGATTCATTTACTGTGTAACCAGAAATATATCCAACAAAGTATGTATAGGGATTATTAACCAATGCACCAGCGTCAGTTAAATATGCACGATAAATTGTAACTGGCTGATGTATATGATCGTTATTTAAAAATAAACTTAGAAACGCTTGACTAACACTTGTAATAGTCAAACTAACTTGGCTTGTGTTAATTGAAGCTGATTCTTGAACACTCGGTACTCCTAATATATCTCCACTTGCAGTATATGTATTACTATCATAAGCAAGATCAAAATATCCTGTTGTCCTATAATAAGTTGTTCCACCGATTGTTAATTGAATTAAATGTATCTGGTCTAAATGATCGGTGGCTAATTCATTTTGTAAATCAGAATGTAAACCTCTGGTCATAATACCTCAATTAAATCCATTTCAAATCTATAAAAAGTGTCTGAGCCTAATTGTATTGCTTGAATATCGTTTTTTAATGCTACTGTAAATGGAACACTATCATAAGTAACTGCACTATCGTTAGTTAATGCAGTTGTTAATGGTGGCTCTATGGTTACTGTTGCCGCATTACTTGATGAAGTTACATCTTCCACAACCATATAAACTTTGTCGTGTGAAGTAAACTTAATATAATCACCAGCTTTAAATCTTCCTGCTCCATCACCTGCAAATCCGTCCATAGCAATAGTCGTATCAGCAACAGCGTGAACTCCGTTTACTAATACTGATCCTGTTTCTGTTCCAAGTGAATCATCTATAATCGGTGGCGTATAAGTAAATGATTCTTTACGCCCTCTTTGTTTAGTTATGAAAGCAATAATCGGAGCAAAATTTGATCTAGTCATTGGTGGGAATACTACCCTTAATCCCCAGCGTTGATTTTGTAATTGCCTTGATTGTCTGCGACCACTAATAGATGTAGATACCAAAGTTGTCTGATTGTTTGAAATAACAACACTTGCCGCAATCGGACTTGTAGGAAATGCACCACTCATACTAGAGCCGACCTTCCTTTAGAATTTAATGCAGTATTAACCATATTTATAATCTGTCCCCTCTTACTATCTAATAATGTTCCAAAGCCTTGTGCATCGACTGTTGTAATATTAAAATTAATGTTTGTTGTTCCGCCAAGAGCTTCATTGGGTACTATTGTTCCTGCTGAATCTGGTACGAATAACTCTGCACCTCTTTCACCAACAACTGATGGTCTGCCTATTGGTGGACGACCACCATCTGCAAAAAATCCACCTATGATAGAACCTACTGCTCCACCAATCGGTCCGAAAATACTTCCAATAGCTCCACCGATAGCACTTTTGCTTTTCTTTTCTTGTAAAGCCATTTGTCTTTCAAGCTGTCTATTTGCGTGTGCTGTTTGCTGTCCAAATAATAATTGTGCAGTTCCAGCTATCGCAGTTGATGCCGCAAAACTTCTTAATGCATTTGAAGCCTCTTTAGTTGTATCTTTTTTCTTACTTAATTTTTCTTCGATTGAATCTAATATATCTCTTAGGAATACAGCCATAATAACTGCTTCTAATATTGAAGAAATAAAGAATGTTAATATTTGAATACCTACATTTTTAAATACTTCACCCATAGATTGCCCTGTGACGATGGCTCTAGCAATAGCGTCAGTAAATGATTTAACTGCTTTGTCTGCTGAGTTTATAGCACCTTTAAATGTATTTTCTAATCTTGCTTTCGTATCTTGTAATCTATCACCAAAAGTTTTTGTTTCTTTTCCAAGATTTTCAATCGCATCTTCTAATACAGCGGCATTTTTTCTAGCCTCTAGCATTTGTTTATCTAGGTCTGCAAGAATAACTTTTGCTTGTTCTAAAAATGATCTCTCATCTAATGGTTTTTCTAATATAGCATCTAAAGTAATTGCTTCTTTATTAAAACCTTTTATATCTTTTGTAGCGTCTTTAAATACAGTTCCAAGACCTGTTAAATCGCCTATTTTCCTTAATGCAAAATCTAAGGCAATTATTCCAGCTAAACCTTTTTTACCAAGAAATAATAATCCTATTAAACCTAAAGATTGTGCAACTGCTGGTAGTGAATTATATATATTAATAACATCTGTAACAGCAGTTCTAACTACTCTAAATATTGGAGCTAATAAATCTGCCGCAGATGCACCAAATAAAATCATCTGTTTGGCAATCTTAACTATATTACCACCAACAACCATAGCAAATTCTTCTATGGAGTTAAAATTCTTTTCAATAAATATATCTATACTAGCAAATGCAACTTTTAAAAAATCAAAAGGTGCTGAGTCCATCACTGCAAGTTTAAACTTGAAGAATTTATCTCCAAGCATTGATAGAGTTCCATCAAATGTCTGTGCTAATGAAAGTGTTGCTTTACCAAAACGACCTTCACCAGAGAAGTCTCTTTCAAATGCCGCTACTGTTTCATCAATAGTTACTGTTGCACCAGCTTTAAATCCTAATAAAGCTCTTACACCTCTTTCTCTAAATAAGTCTGCCGCACCGATACCACCAGCAAATGATCTTTGTATTTGCTCTGCCGCTGTTCTAAAGTCTAAACCTGTTACAGCCGCAACATTACCTGTAATTTCTAAAACTCTATTTAGATCATCTGCGTCTTTCGCAACAACAGCTAATGATCCAGATGCACCTGCTATTTCATCAAGACTAAATGGAACTTTAGCCGCAAATGAAGTTAAGTTATCAAAAGCCTTTGCTCCTTCTTTTGCTGAACCAAATAGAAATTTAAATCTAACTCTTAATGATTCAACTGATCTCGCTGTATCGACAAACTGTTTTCCAACTAATGCAATTCCTAAACCAGCAAAAGCATTTCTAAGATTAAAAACTTGTCCTTTTAATCTATTTATACCTTTACTAACACCGCTTAATGCGGCTTTGGTCTTGTCTCTTGCGACTATATCTATTGCAACTTTTTTAGTCATTTATCTCCTACGCATATTTGATTGATTTTTTGCTTTATTCATTTCGATTCTTTCCTTCTTAGCTTTGTCATCTAAGAAAGCAATCCACATTAAATATTCTTCATAAGTCATTTTTAAGACTTCAAATACTGGAATCTTTAAGTAATCGGCTAATTCGTAATATGATTGTAACTCTGAGTCGTCAGCTATTTTTTTTTAGCTTCTTCGTATGTAGGAACTGTCATACAGTCCCCAGCAACCCTTGCTACTACATCTGGATCAGCTTTTTTCATCAAAGTAAATTTATCTTCTAATGTAAAATGGTTATTTCCATCTTTATCTTTAGCTAACCAGATAAGGGCATATGCTAGAGCTTCAACTTCATCAATTCTAGTTTTAGCTAAAATCTTTTTTTTCTGTTCTAATGTTATTGGCTCAACAAAAATTTCAAGAGGTTTCTTGTTTTCATCTTTCCATTCTGGAACGACAATTTTGCGAGTTTCATAAGTATTAAAATGATCTTTTACAAAGTCGATTGCTTTAGACATATGCTCTTTTTATCCTAAATTGGATTTATTGTCAAATTATACTGTACCTCTACTGATAGCACCATTTATTTGACAAGTAATTGATAATCTAATTAGATCGTCCATAGTAACTGAAACAGAGTTCCCTGTTACTATTGCTGGTACTGTGTAGAAATAATCTCCACTATCAGCACCTTCTGGGTAAAGTAGTAAAGTAACTCCTGTTGCTTCTTGTAATACGACCTGACCATTACTATCAGTTTCGTCCCAAGCGGCTTCAACAGTTACAGTTCCACTTTTTCTGCTTACTTCAAATGTTTTATTTGTGTCAGTTAATTGAGTTGATTCAATTACATCTGCTGTCGTTTCCAAAGTAAATGCTGTCACTTCCGCAACAGTATTTGAACCTATTTTAATTAGACCAGCTGATCCTGTATGTACTGCCATTATTCTTCTCCTTCTTCTATATTAAAAGATTTTGTTGTTGATTTTTTTTTGGGTTTTGCAGATGAATCCGACCAGCCTTGCTGTTTCATTTCCTCTACTTGGTTATCCCAAACCTCAATAGTTTCTCCATTATTTTGGAGTTTTATTCTTTTTGCCATATTTTCTCCCTGTTGGTTTCTTAGCTTCAGGATTGTTATGCTTATGCACCCAACCATCATCTAGAAATTTATTTGGATTATCTGTTAATACAGTAACTCCATTTTTAATTAAATATGTTTTATTACTCATATTATGGTGTTCCTTGTGTAAATTTATAGAAGCACCTTATAGTCATAATCACACCACCATAAGGAAATATACTTCCTTCGTCTGTTTCTACGCTAACTAATTGGGTGTCCAATGCGTTACCTGATCTAGTTCTGTCACTATCCAAAGCTGTCTCAACTGTTGTTACTAACTGATTTCTCTTAGTGTCTATATTACTTGTCGTTGTACTTGCTGTTGTAACAAAACCAAATATTCTAAAATCAATCGTCCCTGTTCGAGTAATATTACTATTCTTAATTGTAATATCTTCTCTAGTCTCATCAGCGGTCTGTACAAAGACGGCAGGAAACTGTTGTTGGGACAACTCATCTATTTCAAAAGGCTCTCTTGTTACCTTGCCGAATGTTATCGGACTGCTAACCGCAGATAAGGTTGTAACAATGTGAGCCGCAATATCTTCTCGTTCACTCATATTCTTAATTCTTTTTCAAATGTTTGTGTAAATATTTTAACAGCTTTATCTTCTTCTTTTTGTCCAACTGAAAAAAATTCTCTTTTAATATTAGATGCTCCAACACCCATACTATCATTAAAAAATGCTTTTATATTTTGTTGCCTGTTAGGAAAGAATATCTGTCCTTTAGTTTGAGACAATTTTTTAAAAGTCATATTCCCTAACATCTGACCACTTCTAAATAAATTAGGTGTTGTAGTTCTGCCTTCTTTTGCTCTTTGCTTTGCATAACTAGAAGAATATGGTCTAAACTTCTTGCCTTTAAAATCTATACCTTTACGAGTACGATCTTTTATAGCGTTTTGAATAAATGCACCAGCTTTAGCAATACCTCTTGATGTTGCTTTTGGTATTCTTCTTTTAATTTGATTTAGTGCATTTTTTACAGCACTAACTTCAATGTTTACATTTACTGTTACCACTATCTAACCAATCTTAATGAATGTACACTTGCTTTTTCAGCATCAGATATTGTACTATCGTCATTAGAGTCGTATTCAACTCCATCTCTTAGTATATCTGAAAACTCATCTTCGTACATAGTACGATAATAACTACCCATTTGTTGGAAGCGATCTTCATCACCTTGTGAATTAAACTTAGTTAATGCAGGGCATATGTAATACCCTAGTGTTCTATAAACTGTTGCCCTTGTCCATTGTGCGTCAGTAAGTAAAGTTAGATCAATCTCTATTCCACCTACATAGCTTCGGTTTCTTCTTTGGTTAGCACTAAATACTGACCACCATTTGTTTCTAATATCTCTTTGAACATCTGCTATTGCTTGAGTAACAAAAGCGTCTTGTTCGCCTGTCGATAAACCCATATCACCTATATCTGGCTGATATATAATTAAACTGCTTCTTGTTGCAAATGCCATAATAAAATTCCTGTTTAAAAGTTAGAGGGGGGAAAAATCCCCCCCCTGTATTGATCAATTCTAAAGAGAATTAAAGTGCGGCGTCCGCAGTTAATTTCACTCCATATGAATCGTGAAGTTCTGACACTCCATAAGTTGCTACACCAACAAGCTCAGTCGCTCTTGCTGAAGCATCTCTTTGTTGCTCTATTCTAATGTCTGCTGACATAACCATAGCTATTGCATCAGTAGAAAAGATTGCACCAATAGCGTCATCAGAGCCATCGATTGCAACATTTGCAGATTCAAAGATTTGAACTCCTGCAATATTACCAACATAACCAGTTCTCATAGCTTCATTAGCTAGTTCACTTTGTCTGTCTCCAGCGAAAGTGTTAGTAAGAGCTTTTTTGATTTGGTACATTACTTTAGGGTGAAACACTCCATAGTATTGCATTGGCGCTTTAGCTGTTCTTAGTTTTGCAACAGCTTTAAACATTTCATCTACTGTTAGTTCCGCACCTGCTGATCCTTGACCTTCAGAAAATCCTGTGAATAATCCGATTAGATCAGAGTCTAGTTTAGTTGCGATTGCTTCACCAAATAATTTACCTACATCAGCAATTACATTAGAAGCTGAGTGGTTTAATGCTAAGTCTGATACGTTAGTCATCAATCCAACTTCTGCTAGTGTAATATCTTTTTTAGATGTAGAGATTGCACTTGGTGTTAGGTCGTCTGCTTCTGTTAAAGCCGCCGCACTTAGTGCAGGGTAAACAGGAACTTGTAATACTTTTCCAGTGTTCATTGGAACATTGAAATTCTTTACAAGATTTCTCATAATAGATTGCTCTGATGCTACAAATTGTGCTTCCGCTACAATCGGTGCAATCAGATCATCTAAAGTGGTCGTTAATGATTTGATTTCTCCAGCCATTATATTTCTCCGTTGTTAATTGTTAATTTTTATACCTCTTCCGAAATTCAGCATATTTTGCTTTATCGTCAGGGTTGTTCATATTTAAATCCGCCAAGTCTAATGGTTTGGGCGTATCACCACCAACACTCGACCTTGAACCTGCACCACTAGGTGTTGCATTTTTAAAGTGAGGGTTGTTATCTAGGAACTGTCCCATATATTCATTGATTGTTAATAATTCACCTTTGTCGTTATACATTGGCGTATTATTCTCACCAACTATCTCAGGTTTACCATCATCTCCTAATCGAACATTTCCTTTGAGTAAGTTTACAACTTGATCAGGTTTAATGGCTTGTTTTTCACTTGCCGCCTTAATCAATGCGTCATCTATTCTTACTTTTTGTAACTCGGCTTTCATATGTGATATTTCTGCTTCTTTCTTAGAAACAGTTTCTTTTAATATGTTATCAAATTCACCTCGTTGTTTTTGCATCTCTAACTCTTTAGCTTCTTTTTCTTCTAAGAGTTTTCTTGCTTCGTCAGGGTCAATGCCATTAAATCTTTTTTCGATTTTAGCTCTTTCCCTTGCTAGTCTCTTTTCAAGTATCTTATCAAATTCCGATTGAGGAACCATTTTTTCTTGAGTTTCAACTTCCTGTATTGTTTCTAGAGATTCAGTATTCTCGATCTCCGTTTTTTGCTCGTCAGCCATAGTAGTATTCTCCTATATTATAAGATCGCCATTTTCATTATACCAACTTGGATCAGTCGGTTGTAGATGGTGTCGGCAATTATATCCACCTCTACTTGTAAATGGATCGGTTGTTGATTTACCTTTCCAAATCTCAGATGACCACTTATTTCTAAGTTCTTCCTCTGAAAATATCTTTCCCCTATTGTTTATACAA
>Ga0181402_1000495_pt1 | contig 14751 bp, 19 predicted proteins | sample 25SPOviralmetaG_FD_130131 | JGI IMG/M metagenome (GOLD analysis project Ga0181402, IMG submission 130131) | Marine viral communities from the oligotrophic San Pedro Time Series (SPOT) site, San Pedro Channel, CA, USA - 25 SPOT_SRF_2011-08-17 | ecosystem: Environmental > Aquatic > Marine > Strait...
GGGCCTATTAGCATTGTAAAAATATCTACCAATACGGGGTCAGTTGACAAGAACCAGATCCGTGCTATAATCGTGTTATGAAAACATTTAAAAAAACACAGACCATGTTAGATAGGGTAGACCCGGTCAGTATCCGGAATCACATCGTGTTCCTTGATGGCCAGATCAAGGCCTATAAAGATATGCTGTATCACCTACAGAACAAAGAGACCACTGATGCACTCGCTAAATGTGAGCAAAATCTCGAAGTCATCAGACACAACAAGGAATTGTTGAGAGTAGCAATGGGTTGGCCCAGCCTGATCAAAAAACCAGCCTAACGCGAATTTGCTGACGCAAAAAAAAAAGCGGAACGCAAAAAAAAACCTTGACCAAACCCGGGGATTCCTGCTATAATAAATACACATATGCCAAGTTGGAACAAAGGAAAGACAGGACTGGAAGCGGGTTGGACACCTGAGAGGCGCCTTAAGGCCTCGGAGAAACAACGGCAGTGGATCCGCGACAACCCAACCAAGCAGTTCTGGAAGTTCAACAAGGGCACTTGGAAGACCGGACCCGATCCAGAGGTCCGTAGGCACTACTACAGGTATATGAGGATGAAATGCCAAGCAAGGTATTGGTGTCAGGAATGGACCATACTGTGGGAAGACTATCTGGATCTATTAAAAAGTTCATCAGGTTCGTGGGGTCGGACACGGGACTCCATAAACGTGGGGAGGCAGGACAAGGCACAAGGCTGGCACATCGACAATGTGAAGTTGATGAATCGCACAGAAGCAATGAAGAGGCCACGATTGACCGACAGCAAGGGCAACATCGTCAGGAGGAAGAAGCGGAATGGATAATCAACAACGCACAAGATTTATGAGTGACTGGATAAGGTCACAGGAACAGGTCAGGATCCAACAGGACCGTGACAGATGGTTAGAGAACCGACGACAACAACGAGAGGCACAGCAGGAATACAATTACCAAAAAAACAAAAGGAGCACAGATGCAGGTGGCGATAGTAAAGATCAGCAAAATTAACAGCCAGTATGGTGGTGAGATCATCAGATTGGATGGACATCACCAGGACGAGACGGGTCAATTGGTCAAGGGATACTGTTTCATAGATCCCAAGAACGACAATTGGCATCAATGGGTCGAGACGATGGAGGCCGCGGCGACGAATCGTGGCAAATACATCTTGGTTGATCACATACACATGAAGAACAGGGCCAAGGGCATATGGGACGCGGACAGCCGACCACAGGTCATAGACATAATCAACAGATGAAACAGGTTTTCAACATAGAGACAAACACAGGAACTGACCCAGAGGTGTTCGTCAAACAGGCGGGCATACCGTTCCGTAGCATACAATCATTCTATCATCCAGAGATGGGTTGGTTGATATCATTGGACCACGGCATCGTGACCTGTGATGAGAAGAACAAGACCATAACCTACCACAATCCGGACACAGAATAAACACTTGCATTTTGGTGACCGGGACCAAATATAAATATCTATATTAGGAGAAGCCATGCCAAGCAAAGCCAAACTCACAACTCGTGAAAGAACCAGTTCCAATGTCAGTTCGGACAACCTCAACAAGGGTTCGGAACTATCACACGCAGAAGCAGACAGTAATTTCATCAATCTAAGGGATCAGAGCATAGCCATATCAGATGGTTCCGCATCAACAGACATAGAGGCCGGAGAGACCATAACATTCTCGGGTGCCTCAGTTTCAGGCAACACGGTCACGGTGCCAACAGGTGCTGGAATGACCATAGTGGGTGATGATTCATCAGGCACACTTATAAACGGTGGCGAAACTTTAAAAATAGCAGGTGGCACCAATGTCACAACCGCGATGTCCGGTGACACAATGACAATAACAGCATCAGGTGGCGGTGGCGGCAGTAGCATGACCGTGCAGGACGAGGGTTCAGCACTCTCAACGGCGGCCACAACTTTGAACTTCGTTGGCGCAGGGGTCACAGCATCAGGCACGGGAGCAACCAAGACCATTACGATAGCAGGCGGTGGTGCCTCGGGTGGCAACCTAGGAGACCTACAGGTCAACGGAACCGTGATGTCACCAGTCGCTACCAATTCCGATCTAACACTTCAAGCAAACGGCACCGGCGATATAGTCATCGCAGATCTGCACTTCAACGAAGCAGAGGCCACAATCAATTCACAGGCCAGCAACTCAGCAAGTATCACAATGAAGCCTACCACAGGCAAGGACAGAGATGTGTTCATCCTAAACGCAGGCACCGTATCATACGATGCCAATAGCACAAAAAATTCAGAATTCAGGATGTATGTTAAAAGCGGAAACACTGGAGGATCAGGAAGACGAGGTGCACTTTGGCTCTATGACAGTAATTCATCACAGTCCAGCAACAATTTTATACTTGGCACCAATGCAGATGCAGATGTGAAAGGTATAAGTTTGGTTGCCGGCGGTGGCACATACGGCAGGATAGAATTGAACATAGACGGATCCAACAACACTGATGTCAATCTTGTATCACACGGCACTGGTCGAGTCAAGGCCAACACATTCAAAATCAACGATGAATACACATTTCCAACAACAGATGGATCCGCTGGTCAGGTATTACAGACGGACGGGTCAGGTAATCTCAGTTTCGCAACCGTATCCGGTGGCAGTGCTTCAACCGGTGACATAACATTCAACGGTAGCACAATGATATCACCTTCCAACGGTGACATAACTTTGGATCCATCAGGCACAGGTGACATCAACCTCAGTGCCCGTGAGGTGTTCATAGGAGATTCAACAACGGATTCAGCGATCATATCAACAGAGACAGACAGGGCCTTATTCCTGGCACAGAACATGAACCTGGCCAGCGACTTCAGTTCAAACGCAGGTGGTTTCATCAACATAGCCAGCAACGGAGTATTGATATTCAGACCAGCCGATGGCAACCAATACATCTACAACGAAGCCTCAACAGTGGTTATTGGTAGGAGTTCAAATGCCGCCAGTATGTTGACAGGCTCTGGAAGGTCCCTGACCACACTGACCACAAACGGATACACCAATACATGGGAACCAAGGATACTCTTGTCACCACCCGGAGCCACGGCTTCATCAGGAGACAAAGCAGAGAGCAAGATTACAATGGACGCAGGTGACACAGGCAGTGGATCAATTGAAATGACCACAGTAAGGATATTGATGACAAGATTACCTACCAGTGATCCCAGCACAGCAGGACAACTTTGGAATGATTCTGGCACATTGAAGATTAGTGCAGGTTAGAATCAATGACGGCATATTTTATGGGAAGAATAAATCAATAAATAATCTTTATTAGGAGAAACCAAAATGGCTTCAAAAGCAAAACTAGTCACAAGGACAGCAACTTCAAGTTCAGTCACATCAGACAACATCGCCAAGGACGCGGCACTCACACACGCGGAACTTGATTCGAACTTGATCAACCTTAGAGATCAATCAATTGGCATAGTGGCAGACGACTCTGCAACGATTGACATCAAGGCTGGCGACTCATTATACATACAGGGTGGAACAGGAATAACCACTTCAACAAATTCAGATGGCACAGTGACCATCAATAGTGCAGGCTCTGGAGACATCACATCAGTGGTGGCAGGAGATGGCCTAACAGGGGGAGCAACAACAGGCGACGCCACACTCAACATCGGCGCAGGCACAGGTATAGATGTTGCCGCGGACGCAATATCAGTAGATGTATCAGACTTCTTGGCAAACGGTTCAAACAACAGAGTGGTCACTGCCACAGGCACAGATGCTCTAAATGGTGAGGCCAACATGACCTTTGATGGTTCAACACTAGGAGTCACTGGCAACATCACAGCAACAACTTCAATAGCCAACGACGCTGTATCTATAGATGACAATGTAATCAAGACAACAAGATCCAACGATGACCTTTTCATCGAAACCAATGGCACTGGGACTTTGACACTACAAGCGGGCGGTGGTGATTTCAGTAATTTTTCAAACGAATCAAGATACACCAAAGGAAACAGGATGTATTATGAGGATCTGAGTCACACGCTCGGTGTTGACAGGGACTACAGGAACTCAATGGTTATGAAGTTCAAAGCCACAACAGGACAGACAAGTGGTAGCAGTAATGACAGGTTCAGAAATATGGCCAATGTTGACTACGATCTCAACGGATCAACTATCACAAGTGCCAGCAGTTATCTGTCTAGAGGACCAATGGCCCTTTCAGGTGAGGCAACATTAATGAATAGTAGTAGTTCAGATTCCGCGGCCAAGAATGCAACTGGCTTACAGGGTGGTGTGTATCTTTATACTCCTAACAGTGCAGGTGACATAACAATTACAGGAACCAACTCAGGTATAGCGTCCCACAGCAGTTGGATGGATATTGATGCTGGCACAGGATCAACGATAACAGTTGACAACGGCTACTCATACTATTCGACAGGCTTCCAATCATATGGAGGAGGCACGAAGACAATGAATAATTTCTATCACTTCTTTGCCAACACGAGTTCCACAAACCCCGGAAAGGAATATGCCTTCGTCACAGAAAATCCATTGATGTGTAGTGCAGTTGGAACTTTAGAGTCATACAGGGAGAAGGTGGCCACATTGACATCTAGTTCAACGATTTCAGTTGAATGTGATCAGGCACCAGTTCATAAAGTCACATTGGCAGAAAACACGCAGTTTGTTATACAAGAGTTGGCCGCAGGACAATCAGTCACAATAATCATTACACAGGATGGCACAGGATCAAGAACAGCATCATTTGGAACAGGAGATTCTACAGCAGTCAAGTTCGCTGGCACATATTCAGCACTATCAACAGCGGCTGGTGCCATTGATGTTGTGACTATCTTCAACGATGGAACCAACTACTTAGGTAATTGTGCCAAAGCATACGCATAATAGGAGAGCATAGATGCCATTAGGTTTTAGCAAAGCAGTTTTCGGACAAGCCGCCGCGGCTGTGAGTGCAACAGGCGGCAGAGCATTCACGCACAACGGAACATCATCAAGCAGTTCAGGTAATTTCACACTCAACAAGGCGGCCACATACACGGTCAGTTATAGTTCAGCACCATTCAATGATAGCCAACATTACAGCATGGTGTTTTGGTTCAGACTGGCACAGGAGGGCGGCAACATAGACGACCCTGCCACAAGATTCATCTACATGACAGACAGTGATCAATCCGATCTATGGGGTATGGTTTTCGGCAATGGCACAAATGTCACTTATATGAATTGTTTAAATTCATCAGGCAACAGGTTGGTCCATCCATATGGATCCACATATGCCAACAACACACCATTCATGTCAGCCATAGCGGACGGCAGTTGGCATTGTATGATGGTCAGTATGGACAGTGATGCCGGCAACGGTATCGGCAGTTTCTACATAGATGGTTCAAGCACCAATGAAGCGTCAGGAGGTGCCTTGACCAGCAATTTGAATTCAAGTGATTTCAAATACATCGCGTTGAGAAACAACAACGGCGGACACAACACATCCTACGGAACAAGTTTTGAATCAGGCGCAGGCTTTGAACTTGGACCTGTATGGTTGTATGATTCATATCTTGATTTCACAAGTTCAACAGTCAGAGGGTATTTCTACAACTCATCAAACACTGACGGATATGTTGATGGTGGTTCGGACGGCACATCAGGTGGAGCACCCACGCCGGAAGTCTACATGAAACACGGCGAGACCACACTTGAAGTGGCAGGCGCTTCATCACCAACTGTGAACACGGTCTCACACAACAGTGGTGCCATCGTGATCATACCAACAAATGAAGGTCCAGGATCAGGAGACACCATATAATGTATAGATTAACAATAGAATCAACAGCACACACTTTTGACACACTGGCGGAGATGGTGACTTGGTTGAAAGCCAATTACACAGATCCTTTATCACACGCATTCGATGTGGCGAAACAGGTGGATGGTTCTTGGGTTCCAAACCCAGATAAATTCAGTCTATTATAGGAGGACAACAATGACAACTTGGCCAACAGCAAACAAGGGATCGACAGCACACACGGACAGTGATGACGACAAACCAAGACTTGCCAGACCGGAAATAAACAAGAACATCTCTAATGTCAATGACATACTTGATTTCTTTGAGGGTGGCTCACCGGCGGATGGAGACATATTCGTCTACAACAGTTCAAACGCCAAGTTCGAGAAGAACACTTCAAACACAAAATTCACAAAACTGGTCCAGACTCCAAAGGAGACCATCAACGCGATATCTGCCACTTCAGGTAGTGTCAATGTTGATGCCACGGCGGCACCAGTCCACACAATGAGTTTGACAGGCAACACCACATACACATTCACCAACATGACAGCAGGCACGTCAACACTGTTGATCATAAAAGTCAATGCCGCTGACAAGACAGCAACATTCACATCAGATGGATCAACATTGGTCAAATTCTCAAACGGTGCTCCAACACTGACAACATCATCATCACAGATAGACATCGTATCAGTTTTCTTTGACGGCACAGACTACATAGGTTCTATCACACAAGGGATAAGATAATGCCTTTCGGTAGCAGGAGGTTCTTCACAGGTAGGACATTCAATCCGGAGGTCACCACAATCACATTTGATTCACCACAGGGTGTTGGTTCAAGCCAACCCAAATTTTTCACATCGGCCTCGGTATCGGGAGACACAGCCGGCAACACAGTCAAAGGCAACGGCACCTACACCGCACTCAACGGTGGCACCGCTGACCTTGAAGGTGGCATGACAGGTGGCGCCAACAACGCAATCGTTGTTCCTCTGACTGAGGGCAGGTCCTACACCATCAGATTAAGGAAGACACTGCTCAACACATTGTCAGGTGGAGCACATCCATCAGCATCATATCCATTCCAGGTTTTCGCACCCAAACTTTCAACCACCAATGCAGATAGCGATCCAGTCAATGTTGTTTCGCAAACTCCATTCATCCAGTTCAGATATGACAGGGTTGCTAATAACTCAGGTGCCACTGCATTCCAGACCAATTCACAATTCTTTCAATTGACCAATCACGACAGATCGTCTGATGTGATGGCCAGCAACAGTGCACCTTTTCAACATATCTTCCAGTTCAGCACGGTGGATAGCGGCACAGGCGCAGATAAGGCAATGGACAATGACACATTGACACTATCACAGAATTTCGTGGTTGCCTCGGGCGACAATGATACTGCCGCCGGGGGAACAGGTTTCACTGCCAAAGGTCTGTGTCTATCATATGAGATAGATAACAGTGGATCAGGACATAATGGTGATGTGGTGATTGAATTGTTTCAGAGTTAGATTTACGGTTAGCAGTGATATTGTAATAAATATTTAGGTAATAACAAATTACATAACAAGGAGAATATACATCATGTCAGCATCTTCCAATCACTTGGAAAATAAGTTATTAGATCATGTTTTAAGAGGCGGGTCTTCGGACTACGCAAATCCTGGTAATGTATTTCTTGCTCTATTCAGTGGAACGGCGAGTGATGTGTTAGCGGCTCTTGAGGCAGGAACAAAATCCAAGTCAGGCACAGGCAACTGGGGTCACTACGAGATCAACAACGCGGGTTATTCCAGAGAGCAATTGACTTTCGGAACAGACGCTTCAGGCGGTAGCATATCCACAACAGGAAACGCAACATTCACAACAGCGACAGCAAACTATCAAAATTCAGCAAGTTCTGGATCAACGGTGACTTGTATCGCAGTTATGGACTCGGACTACACAGCAGACGCTTCTTCAGAATCTTTAGGTAATGTTTTGTTCTATGGGCAACTTGACAACGCCAAGGAAATTTTGAATGGAGACACCTTTCAAGTGTCAACAGGAAATTTGACTATCTCTTTAGCATAATAAAGGGGGAGTAGCCAAATGGCTATAAAAGGTCTAGTTGATTTAGAAGCCTACGCGATAGGCGGCTATGCAACTCCGGAAACATACTATCATATCAGTTCAGGCGAATATGTCGAACACGATTACTCTGTCTTAAATTACACCTTCGAGGCACAGACACTCACGAGCAGTTTCAGTGTATCTTGCGAGGGATCAACAGAAGTCAATAGTGCAATACTAACAAGTTCATTCACGGTATCAGCGGCTGGAGTCAAGTTTGACTTTGGTTCCGCCACAATAACATCATCTAGTTCTGTGTCAGCATTTGGTGGCAGGATCAGAACAGGACAGACCAATCCAAGTGCATCAGCCACGACCACACAGAACGCGGTGGCAACCTTCGATGGTTCATTGTCAGCGGTCAGCAGTTTCACAAACAGCACCAACGCCATATACCAAGCATTCAGTGAAAGCCTGACACTCAACGCATTCGTCACACAGATACAATTGGCGGGTAAATTGATTGAGGCAGGCACGAGTATCACACCAAGGACTTCAGAATACACTTGGGCGGACTTCAAAGAGAGCGATGTCATAGACAGGGCATGGACAGATTGGTTTGGTGATTCTTGGGGTGGGGAGAAGAGAATAGTCCTAGTAGGTGCCGCAAGTGTGTTAAAAGCATTAGGTGGATACAGGGCATTCGCATCAGGCAATATGGCGACATCAGCGACGATGCCAGATGTCACCATGAACAGGATAAGAAGTTATTCAGCGAGTCCAACAGCAACAACTTCATCAAGTGTCAATGGCAATGCGACATTTGGTCCAACCAAAGAAGTCACGGCATCGGCAACACAATCAACAGATGGCAAGAGGTTCAGAGGTGTTTCATCAGGCGGCAATCCATTCCAGATGCCAATGGGCACATTCAGTTCTTCTATAAACGGAATATATTTCAGAGCATCAGGCAGTGGCAATCCTGTGGCAGTGGCCAGTGTCAGCGGTGTAGGTAGTGTGACATTTGACCTTGCATATGGACAAGGCATAACGGCCGCGTTCAGTCAAAGCACAGACGCAAACTTCACGGCACAACTACAACCAACTGAATTATTTGCTCTATACAGCACATTAAGTGAAGGAAGACTGATATCACCAGCAGATCCTTGGAACACAATCATCGTTCCGCAGGAACTTAGAACAATATCAGTGCCGATAGAAACGCGACAGTTCGTGGTTCCAGAAGAAACTCGCTTAAATAAAGTTAACCAGGAGACGAGAGTGGCACAAGTGCAACAAGAAACAAGAACTAGGAAAATATTCAAACCTGTTTATACTAACAGATCAAGTATTCCAAGGGTAAGGAGTGAAACATAATGGCTAACTTAACGGGATTCAAAACCGACAACAAGGGCCTATACATAGCAAAGGCCGCAGGTGCCAACATCAAGTATGGAGTTGATTTCACAGACTACCTTACGACTGGTGATGCCATATCATCGGCGTCTGTTGCCATAGAAACCATTTCAGGTGATTCATCACCATTGGCTTTACCAACAAATCCATCAACTGATGTCGTGGTAGCAAACGCACTTGTGAACATTAGACTAAACGGCGGTAGTGCCGGCAACATCTACAATGTGGATGTGACCATAGTGACATCAAATGGTGACACTGATGTAAGAAGATTTAGAATAGCAATAACGGACAAACATTTATAATGGCTGACTCACCTAAACACTACAAACTAGACAGAGACTTGATATTCAAGTTGGCTACACTTCATTGCACACTCAAAGAGATAGCGGATGTGGTTGGCACTTCTGTGACCACTTTGGAAAAAAGATATTCAGGTATCATAGACAAAGGCAGATCAGAAGGTAAGAAAAGTTTGAGAAGAGCACAGATGGAGAAAGCATTACAGGGCGATGTGAGAATGCTGATCTGGATGGGCAAACAATACCTAGATCAAAAAGACACACCAACAGATCAAGAAAATACAGCACCACTTCCTTGGGAAGAATAATTACTACAAATGAAACTATCTGAACCACAACAGGTAGTGGCTAAGGATGATAAGAGATTTAGAGTATTAGTCACTGGCAGACGATTTGGCAAGACAACATTAGCAATAAGAGAACTTTGTTATGTCGCTAGGATACCCGGACGGGTATGCTGGTATTGTGCACCATCCTATAGGCAAGCCAAACAGATCGCGTGGGTCCAATTGAAGAAGATACTACAAGACCTAAGATGGATAAAAAGGATCAACGAAGCAGAACTCACAATATTTCTCAAGAACGGATCAAGGATATGTTTAAGAGGTGCCGACAATCCTGATTCATTGAGGGGTGTTGGTATTGACTTCTTGGTAATGGACGAATGTGCTGATATCAATGAAGAAGCATTTACTGCCAGCCTCAGACCTACACTATCAGACACAAAAGGCAAAGCATTGTTCTGTGGCACACCCAAAGGCATGAACTGGTTCCACGAATTATATCAAAGGGGACAAGACCCTACAGAAGGTGAATGGTCAAGTTATCTATACACAACAATTCAGGGCGGCTGGGTAGATCAAGAAGAAATAGAACAAGCAAAAAAAGATCTAGATGCCAAGACATTTAGACAAGAATATGAGGCTACCTGGGAAACCTATTCGGGCATAGTGATGGCCTCTTTCAGCATGAAAGACAATGTGAAACATTTTGAAGTGCCTGAAGATGTCACAACATTATCTATTGGGATGGACTTCAACCTTGATCCTATGAGTGCTGTGGTTTCTTATATCAAAGACAATATAGTATATGTTTTTGATGAGATACAGATATGGGGTTCGAACACACAAGAAATGGTTGATGAGATACACAACAGATACAAGAACAAAAAAATTATAGTTTATCCTGATCCAGCCTGTAGGCAGAGACGAACTTCGGCAGGTGGTAAGACGGACTTGTCAATATTACAGAATGGAGGACTTGCCTGTCGTGTGCCAGCGAGGCATATGGCCATCAGAGACAGGATCAATTCAATGAATTCCAAACTATGTTCGTCAGCAGGCATACGGAGTGTTATCATCCACCCGCGGGCGAAGAACACAATAAATAGTTTAGCAAAACAATGTTATAAAGAGGGAACATCTCTGCCAGACAAGACACAAGGATTAGACCATATGAATGATGCTTTAGGATACTTAATTTCATTTCTATATCCTGTGACGAGAGATTTATCAACAACAACACCGGCGAGATTCACCGTTAAGACAGGAGCATAACACAATGGCAAACCAAGATTATCTTTTAAACCAAAGTCCAGAAGATCAAAATTATCACACAGAAGGCTTGCCAGTCCACAGCGAATATTCAGCATACATTCCAAGATGGCAGTATCTCATAAGATCATACCTTGGTGGCATCCAATACAAAATGGGCAAATACCTTACTAGGTATGTGTATGAGACCGAAGGAGAATTCACAGCAAGGTTAAGACAGACACCATTAGACAATCATGTCAAATCTATAATACACATCTACAATAGTTTCTTATACAGGAACGAACCAAAGAGAGAACTAGGCAACCTCGAAGAATCACCTGAGGTAGAGAACTTCTTGAAAGATGCTGATATGGAAGGTAGAAGTTGGCAATCATTTATGAGAGATGTCAACATTATGAGTTCAGTGTATGGCCATTGTTGTGTCTTAATCGATCGTCCAGAGACGACGGTTGGCACGAGAGCAGAAGAACTTGAACAAGGGATCCGTCCCTACGCAACCCTGTATACCCCCGAGAACATCATAGATTGGCATTGGGATAGATTACCATCAGGACATTACGAATTACAATATGTAAAATTCTTAGAACAAGATATCAGAACAAACAGGAAGTCAGCGGCTTACCATGTAAGAACTTGGACAAAGGATATGATATATCTTGAATCATATGATTCAAAGAAGGAAGAACCATTAGAATTAGTTGAACAAAAAGTAAATCCATTAGGCGTTATACCTGCAGTATGGGTGTATGCCAACAGGTCACCAATCAGAGGCATCGGAGTATCAGACATAGGCGACATAGCAGACAACCAGAACTTCTTATTTTCACTTTATTCAGAGGCAGAACAACTTATAAGATTAACAAACCATCCAACACTTGTAAAAGACAGAGAGACAGAAGCATCGGCAGGAGCAGGCGCTATAATAACATTGAGTGACACAGTCACGGCAGAAACAAAACCTTATCTATTACAACCAAACGGCTCAAACTTAGACGCGATACTAAAAACAATCGACGAGACAATCAAGAACATCGACAGACAGGCACACCTAGGCGCCATCAGGGCAATCGAAACAAGACAGATGTCAGGCGTGGCAATGCAATCAGAATTCATTCTATTGGACGCGAAACTCTGTGAGAAAGCCAAGAATTTAGAATTGGGCGAAGAGCAAATTTGGAGAATGTTCAGCCTGTGGCAAGGACAACCTTGGACAGGATCAGTGAAATATCCAATGGCTTTCCATATCAGAGACAAGAACTTGGATATGGACCTATTACAGAAGGCGGCGGCCACACAGAGAGATTCAATGAATGCCTCGCCTGATGTGAAACAAATCATAGACAACAAAACCAAAGAAATACTTGCCAAAGACGAAGACGAGTTAGCAGATATGACCAACCCACAACCATTAAACACTACAACAGACCATCCACCAATGGCCAATGTAGATGACATGGTCAAACATCTAAGAGAGATGGTAGAACAGGGTTATACAGATGAACAGATCAAACAACTTCATCCAGAGATGGCAGGATACTTTGGTAATGAAACCCAGCAAGACTAATTCCTTAAAAACAAGAATCTACAAGATTGAAAAACTTCTAGAGCAGTTGAGACGAAAGTCTTCTCGAAAGGTGAAATGCTTTTTTAAGGATTGGGTCGGATGGTGGGCAAACAAATTAAACATAGGAGGACCAGCAAATGGCCAAAAAAGCAAAAAGCGGAAGTAGGAAGATGAGTAGTCCCTACACTGCACCAAAAAGAATGGGCAAGAAATCTCGTGGTGGCAAGAAAAAACGAAGAGGTTAATTGGTTAGAATACTTTGCTTCAATCACATCCGTGTGTCCTTGGAGCAAAGCATACTGGCTCAAACAGAAGATTGACATACGAAGGTGGCGTGGTGAACACAACATCGTGCCACTGGGCGATTATGTGGCCAGGGTATGGATACACCCCAACGCCAGTAGCAGGACACTCTGCAACATACATTATAGATTGAACACTTGGACCAAAAATGAGGAATGGTTGTATTCACACCCCATACACAAACGACATTCAACACCTGTGCCGGTTCTAATACAGCAGGATCAACAGACATTAAATAAAGCACGACAACGAATAGGAAATGTCTACATAGACCAATGAACCCAACACTAGATCATAAACACCTTATAGTAAGAGCAGAAGTAAATGCTCCACCCCTGTTCAGAGACAGGCAGAAGATAGATGACGAGATGAAAAGCCTTATCAAGGCAATTGACATGAACATCCTGTCAGGACCACACACCGCTTGGTCAGACAAAGACGGCAATGAAGGGTATAGTTCGGTGGCAATCATAGACACCAGTTCAATAACCTTACATAGTTGGATATCAGGCGTGATTCAATTGGATGTGTATTCCTGCAAACCTTTCGCGATCAAGAAAGTGTTTATGTGGTTGGCACAATTCGAGATTGAAAAACTAGATTACAAATTCATAGACAGGAACAACGGCTTCAAGAACATAGATGACAATGAACTGAGTTGGTGGGACAGCGAATACTACAACAAGATTGAAAAACTTAAGAAAAGAGATCCTTTCATATACAAATAGGAGAAGATAACAATGGCAAAGTATCAAGGCAGAACAGTGACACTGAACAAACCATTCAGGACGCCAAACGCATCAAAGAAAAGTGCTGTCTATGTGAGAAACAGATCAACAGGCAAAGTGAATGTGGTAAGGTTTGGCCAGAAAGGTATGAGCATCAAGAAAAACATACCAGCAAGGAAGAAATCATTCATAGCAAGATTCACACCAATACTACGAGCGGTCAAAGGACAGAAAAGTCTTTCGCCAGCATACTGGAGTCTAAAAGCATGGAGGTAGATAGTAATGGATTACAGATTCACATTGATACTCTTGACCTTGTTAGTGCTGATGGCACTCTTTCTTGATCCGTCATACAGACCTTAATGAAAAGAAGATTATATAGACAACCAGTCGAGTCAGCGAGACACGAACAATTCAAAAAATTATGTTTGGAATATTTTTCCAATCAAGAGAAATTAATGAAGAACCCTTCTATGAGATTTGCCACAAGGGCAAGGAAGGCTCTTGTTAATATCAAGTCTGTGGCACACGCCCTTGGACTTGAATTGCTGTCGCTCTATGCTCCATCACAGAACGAAGGAAAGGAACCTATCAATCCTTTTAACTACAAAGATGGTCGTATGAGCGGTAAATATAAACACAACGGGTCAGATCAGACCTAAACAAAAAAGGAGAAAGTGACGATGACACAAGAAGAATCATTGACAGACACTAAAGTTGAAACCACTGCTGTTCAACCGGAAGTCATAAAAAATACTCCATCGCAGGATGAGGTATCAACAGAACCTAAAACCTATACACAAGAACAAGTTGATGCCATTGCTTCCAAAGTTCGAAAGACTGAAGAATCAAAGGTGTTAAGAAAGTTCGACGGTGTAGATGTTGAGAAGTATCAATCCTTAATTGCTAAAGAAGAACAGGCCACAATGGCCGAGCAAAAAAGGAAAGGTGAGTTTGAAAAGATCTTACAGCAAC
>Ga0181402_1000499_pt1 | contig 14705 bp, 17 predicted proteins | sample 25SPOviralmetaG_FD_130131 | JGI IMG/M metagenome (GOLD analysis project Ga0181402, IMG submission 130131) | Marine viral communities from the oligotrophic San Pedro Time Series (SPOT) site, San Pedro Channel, CA, USA - 25 SPOT_SRF_2011-08-17 | ecosystem: Environmental > Aquatic > Marine > Strait...
GAAAAGATGCAGGATTTAATTAGGCAGATTAAAAGAGTACGTGCAGTCTTTGGTACGATTGAGTTAATCAATCCAACAGACGGAGCAGGTAATCCTGTTGAAGTAGATAAGCTACCTTTCATATGGGAAGTAGAGAATAGAGATGCATTTAAAACTGTTGGTGCTATCTTCACTCAACTAGCCAAGATGAAGAGACTACCTGTACAACATACTGTTACAGCTAATACAGAAGAAAGAAAGCTACCTAATGGTAATAGCTTCTACTTACCTGTCACATCTCTTGATGTTACATCTGTATTGGACTTAACTGACGAAGAGCAGACAAGGTTTGCAGACTTCGTAGCTTGGGTGCAAAACTACAATGAGTATATAATAAATGCTTGGAGTGAAAATGCTAACAAGGATATGCATGACGATGATATGGCTACAGTAGATGACTTTGTAGACATTGATGCAGAAGAAGTAGCCTAATGAACCATCCTGCTGAACTAGCAGTACATCAGTATATGTCTGATGCTGTAAATGGTAAGTCTACTATGTCTGAAGAAGTAATTCAACAGGTAGGTAATGACGTTATGGATGCCCTGCGAAAGCAGTTTGGTGGGGAAAACAAGAGGGGTGACTTTCGCTTACGTATGTCAAACTTAGGTAGACCTACGTGTCAACTTTGGTTTGAGAAGAACAAACCTGAAGTTGCTTCAGCTAAACCAAATAACTTTATGATGAATATGATGTTAGGAGATATAGTTGAAGCAGTCTTCAAGGGTTTACTCAAGAGTGCAGGTGTTAAGTACGAAGAGCCTGATAATGTATCTCTAGATGTGGATGGTACTAGCATATCAGGTACATATGACTTAGTTATAGATGGTGCAGTGGATGATGTTAAGTCTGCTTCTGCGTGGTCATATGATAATAAGTTTGAGTCCTTTGAAACGTTAAGTGATGGTGACCCCTTTGGTTATGTCAGTCAATTAGTAGGCTACGCAAAAGCCGCCAAGAAAAAGATTGGTGGTTGGTGGGTAGTCAACAAGGCTAATGGAGCATTTAAATATGTGTCAGCACAAAATGCTGATGCAGATTCTGAGATGAAAAAAATAAAAGCAACGGTAAAGACTGTACAAGAAAACAAATTTAAACGTTGCTTTGAACCTGTAGAGGAAACATTTAGGGGTAAACCTACAGGCAACAAGATACTAGGAGTTAGTTGTAATTTCTGTAGCTATAAGCATAACTGTTGGGAGAACTTAAAAGAGTTACCTTCAGTAATGTCTAAGGCACAATTTCCTAAAGTAGTTTCATATGTTGAATTAAATGTCTCCTCATAGTGTTCGTAGAGAAGCTATAAAGTATGGGTATAGGAGTGGGCTAGAACATGCTCTCTCCTTGTACTTAAAAGAACATAAGCACAAGTATGGTTATGAATCTATTAAGATAGAGTGGGAAGACCTAACATATCGCACCTATACCCCTGACTTTATATTAAACAATGGAATTATAATTGAAACGAAAGGAAGATTCTTAACAGCAGATAGAAGAAAACACTTGTGCATTAAGAAGCAACACCCTAAACTAGATATTAGATTTGTATTTACAAACAGTCGAAGTAAGCTAAGTAAAGGTGCGAAATCTACATACGCAGAGTGGTGCATACGACATGGATTCAGATATTACGATAGAATCATACCTGAAGATTGGTTGAAAGAAAAGGGAAAGAATAAACACCCTATCTTTATAAAATTTAAAGGAACAAAAATAAAAAGGAGATAGGCATGGATAAGAAAAAACCTAGAAAGAAACCAAGGATAAGGTCAAAGATATTACGGAAAGATTTTATTATACGAGTTAGACCTGACCTAAATAAGAATAGCGAATGGAATGGTGCAGTTGATGTATCAATTATTACAGACCCTGATAATAAAATGGATGATGAAGCTTACTATCAAGTATTACATTTGTGCAAAATGATGTGTGCAATAGTACCTCTGACAGAAGATGATTGTGCCCTTCGTGATGACATCAATGACTTTATTGAAAATGTTGTTGACAAAGACTATCACGATATGGTAAAAAGAATGAAAGAAAAAAGCAAACCCAAAGCCAACATAGTGGGTATCGAAGATAACGTTATACACATAACGATTGACTCTGCTACTAAAGGCAATGCATAATGTTAAGACACATGGAGTATATGAGAATGAAGGAGAAACAAGCTATGGCACAATCAGACAATAAAGAAATGCAAGATATGGTTAATAGTCCTGTTCATTATAACAAAGCAGGTATTGAAACTATTGATGCCTTAGAAGCTATGTTAGTCGATGGGTTTGATTATTATTTACAAGGTAATATAGTTAAGTACCTATGGAGATTTAGATATAAGAATGGAATAGAAGACTTAAAGAAAGCACAGTGGTATCTGAATAAACTTATTGAGGTTTACGATGATAAAAGTTAAAGTACTTCTTACATTGGAGATAGACCCTGAAGAATACCCAATACCTGCTGACGAAAATGTAGCAATAGAAATAGAAGAAGGCATACAAGAATACTTCTACGATGTAGAGGGTACTAAGATTAGAAACATAAAAACAATAATGGAGTAATTAAAATGATACAGAACTATTTACCTACCGACTATCAGAACTTCATAGCACTCTCTCGCTATGCAAGATGGAAAGATGAAGACCAAAGAAGAGAGAATTGGGGTGAGACTGTTGATAGATACTTTGACTATATGGATAATCACCTAGTCAAGAATCACAATTATACAATTAGTAAAGCTTTAAAAGAGAAGCTTACAGAGCAGATAATGTCTCTAGGTGTGATGCCTAGCATGAGAGCCTTAATGACAGCAGGACCTGCCCTAGACCGCTGCCATGTGGGTGGTTATAACTGTAGTTATATACCTGTGGATAGTCCACGTTCATTTGACGAGTGTATGTATATACTTATGTGTGGTACAGGTGTAGGATTCTCCGTTGAAAGAGAGAATATAGACAAGCTACCTGTAGTTAATGAGCATTTCGAGGACAGCACTACTATCATAACTGTTGGTGACAGCAGACCCGGATGGGCAAAAGCATTGAGAGAACTTATTGCTATGTTATATGTAGGGCAAGTGCCTACTTGGGATGTATCACAGGTCAGACCAGCAGGTGCTAGACTAAAAACATTTGGTGGTAGAGCATCAGGACCTGCACCATTAGTTGAGTTATTTCAGTTCTGCATACAGAAGTTTAAGGGTGCTAAAGGCAGAAGACTATTTCCTATTGAGTGCCATGATATCATGTGTAAGATAGGTGAAGTTGTAGTTGTAGGTGGAGTACGTAGGTCTGCACTTATATCTTTGTCTAACTTAGGTGATGACCAAATGAGACACGCAAAAGCAGGACAATGGTGGGAGAATGAAGGACAAAGAGCATTAGCTAACAACTCTGTAGCATTTAAAGGTAAGCCTGAGATGGGTACATTTATGCGAGAGTGGACAGCTTTGTATGAATCTAAGTCAGGAGAACGTGGTATCTTTAATAGACAAGCCGCCAAGGTGAAGGCACTTGAGAACGGTAGACGTAATGCTGAACATTACTTTGGTTGCAATCCATGTAGCGAGATTATACTTAGACCTTATCAGTTCTGTAATCTTACAGAGGTAGTGTGTAGAGCCACAGATGACCTAGTATCCTTAAAAGAAAAAGTACGTATGGCTACTGTTCTTGGTACATTTCAATCTACTCTTACTAACTTTAAGTATTTACGTAAGGTGTGGAAGGATAACACAGAAGAAGAAAGACTATTAGGAGTTTCCCTAACAGGTATTCTTGACTGTCCTATATGGACAGAAGAGATATTACAAATACTAAGGCAAGTAGCAATAGATACTAATAAGAAAATTTCTAAAGACTTGGGTATCCCACAGTCAACTGCTATAACATGTGTCAAACCTAGTGGTACAGTTAGTCAATTAGTTGACAGTGCTTCAGGTATTCATGCTAGGCACAATGATTACTACATCAGGACTGTACGTGGTGATAATAAAGACCCACTCACACAGTTTATGAAAGATAGTGGTATACCTAGTGAGCCTGATGTTATGAAGCCTGATAGCACTACAGTGTTCAGCTTTCCTATGAAGTCACCTTCAGGTGCTATAACTCGGACAGAGATGTCAGCTATTGAACAACTAGAGTATTGGCTTATGTTTCAAAGACATTGGTGTGAGCACAAGCCTTCTGTTACGGTATCTGTTAAGGAAGACGAGTGGATGAAAGTAGGAGCATGGGTGTATGATAACTTTGATGAAGTATCAGGTATATCATTTTTGCCTTTCAGTGACCATACGTATGCACAAGCACCATATCAAGACATAACAGGTGAAGAGTATGAGAAAGCATATAAGCAAATGCCTGAGTCTATTGATTGGTCTAAGTTAGCAGATTATGAAAAGGAAGATACAACTAGTGGTGGAAGAGAACTAGCTTGCACAGCAGATGCGTGTGAGATGGTTGACATACAGGCTAGTTAATGTTAGAATCTACAAATGAAATACTATGGTGGCAGTGGTGGTTACTCATTGCCATCACCATAAATACGACAATAAACTTAATCGTGTTCTTTAAAGGTAGAAAACTACATATAAGAGAACTATTACATCTTAAACCTAAGAGAAGCAAAGGAGTTACTAATGGAAAACCTATCACCAAGTAAAGAGAACAGAAAGAAGTTTGATATTGATTTAGAATACGGACAAGTAAGAGAACAGCTTGTAGCTGATATGTTACAAGACAAAAAGATAGAAGTTAAAAGTGAAAGAGATATGTGGCAACGTACAGGTAACATTGCTATAGAGTACGAATCTTATGGTAAACCAAGTGGTATAGAAGCAACTGAATCTGACTATTGGTTTCATAATTTATGTGTAGGAGAAGATACTTTCTGCACGTTAGTATTTAACACAGAGAGTTTAAAGAAAATAATAGGTAACTTAGATTATAAGAGGTCTGTTTCAGGTGGGGATAATAACGCATCAAGAATGTACCTTCTTAATCTACAGAAATTATTTTCATCTGATGTTATTAAATCATTTAAAGGAAAAGGAGAATCAAAACAATGAGAGAGATGATATTACAAGCACTAAAGAGTAAGATATCAGGACAAATAAATGGACATATAGCTAATATAGAAGCCATGATGACTAATCCTGTAGGCATAGGAGACCATCCTACTATAGTAGAAACCATTGAAAAAGAACTAGGTGCACTAGAACACGAGAATGGTAAGTTAAATAACTTAGTAAGATTTTTTGAAAGGAGACAAGATGAAGCCATTGAAGAACAGAAAGCGAAATCCAAATCTAAGTAAGTATGATGCACCACTAAAGATACAATTTAGTAAAGGTATGTCAGACTTTAAAAGAGGTAAGGTTACTAACCCCTATCATTTTAATACTATGCAATCAAGGGAGTGGGAGAGAGGATATAATCTCTCTTACTTTCAGAGACTAGAAAGGGTCAAAAGAGATGAAGCTAGAAGAAGAAGCGAAGAAGTTCATGCAGGATAATTTAGTTATAGCAGAAGTAATGACTGCTGATTTCTATGAAGCACGTGCAGGACAGACTGCTATCTTCCCAAAAGAAAAAGCCTTAGAGTATTTAGCTCTAGGCTTGACGAGTGAAGCAGGTGAGGTAGCAGGTAAGGTAAAGAAACTAATACGTGATGGCAAAGGTGACAAAGAATCAATAGCCTATGAAGTAGGTGATGTTCTTTGGTACTGTGCTGTATTAGCTAGTGAGTTGGGGGTAAGTCTTAATGTAATCATGCAAAAGAATTTAGAGAAGTTGCATGGTAGAAAAGAACGTGGAACATTGGCAGGTTCAGGAGACGATAGGTAATTTACTTTATTGCATCTCCAAATGCTTCACCCATAATGGCTAATCTGTTTAAGTCATCTTCACTTGTAGCATCAGGAAGTCTGTTGTTCTCTTCTGCAAATAGTACTCTAGCTTTCTTTCTATCTGCTCTTTTGAGTTTACGATATTTAGTTAAAGCTCGTACATAATCTGTAGTTTCTCCAATAGAACCTTTTGCTATGAGTGTCTTCATAGATTTTATCTTAGTATCTATTATTGGTTTAATATCTGCAAAGATATATTCTTTTTCCGTAAATTCTTTTTGTGTAGCATCACTAGCATTATCATAATCAGATATTAATTCTTTCTCTCTATCTCTAGCAAACTCTACAATAGCAGGTAGGATTTCTCTCAATGTTTTATTCTCAAATCTCTTAACACTAGGAACTTTAGACCTACTACCTAATTCATAATCAGTAAAGCCTAACTCTTTCAAGTATTCCCCTTCAGAGCTATCTGCTGTAGATAAGTTTAATCCAAATAATACACGAGTTATAGGAGACACTCTTTTCTTTTCTTCCTGAAACAAGAACTCACGTTTAGGTGCTTTCTCTTCTTCTTCAGCACTTGTAGTAAAGCCACGTTGCTTAAAGGGTCTCTCTAATTCTTTCATAAAAGTAGATTGAAAGTCTAATGTAGGGTCTTCTGCAACATCTTTATAGGTTAAACCTCTGTCACCAACTGCTCTCTGTGCTTCAATTAATTGAGCAAAGGGAACTGCCCACGTAGATAAATAATTACCTAACGCACCACCTATAGCTTTACCTGCACTCTCTCCTTTAGTTAAGTCTGAACCTTCTGTTAGTGAAACTATATCGTTGATAATACTTTGACCAACACCTGTTCTTAAATTAGTACCTATAAAAGTCTCATTAAATTCTTTTACCTTAAACCAATCATCAAATGTACCATCCATAGTCCTCTTAATAGCTTCTCCTAGATACATAAACTGTCTCATAGGATATTGAGGGGTAACATTTAATACTGTGCCATCACCTGTGTTTAATTCTTTGTAGTCAGAGGGTGCATCTTCAGATGTTCTATACTGATATGCTGCTCCTGCTACAGCTATACCAATTAAGTTACGTGATATTCTTTGTCTATCTTTCATAGTAAACTTACCTTTGCCTACTTTACCTAGACTAACTATGTTTGCTACCTTACGTGCTAGTGGAATAGATGCACCACCTGCATATTGACCCATGAGTTCCATGCTATTAAACATAAAACGTGGGAAGGGAAGAACGACAGTTAAACCATTACGTACAATAAAGTTTGATGTAGACCTAAATACAGGTATATCAGGTTGCTTTGCATAAGTTACATCTAATGCTTTGTTAGTAGCATCAGCTACAATATCTGTAAATGACCTAGCACCTTGAGGTCTAACATTTGATGCATCATTAAGCAAGTCACGTATCTTACCCTTATTCAATGTATCCATCAAGTCTATACCATACTCTCTTTTAGTAAGTCTCTCTAGCTCACCTAAGAAAGCACCTCGCCTAACTAAAAATTCCTGCCATCTGTTAGGTGTATTAAGAACATCAACAGCATCTTCACCTATAGATAGAACACCATCTAAAGGACCACCCTTACCTCTACCTGTAGCCTTTTGTATCTCGTTTATATTATTAAAAAGTAAATCAAATTGCTTTGCTAATTCAGGTTGCTCTAATATAAAGTCAACAGTTTCTTTAGTTTCTTTTGGATTATCAAACATATAACGCATATGTCTAAAACTATCTTTCCAATTAGCAGGAGATAGTAAACTCTTACCACCTGAGATATATCCTTGATGAGACATATTATATAAGGCAGTATCCATGACATTCCCAAGACCTTCTAGAGGTGCTCTAATACCTGCTGATGTTAAGTTACGAGATGCAGTAGCTAACTGTGACACTAACCCACCTCTTCTTATATTTTCTATACGCATGATAGTTTGACGTATAGCACCTTGAGTTTTCTTAGTTTCGTTAAGTAACTGCTCTTCATTCTTTGGTCTGAATCGTTTAATCTGTGATAGTTTATTTAATATCTTACCTGCTTGAGAACCTGAACCCACTACAGTTAATATGTAATCTTCAAATGAAAGATTGTATTTATTTAACATGTCCAATAGTTTATCGTCTGCAAGTAATTGTTTATTTACAGTTAAATCAAATAAATTATCTATTATTTTTTTCTTAGGATTAAATGCTTTTGGATTAGCTTTCTGTAAATCAGCAGTTACAGCTACGAGAGCATCTAGTTTGTCAGGTTTGAGAATAGGTTGCATTAACTCGTCAGTACCTGTGGCAAGCTTCATACTTATACCTGCTACTTCTTCAGATGTCTCTGCTCCTACTTCTCTAGCTAACTGATAATCTATTGCCTTGTTACCAGTCGCATCAGTAGTTGATATAGTTTTACCAACCCTGTCTTCAAACTCTTGTATAAGTTGATTAGAGATATTTTTATTTTGTTTAGCCATTTCTTTAGCGGCATCAGCTTTCTCCTTTATTTCTTGGGCAGTATTGTTTCTCATCTTGGTAACATTAAGTTTTCTGTTCCAAGCATCCTCTGCTTTCTTTCTATTATTAGCAGCTTTCTTAGCTAACTTTCTTCCTATTCTAGCTGAAGCAGAAGGTAACTTCACAAAGTTTCCTAGTACAGGTATAGTTTCAGAAAACTCTAATCCTGAACCTGCACCTCTAGCTACATTTTCAGCAAACTCTTTGGGGTCTCTGTCCATATATTCTTCATATAAATCAGGCATATTGTCTTTAGCTTGTTGTGCTATGTATTCTATAGTATCTGTAAATCCTGCACCTACATAAGACACACCTTCACCTAAAGCAGATATAAAATTAAAACCTGAAGAACCTGTCATTTGTAAAAAACCCTTCATTAAGTTTTTACTGCCATCAGGATTTACGTCAGGCATTTCCTTAATTAAGCCTTCTACCATTTCATCTTCTTCATCGTCAGACATATCAGGCATATCAAAATCTAGCGATACCTTCTCTACTCTTGACATATCTTCTCTAGCATTTTGTTTCTGTACATCCACAGCTTGTGCATCTGTATTATATAAATAGCCAAAGGGTGTTTCATTATTACGAGTGCTTACATGAGATTGAATTATTTCACCACCACCCATAGGCACTCCACTATTAGGTGTAATTATACCAATAGCTTCAGCACCTTCTATATTTACAAGCTGTCCGTCTTGAAATAATTCAGGGTATTTTTCATTATATAGGGAATATAAAGTCTCTTGACTTTGAGGAATAGCTATTTCTTTTTCGTGAGATTCTTCAACAACATTTTTAATTGCATTGTCTAATTCATCACCATCATCATCAGCTTCCAAAGAATCCAATGAAGAAGAAATAGAAGTAGTATCCAAAGCATCAGATGATATAGTTTGCGAAGTAGACATAGCAGTGTCTTCAGGTACTTTATTAACCTGTTGTACGTTTTCTTCTTCATCATCTGCTTTGAGATTATTTAAGGACTCTTGTATTTCATCTTTTAACATTATAAGAATGTAACTCCTGTCCATAAACCTGTATATGTTTTACCATTTTCAGTATATGTAACAATGTCACCCGGGGAATACGCACCTGCTTTTGCCTGTTCTTGGGCATTAACTTTACTAGTAGCAGTCTTTAATTTTTTATTAGTAGGAGTATTTTTTATTTTAGCTTTATACTCCTTTATTTCCGTATTAACATTAGCGATTTCTGTATCTATTTGATTATTCAGTAGCTCATCTTTTACATTTGCATAATCTTTTTTAATACCGTTTAAGGCTCTAAGCTTACCTGTAAATACCTGTGCTTCATTACCCTTCATCGCTATTGTTATCTTACCATCTATACCTACTTTAGTATAACCACCTAATTGACGTTTAATAGCATTATCTATAATCTTACCTCTACCCTCTTTACTAAAATAGGTGCTTGTTGTACTCTTACTTGCTTTAGCTTTTAGATTAGCTTCTTCAACTATATAGCTTTTCACTTTATTTATACGTGCTGTTATAGCTGTCTTTTCTGTTTCATTAGCAGCCAAATCTAACTCATTATCTAGTCTTAGCAGTTCACCTTCAAAGGTACTAGCAGCTTTGGGTTTATTATCTTTCTGATACTTTTTATATTTAGCTAATGCAGTATAATCTATTTCAGCAGGTTTAGTTTTAATTGTGTCAAATGAATCAGCTTCAATAGGTGCTTGTTCGTCTACACGTTTATCAACTCTCTCACCATAATCACCACCAAATATTTTACCTAGTAATCCACTACCTTCCATCTGACCTTTAGTACTTATGTTGCTAACACCTCTAACATAGTTGTTAATAAAATCTTTATCTGTTACACCTTCAGGTCTATTCTCATTAGAAAATTTAACAATGGAGTCTATGTCAAACTCTTTACCAAACTTACTTCTACTATCAGATAGTTCATTATAGAAAGCTGTAGCACCTGAAACTGTGCCACCACCTGATTCAAATAGTTGTTTAGCTTTATACATGTCACCATCAACAAGAGATGCAAGGTTTTTCATCACCTCTCCTACTTCTCTTCTTTCTTTTTTAACCCTATCTTCTTCTGCTCTTCTTCGAGTAACACGATATTGTTCCATACCATCCATTCTTTTTTGGGTACGTTGTATGTCACTCTTAAGTTGTTCGTCTACACTTTTAGCTAGACCTGTTATAAATCCTGTAGCGAAACCCATTACACTCTCCTTGCCATCAAGCCTTTAGGCTCTTCATCTTCTGCATCATCTTCAGGTACATCTTCTTTTATTTCATCTTCACTGAATATCATACCTTCTTTTGCATCAATTTCTCTTTGTAATTTAGTTCTTACACTTTCTAATAATGTATCTCTAGTCTTACCCTTCTTAGGACTTTCCATACCACTGTCATACTTTACGTCAGCCATATCTCCTACAAGCATAATCATTTCCATTAGTAAAGGCATTACTAACATGCCAATGTCAACACTATGCTTACCATCCATAACACTACCTAACTGAATTGTGTTAGCTAGGGTTGTGACAGGAACATCCATCTCCAACACATCTACTAGTTGGTCAGTAAATTCTTCTGATGACATTCTATCTAGATAATATTCTATGGCTTCATCTACAGTAGTATATTGTGGTGCTTGTTGCCAAGGTCTACCCCCTAACTCTGATACCATATGTTGCCCTGATATAGGACCATCTAGTAGTGGTTGATTAAGCTCTGTCATTATTTATTTCTTCTCTTTTACTTTTAACTATAGACATATGTTTAGCTACACGAACAGATGGTTGCTGTATGTCTACATCTAACTTAACATTGTCCATTTGATTACGTGCTAATAATCCACGTGAAGGTTGCTGCATACCCATACTATCCATTGTATCTACTTGAAGATTTTTATACAGAGCAATAGCAGGGTTGTTTTCAAAACTAGGCATGTGATACTATCCTTTTCTTTTCAGTTACTAAGTCCATTAACTTTCTAGTAACCCATTTCCATACAGGTTTCTTCTGAATAAACTTAGCATAATCTTCACCATAATTTTCATATAGTTTAACTACCCATGTAGGTGCTTCATACTTTAACCACATACGGAATATGTACCAACGTGGGTCAGTCTTGCCATATACTTCTCTTGCTACCCAACAGAATCCTGACATAATGTAAGCACTACCTAATGTACCAATCAAACTACCGATAGCATTACCTGCTGCAGTACTCTCACCACGTTTAGCTACTGCGGCTTGTGTGTCAGCATTTAAGTTAGCGATAGACATATCTGCATATCTATTTAATTCATTTTCAGCAGATGTCCATGCCCATTCCATTGTGTCACCGTAGTAGTTCCATAAGTTATTGTAAGCTTGATTAGATGTTTGTAATAAATTAGTAGCATTAATTTCATTTACACGATTGATGGTAGCACTATCTGCTGTTGCAATCTGTCTTCTCCATTGTGCATTGTTTTGGTCAATGACTAATCTATTCTGTGCATTAAAAGTATCACGTTGATTGTTTAGTTCAGAGTTAAATCTTTCTAAGACATTACGTTGACCTGCATTATATTGTGATTGTGCGTTAGCTTGTGTTGCATTAAACTGTGAAGACTGCGTTGCTAGGTTAGCAAAGAATTGGTCAACTTGATTCTGACTAGATGCATTAAACTGTCTGCTTGCATTTGTAGCAGCTTGGTCAGTGAATAATGACTGTACTCTTTGTTGTGCTTTAAACAACTCAACCTGTTGTTGGTTATTTAAATTAGCCATATCCTGTTGTAAGAATGTCTGTGCATTTTGTACGGCAGCTTGCTGTCTATTATTTAAGTTAGATAAATCCATATTGGCTAGTGCAGATGCTTCAGCTATAACTAAAGCTTGACTATTAGATAGATTCTGTAAGTCCATAGTATTAGCAACACGACTATTCTCTAGTGCTACCTGTTGTTCAGCAGTAAAGTTTTGATTAGCTACGTCAGCTATACGTGCAGAGTTTTGTACTCTTGCTTGAAAGGCTTGGTCAAACTCTTGCCCTATAAACTGTGCTCTCTGTTGAGCCGCAAGCATTGCTCTCTGTTGTCTGTTAGATAAGTTTTGTGATTCAAACTGTGCCTGTGTCTGTGCATCTGCCTGTGCTATTGGAAGTGCAGACTCTAATGCACCCTGTATAAGTGCCTGACCTGCCATGCTAGATGCACCTAAACCTCTAGCTGCCATCTGTGCTTCAATACCACGTAATGTTCCCGCTGCCCATGCAGGTGGATTGCTTGCATCAAAGTTAGCAGTAAGAGTAGCAAGTTGACCTTGTACTGTAGCCTTCTCACTAGGAGTTGCAGTAGCTGCTTGTATTTGTTCTGCAAAGTTAGATGCTGTCTGTGCGTTGGCTACACCATTAACTAATTCACCTGACTGTATTTGTCTTTGTACAGGATTGTTTAATAGAGTAGCATTACCTTGAGCTGCTTGAAGATTGCCTACACTTGAAGCTGTTTGTTGTGCCGCTGTAATCTGAGCACGTGGGTCAGTTGGGTCTACTTGAGCAGCCTGTGTAGCATTTAAAGCTGTATTAACTGACTGTGCTGTTTCAGCAGGAGTCATTGTTGTTGCATCAGTTGGAGCAGCCATCTGTGCCTGTGTAGTTGTAGCCATTGCAGTTGGTACTGCTACAGCACCTGCCACTTGTCCTTGATTAGGAGACACATATTGTCCAGCAGTTTCTTGTATACCTGCACCTATAACTTGAGTACCTGCTGGTAAGGCAGGATTAGACAATCTCTGTGCTGTGACATCTGTTATAGATGAAGTAGTTGGTATCTTTTGTACAGGTGTAGGTTGTTGAGGTAATGGTACGTTATCATCTTCTCCAACCATTGCAGTTTTAATTACAGGCTCTAAAGGTGGCTCACCATCTTCACCATATGCCATAGTTTTAGCTATAGGAAGATTGCCTATAGGAAAAGGAGGATTTCCTTCTTCACCTACTGCCCCAGTCGTATCTCCAAAACCAACACCCATAGTACCATCATCTTCGCCTATAGCCATAGTTTTAATTTGACCAAAGTTTTCTGGCATATTACCTTGAGCATCTTCGCCTAATGCTCTAGTCATTTTTGTAGCCGCAGCCATTTGAGGAGGTATGAATTGAGTATTAGTAATGCCACCCCCATCTGCTACACCACCTTCACGCATCTTAACCACAGAACCACCACGAGCCATCTCTTGTGCCTTTTCTTGATATGTAATCATCTCACGTTGTTTGTCAGGATTCTGTTGTAGATAGCTGTCAAACTCTTCCATGCGACCTGCATATCCCATGCGACTAGCTATCTTTTGCATCCCTTGTGGCTTAAAGCCTTTAAACATTGCCATATTATTTTACCTATATATATTATTAAGTTCGTATCTTATTGTTTCAGCTAACTTACCTTGTACTTGCATATCAAAAGCTACAAACATAGGACCTGTATTCACTTCTAAGAACCATAGTCCTTCTTCATCTTCCATGAAATCACTAGCACCAAAGTTTAAATTTAATCTAGACATTAGGTGTTTAACTTTTTCTACAGTAACATCATCTATCTCTGTTACAACAACTGTGCTTTCAGGGTCATCTCTGTAGTCTAACTTATCTGTGACTACCTCAAAGGCAAAGTGTTTATCATTTATAACATATAATCGTTTGTTCTTACCTGTTATCTTTTGTTGTATAATACAAGGATAAACTGCTTCATTACCTTCTAATGTATGTTGTCCACCTAATACAGGTTTAATGATTGTGTTATCTCTAGTCGTTTTTTCTGTGACCTCTGTATAAGGTATACGTAATCCTACTTTTTTTGCAACAATTAAATTATTTAGTTTAGTGACATTATCGTTTTTATAGTGTTTGTTATATCTAGTTATATTATGAGATTGCAAGTAATCTTTCATTATATAAAAGTTATTATAAGTTTTATGTGTACTCTCCTCAAACACATTGTTTCTTACAAATATAGAATCCAAGTCTGTGACAGGTTGACCTTCTACATATAACACATCTTCTGTTACATTCCATTCTATATTAGCAGCTTGGTCTATAAACTTATCAAAGTGTGGGTATAAAACTTTAGTATTTGGGTCACTTAATTGACCAAATAAATATGCCGACATATTAAACTTTATCTATTTCCAATCAATACTTTATCCAACTTATCTTCTAATCTTTTGAGTGCATCCATAAGATTGTGCATATCATCTTTCACATCATCCTTACGTGCATAGTCCTCACGTGTCTTGTTCAA
>Ga0181402_1000500_pt1 | contig 14669 bp, 13 predicted proteins | sample 25SPOviralmetaG_FD_130131 | JGI IMG/M metagenome (GOLD analysis project Ga0181402, IMG submission 130131) | Marine viral communities from the oligotrophic San Pedro Time Series (SPOT) site, San Pedro Channel, CA, USA - 25 SPOT_SRF_2011-08-17 | ecosystem: Environmental > Aquatic > Marine > Strait...
ACCGAACGCCAAGCCGACGCCACGGTTAAGGCTTTGACCAAACTTGTTAATGGTGCCCGAGAAGCGGAGAAGGCGCGTCTCCGCCCGAGCAAGACCAGTAGTGAAACCGCGAATGTCTGCCGTGAGAAGCAGAGACATTCTGTACAGATTGTTGAGACCTCCAAGCATTAGAACTGTTTCAAGCTTTCAAGGAATTCCTGAGCTTCGGCAGCGTTGCTCACTCCTTCCGCGTTATCCAAATCTGAGTAGGGGTTGAAGTCGTTGGGACTAAACCTCTTCCCCTTACCCTGTTGTGCGATGTTCGCATGGAGCGCCATGAGTGAGGCCGTGTGGTCCCACATCATCTTGTTCCTACGGACAAAGCCGTTGTTGTACCATATCACTTCGCGAAGCGTCATGTTCCAGAACTGGTCCGGAAGCAGACCCATCACCATAGAGTCGCGATACAGTGTATCGAACCTTAGGGGCGCCTTCTCTTCAGACGCCCTTAGGCTTTTTTTGAGTCCTCGTCTTCGTCAGGTCCAAGCTGCTCCAAGACTACCTTACTCATCTCCTCGAACTTTTCAGCGTCATCTAGCATCCAAGCGCAAAAGGTTTCAAAGTTTGGCAGCTCCGACTTCTTTCCCGTGAGTAGAGCGTTATTCTTGATGGCGTGGAATGTCATCGCACACACACCCGTCATAGGCTCCTTGTTCATGAAGTCAAAGAGTCCATCAAGGGCGATGTCCTCCTGCTTGCAGAGCATACGAAGGGAGTTCATACTAATCTTTCCCTTGTAGCTCTTGCCGTTCAATTCGAGTTCAAACTCTCCGCGAAAATTATTCATTGTGGTTGGTTTAAGAAATAAAGGGCGGAGACCCAGTGCCCCCGCCCGTTAGGATTATGCAGTGTACTTGTACAGCTTACCGTGACCTGAGAGGCTCACTGAGTAAGTTGCAATCTCGTCAACACCACCAGTCAAGGAAGCGCTTTCGAGGAGTGCCTGGCCCACGTACTGGACAGAGCCTGCGGCAGTGCCAGTAGCGAACTTCACGATGACGTAGTTGCCTTCGCGAGCGAGGTCGGTCAAAGCCACAGCGGTGTCGCCAGTGTCCTGAAGCAAACCGTCAGCAGAGACGCTCCAGTCCTGAGCAGAGCTCACGATGTTCTTGGTAGAAGCACCGGTGCCGTCGCGTGCCACAATCTCCTCCAAAGAGTTGGAGAAGTCGAGCGTGCTGCTAGTAGCGGCAGCGGCCAAGACGAAGGTAGACTCGCTAACGGCGCCAGAACCGTTGGAGGTACCAGCGCCGAGAAAGAGGTCAGCTGATGTCACGTAAAGGTCGATTGCACCGTCTGACGTAGCGGTGTCGCCAGCTCCGATGCCGGTGACGACCTGTACGTCGAGTGGTGATGTGGAGCCCCCGTCAACGTAGTAAACGGCGAGGGCATTTGCATTGATAAGTGCCATGTTGTGTTATTTAATCAGAGAGTTTAGCAAAAGTTGAAGACCATCGCGCAAGTTGCGCAACACGACAGGTGTTTGCCTTGCAATGGCCCTCGCGATAAAGGGTTGGGCAGCGTGGTGCTTTGTGCCCAGTTCAGTGAAGTGAGCACGCCAGCCAGCAAGCTTGCTTTCGCGGACAGCTCCCACCCTGATACCAAAGACACCTGGAGGCACCTTCAGCAATTTACGTGAACGGAAGGAGTCGCCGAGCAAACCAGTATCGACGGGAGCGCTTTCGCTCATGTCCTTACGTGCGGGCTCAGCAGACTGCTTCATAACCTTGATGATGGCGGCCTGCCTCTGTTCGAGGGTACGGCCACGCTGGAGAGCACGCATCAGCTGACGCATCTCTACAGGGTCCAAGTGAATGGTGGACCTGGTGCCGCGACCGACGATAGGACGCCTAGCCATCAGGTTGTAGGATTGGTTCCCCCGTCAAAATCGCGGCGACGTGCGCGGATGCGCATGCCCTCACGACGACCAAAGGGGAGAATAGAATAAACATCGAAGTCTGCGCCGTTCCATACGATACGCATGTCAAAGTCAACGCCCGACACCCACCGTGTGATGAACTCAATCTTGAGCTCACCCGAGGTCTGACGGTCATCGCTAAACTCACTAGCACCAGCCGATGGTGTACCCAGAGCCAAGATGCGACAACGCACCCCCGACTTAAAAACGGAGTACGACTCTACCACGTCACCATACGTGTTCACCGTATTGCTACGCTGGTAGATGTCAATCTTCTCTGTCAGTGAGCCTGCCTTCATCAGAACTGTCTTACGCTTTGCATGAGACGCTTAACGCCTTCTTTGACTTCTGTCGTGATGCCGCCGATGTTTTCGGCTTCACGCATGTTGTAGTAGTGACCAACCAAGAGCAGAGCCGCCTGCTTGTACTGCCGAGGCAGAGCAGACAGCAGAGTGCCAGAGGTAAACGTCATCTTGATAAGGTCGCGGTTAAACTCGCTAGGCTCATCCAGCAACTCCACGATGTCATGAAAGTTGACAACCATGGGATAGCGATGAGTCAGGACGATGTACTTGTCAGAGGTGGCCTCGGCAATGTAGTCTGCGTCGTTGCTGTCTGTGATGTCACCAGAATAGGTGTTATCCTTCTTGCGGTAAGCAACAGTTACACTAGCTACATTCTGACACTTGGGAATGATTATGTCACCACTCTGCACCTCGCCCTTGTCCAAGTACACCGCTACACTAGAGACCCCCAGCACGCGATTGCTGAGCTCCTGCATGTAGTCGATAGCAGCACTAAGATAAATCTTCAACAGGTCGTCCTCCGAGTCGTCAATGGCACGCACGTGGTTACGGAGCAATGTCAAAGCGGTGGCTTCGTTTGCATCAAACAACGTGGTGTCAGTGGTGGCCTGTCGAGTAATCTTAATGTTCATGCTGTCTTGGGTGTAAAAAAGGGGCCAGGCCAATTCCCGGCCCCAGTTTTAGTTAGGTGTTATCAGGCTCCGTCGAACGAAGTCAAGCCGTGGAATCCGGCGTCGTTCAAGACCTTGAAGTCCTTGTACACGTTGCACACCATACGGACCACACCGTTCTCGGCGTTGGTGTAGGGGTCAACGAGGATGTTCAAGCCACCCCAGTTGCACTGGACCATGTTAGCGTTGTCCACCATGTAGATGTTGGCACTAGTCACGCTAGAGCTCACAGTTGCGTCGTAGCCCAACACAGAGCGACGGCCAGCGGGAGAGCCAGCGATGAGCAAGCCAGAACCTGCGTCCATGCTCACCTCGCGAGCCTGACGGTAGGCACCTGCTCCAGCCAAAACGCGAACGTTTTCGAGTGGGATGTCATTGGTGAGCATATCAGCCTCGATGTCGAGGATGTCGCCGAGAGAGTCAGCACCAGAAGCGGCAGTGGTAGCTGCGGCAAGGATGGCAGCGTGGACATCATCGTTGTACTTCTCGTCGAGAGCAGCACGGATGTCGCGAGCCATGAATGAGCCCATGTCGTCAGCGGTCTGAGCCAAGAGCTGCTCAGTCACACGAGTGTATGCAGCGTAGCGCACTGGCTGAAGCTTGACCTCGGTGAAGGTAGCACCCTCTTGAGCCACAGCAGCACCCTCGTTTGGCTTGTGAGCGTCAACCTCGTTGGCTTGCACGCTGAAGGCGATGTCGCCAGTAGCGTTGTTGATGGTCCGCACACCCATGGCAGTTGCGATGTCACCAGGGCGGTAAGCAGCAATCAAACCAGCATCCTGAATACCGATGGTATTGTTAGCGTGGTTCAAGGTGCCATTGGCAGTAGCTGCCACACCCATGGGGTCAGTGTCAGCACGCAGCACAAATGAAGGAACAGAGAAGCCTCCGCTCACGTTCACCTTTGCGTCTGAAAACTCACTGCGAGCCTCTTGGCTCATTTCGGCCTCCAAGCCAGTCAAGCCGCCCTTGGCAGCCTCCTGGATAGCCTTTCCGAAGGAGTAGCGCTTCTTGAGCTTTCCCTCAGTGTCGCCCATGCCTTGAATGATGGCCGGGGCTGGATTTTTCTCTTTCATGTTTTTTGAATTTGAGATGTTATTATTACGAGCCTCCGGCTCAGGGTTTTCGTTGTTGGCGCAATCGCCGTCACAGTTGCAGTCACCACATTCGGGGGTTGATGCAGACCGTTCCTCTTCTTCTCCCTCCTCTTCCTCTTCGTCCTCCTCTTCGCTCATCCGCTCTTCTTCCTCTTCCTCTTCCTCTTCGTCCTCATCCTTCACACCGTCGTAATCGGAATCGTAGCCTGGAGCGCGTTCTTCTTGCTCTTCTTCTTCGTTCGTCTCTTCCTCGCGAACCTCTTGGTCCTCAAGTTCGTTGCGAACTTCTTCGTCTTCTATTTTCAAAACTTCTTCGTTTTCGAGAGCCAGCTCCATGGAGCGTAAGCCCACCTCTGTGGTTGGATAGGCTCCCTGTGTTGTGGGTGAAACATCGAACAGCAGTCCGACCTTATTGATAGTGCGCAGGTTCACTCCGTCATCGCGCCGTTCCCAGTTGTCATCCTCGACGGTAAAGCCGAAGCTGCTGGTACCAACGTTGCCCATGCGGATATTCTCTGCGAGGTCTTTCGCGTAGCTCTGGTTGCCCAACTCGAAGCTATACCGCAAGCCACGCTCGTCCACTGTCAGCTCCAGGCCGCGACCCACACGGGCCAAAGGCTGGTTCATATCGTGGTTGAACAAGGCAACGGTATTGCTCATGTCGGCGCCATCAAAGGCTCCCTTAGCTACACGCTCAGCGAATGCGCCACCGATAACAGTCTCGTCCTCGAAGACAGCTGCATAACCGCTAACGGCCATTGGCTTACCCTCCTCGGAACGAACCTCGAAACCCGCGTCGACAAATCGCTTTTCTACGTTTTTTGCCATTGCTATTATTTTGAGCTCAAGGGATGGCCGCTAGGGAACAAGTCCGTATCGTGTTTGCCACTCCTAAAGCGTTCGTTCTTCAGGGCGTATAGGAACGAGTTCACCCGAGCATACGCCCATTGCTCAGGTGACTTTACATTTGGACGAACACTACCTGGGTTCGTCTTGTAGGCACCTACCCCGCGCTTGAAAACGGAGGTAAGGGTGCGCAGGGTTGTCTTCTTATGGGAGGCGTCTACAGCATCGTTGTGGTCGTCGACCTTCTTCTGCAAACCCTTCTTCACATCTCCGCTTACTTCGCTACGACCTTCGGCCTTGTTGATGATACCGCTGCACCAGCTACGCATAGAGGTGCCACCCCAAGCCGCGTACATCACACTGCCGCAAATCTCCTTTCCGTCCTCGTCGGTGAACTTGCCTTGGTTGTAGGTCTCAGCACGTGAGAGAAAAGAGAAGGTGCGCTTGATGGTAGACAGAGAAAGCTTCTCGCCAGACGAAATCTGATTAGCACGCTCCCACCCCACAGGGGTTCCACACTTGCTACCGTTTTTGTCACGGTGGCGCAGGGCACGCCGAGCGGCTGCCTTAGCTGAAGATGGGTACCCTCCGTAGGTCTGAGACATTAGGACAAGTTGTGAGCAGTGCGGTTACTACGCGCTTGTGCCATGCTCGAACCCGAAACCCCAATGGAGTAACGGAACACGTCCTTACCTACTCGCTCTGACCAAGGCCCGATTGAAGCCGTTCCGTCCCCAGTTGTTGCAGCCGACAGGTTTAGTGCGGTCCGTAGGCTACCAGCAACTCCTGCACCTCTTTTGATAAGCTTAATGTGCTCAGGTGCGTTATGAAGTTCCGCCTCCATAGCTGTGAGGAATTCTCCCTTTGTTGTTGTCGACTCCGAAGCTGCTTCGCTGTGCTCGAAAACCCAGACAGAGCGAGAAGGTTCGGTGTACCCGATTGAGCCGACGGCCTTGGCGTCTCCACGCTCGCGGCACATAGCAACTCTAAGACTGTAATGTACAGGCATTATTTTTCTTTTGTTGTGTTAGTTACTGAGTCCGCGTAGTCCTGCATGCGGTCAAGAGGAAGGGTGTTAAGTTGCACGTGGTGAGCATCGCCCCCATCAACCGGGCCAAGTCCCTCTTTCGCTCTAATCTCGTTGATTGACATAATTCCATCCTGGACCATATTGTGATAAAACTGCGAACGTGATTGACTGTCTGCACGAAGCAGTGTGTCGACATTGAATGAGCAGTGCAGCTCCATATCTTCGCTCAACAGCTTGCGCTCAACCTCTTGCTCGATACGACGTACCCAGGGGAGGATGGTGCTTTGCTGGAACTGGAGTACTTGCTGCTCGTAGTTGCTGTATGCTGTGTTGCCCTCCAAGCCAATCATGGCTGGTGGCACACTGTAGATACGAGCAATCTCTTCCGTGGTGAACTTCTTGACCGCCAAGAATTGAATCTGGTCAAGTGACACGGAGAGAGGTTGGTATTGGAATCCTCCACCCAAGATGGCAATCTTATGCGCGTTGTGCTTACCCATGTACTCACGCTCCCACATCTCTTGCGCTTGGTTAATCTGCTCCGGGCTCATGTGCTCCTTGGTTGAAAGGATTCCGCCCATCATGCCTCCATTGTCAAAGAACTGAGCGCCGAAGTCTTGTACTGACTTTGCAGTACGGAAGTTCTGAAGCTGTTGATGGGTAGGATTGAGACCACGGAATGCGTTAATCTCAAGAATGTCACGGGCGGGTACTGGCCCTGGAGCACCGTCGTAGGCGTAGTACTTCTCCCCCGTGTGTTGGTCTATGGTATGGCTTACACGCACAGCAGGGATGTAGAACATCTCCTGGTTCTTGCGGTCGATGAATGCGTAGCCGCTACCGTGCAGGCACGCATCAGAGACAATCATCTGCCAGAACTCGTAAGCATTGATGTGAGCGTTGGGCTCACGGCTGATAAGCTTGTGTACGGGGTGAGCTTCAATGGTCTCACGAGAACCGTTACGTCCGATACGGACTACAGAAGCTTCCAAGCTGGCGATGGTGTCAGCAATCTTAGAGACGCAGGCATAGACAGCTGCGACCTCTAAAGCATCAGAACCATAAGCATACCCTTCACCGTACAGACGCACATAGTTTTGACGTAGAGAGCCTGAGCTGCTCACAAAGATGGACCGCTCTTCTCCCCTAAAGGAATTAGCGATACGCTTGAAGATACTTGGCTTGGGCTCCACGGCGAGGGTTTGAGCAAACGTACAACCCTACGGGTGAGACATTTATTCTTTCACGCCTCCTACTACCGCCATAAAGAACTGAAAGTCTGTGTCCTGGTCCTCTTCAAAGGTGAGAGCCTCACCTATAGCCATAACCGCAGCCACCACCCCATCAATCTTATCACCGCTCTTACTCTTGTCTGGCTTTATATTTCCGCTGGCATCAAAGCGCAGAGTCACGTTGCTCATCATCCAGCGCAACACCTCGTCACCACCGTGGGCCAGCTTGCCCTCCAGCGCTGCCTTCTCGTACTCCTTAGATGGGAAAGACATGGAAGCAAAGCCCTGACCGAACGGGTCGCAAGGTACACTGTCGCCCTCTAGGTCACGGATGAGGTTAAGAGAGTTCCACCTATCGTATGCCACCCCCTTGATGCAATACTTCTCCATGAGGTTGTCCTCGTCGTATGCAACCTTTCCGTCTACCAAGTAGTTGCCACTAATGAGGCGGCGTATCACCCCGTAGTCGGTGACGTTGCCAGGAGTGACATGAACGTTGTCGTAGTCCTTGAACTTTAGGTACACACTATTCTCGTCGCGGTCTAACCTCTTGTCGATGGCACGCTCAGGAAGGAAGTAGTGCGCCTCTATACCCCACCCCTCCGGGCCACCCGTACATATAGCGAGCGCCGTGATGTCGTCAGTAGCTGCCAGGTCCAAACCAAGGTAGGCGATAGGCTTCTCCGTCTTGCTGTCGATAAGCTGAAAGTCACCAGGAGGCTTCATGTTGCCCTCACACATCCAGTCGTCGTCGGGCACCCACACACTAGCGCTACCCACAAAGACGTTGAGGTGCTTCACCATAAACTCTGTCACACTGCGACTGCCATACAGCTTCGCGTTCTTGTACTGCGACTCCAGGTGCTCCAAGCTCACACTGACGTCCAGGTTAGGGTTGGCCTTAGCCCATACCTCACGGTCGTCCCAAGAATCACCCTCGTCTATTTCGTAGGGCAAGATGAGCAGGCGGTCGTTATCCTTAATGCCCTCCAAGATGCTCTTGCCAGCAGACATGAAGTGGGCGCACGGCCCGTCCGGTACAAAGCCCGCCGTCGTGATGGCCAGCATGAGAGGTGACTTACGGCTACCCATAGATGAGGCCAGGACGCGGTAGAGGTCCGCGTTCTTCATGGCATGGAACTCGTCCACGCAAGCTAGGTTAAGGTTGAGACCGTCAAGGGTGTTGGCGTCAGAAGAGAGCGGCTTGATGACACCGTTGCGGGGACACTTAATCTCAGTGCGGTGAACCTGAAACCTCTTGCTGAGGGAGGCGCTTCCCTTTACGCATCGCTGTATCTCGTCGAAAACCTCACGGGCCTGGTCGCGCTTGGTGGCTGCCGTAACAAGCTGAGGGGCTCCGTCTCCATCAATAGTAGCCATCGCGATAGCAATAGCTGCTGCCAGCTGAGACTTACCGTTCTTACGTGCTACGAAGAGGTGTGCCGTATTAAAGCGTCTGCGCTTGGGGTCGTCCTTGGCTACCCACCCGAACAGCTGCCCCACAAAGAACACCTGCCATGGCTCCAGCACCATGAGAGTGCCCGCAAGCTCCCCCCTGGTGTGACGACACACACGCTCGATGAAGTTGACATACCTAGACGCCTCGGTGATGTTGAACTCCCAGTCCCAGTCGTCACGCTCTAAGTCGCCTACGAAGCGCTCACACGCCAGCTCTATGTATCTGCCAGTCACAACAGAACCGTCCCCTACGCCTTCAACGTAGGAGAACATCCTGTTCAAGCTACTGACATCCACATTCATTAAGTGAGTTCGTCGATTTCGTCACCCTCGGCACTCTTGTCCTTGGCACTGTCTGCATTGGCGGCTGCACCTAAGATGCGCGAGCGGTCCATGGGGCTGAGACCCAGCTTTGCGCTAAGCTTCAGTACCTGGTCCTGCGTCTTGCTCAACGCTGTGAATGTTCCGCTCACGTTGCTTGTGCCGTTGGGGTAAATCTGTATGACGTCCTCGTGGCCGTGAACCTGACGCGCTACCGCAATGTACAGCGCCAGGCTCTTAGCCAGCATGGTAATAGTGATTACGTCTACCGATTCAATAAGTCCACGCTCGGTAAGATAGTCTACGACGATGCTAAACATACGCTCTCCATCACCATCAAGCTTGAAGATAGGCACCAAGTCACCGCTCTGCTGTAGCTGCGACTTGATGCTATCTAACGATGGGTCGGCGTTCATCTCCTGCACCGCCATCTTCATCCTATCCAGGGCCGTGGCCTTATCCATTAGTAGAGGTGGTAGTAGTCGTTGATGTTGTCTTGGATGGTGGTGCGGTGGGCTGACCTGTCTGAGTCAAAGATAATAATCTCCGAAATGAAGCCATCCAATCCTCGACCATAGTAGCCACAAAGCCTGAAGTCCTGCCAGTTAGAAGTCCCAGTACTGCAACCCTCATTAACCTCAAGGGCTAATTCGTCATTTACCATAGCGTCAAACAAGTCTTTTCTGTCCGTAGTTCCAGAAACGATAGGAACATCTGTTCCGTTGTAGTAAATCTTGTGTGTAGCGCTACCCCTTCTCCAATTCGAGTCAATGCCAGTTTGGCCATCTTGGTCAGATACAACATACGAGAACGGGCCTTCACCCTGGTTTCCACCGTGGAACATGATGTAGTCCTCATTAGTCGGGTTGCGAACCACGTATGTGTCCATACTGAGAATACCATCCAAAGTCGTATTGTCCATGTACGACTGCACTGAGCCATTGGCCTGCACAAACTTGACGGCGGGGTGGTTGTTCTGCCTAAACACATTACCGCTGTCATCACAAATCTGAGGCTGGTTCGCTTCAATGGTTTGCGTAAAGTGATTGCCATTGACCGACTGGTCAAGCCACTCCTTAACATACACTGCCTGACCGTTGGCGTACGCTTCTAAGGCAGCGACATCTAAGTTACCGAACTCATCCCAGTAAATGTTCGTCGTACCGCTTTGACCGTCACGGCGCACACGCATGCAGACGCTGTTTTGATTGTTCTTCCTCATAAGACGCAGAGAGAAGCACGCCTCAGCCGAAGAGGGGCCATCAATGTCCAAGAGCGTGGGATGCCCCAGGTCGTAGTACTTGGTAATGTTTTCCTCTAGCGCAACGCGGTTGGCCGAGTTGTCTTGGTTGAAGATGAAAATCTCTTGGAACTTACCTACCGTACTCAAGGAGCTTCCGCTACTGTTGTAGCCATTGAGAAGGAATGCTGACCAGTGAGAATTAGTCTCAGCCTCCTGCGTGACGTGGAGGTGACGGCCACCGATGTAGTCGTGGACATCAGCTCGGTTATTGGTGCCAAAAACGAAGTTCATGTCAACGCCATCGACAAAGAGGTCTGGAGTGCCAAAACCTGCGTAGGGGTGAGAAGTGTTGTATTGGTCCGTCTCATCTGTGGCATCTTCTTTGGCCACCCAGCTGTATCGGCCACCACTACCGCCAGCAGTTCCAGAAAACAGGAGGAACGTAGTGTCATCACCAGTGTCAGCTACGACGTACATGTCCAGGTGAGCAACTGATGGCACGTAGTCCGTATGCGTCATATCCAACACCTGACCGTCACTCTTGAACTCCAAGGCGGGGCGCTGCTCGCTCGTTACAACGACACCCGCATTGACGATGTAGGGCTGGTCAATAAGGGTATTCTGGAAGGCGTGGTTGTTGCGACCGCTCTGGTCGTACCACTTGGCCACGCGACCATCATCGCTACCAACGAAGTTTTTGAGAGCCACGACATCGAGGTGTCCGTAAGCGTCAAAGCCGATGTCCATATACTGGTCCTCGGTGTTCGCGTCGCCATCGTCCTTGCGCACTCGAATGCAGGGACCGCCCCAATCATCACGCACCTTACGCAGAGAGTAGGCACCCACGGCATCTTCAGCAGCTGCTATATCCATAGGCTTCACGTGACCCACCTTGTAGTGCGCCCCCATGTCACGTTCAATATCACGGAAGGCTGCGCTCTCATCGCTGTCGTAAACAATAATCTCATAAGCGCGGGGAGGGCCACTGTTAAGAAACCCATCAAAGGCGCTCAAGATTCGCACGTCAGTTGTCCCCGTATTTGAGCCAGCATCACCAGTTGAGTCGTCAACGCCGTTGTATGTAAGCTTTGTCGAGGTGGTATTTGCCAAGAGACCGAAGACCTGTCGCTCGCTAAATCTCACCCTTAAATTACCATTAAGCTGAGTGCCAACACTAATACGCATGTTAGCTGCGTCGGGAGACCAGTAAAGGTTGTTGGAGTGCATGACACGTTGAAAGCTGGCATTGTGCTGCACAGTAGCGACAGCCGTCCAGGGCTGCGGCAAGCTAATGGGGCTATTGTACTTGGTGCCAGTATTGATGGCGTAAACATTGCCTTCATCGTCGAGGTGGGGCTTTAATGCACCAGCGGGGATAATCTCACCCTGAAAGTCGAAGTCCGTCTGCAACATGTTTCTGCCATTCCCACTCTGGTCAAAGTAACCGAGAACCTTTCCCTGCTGGTTCGCCATAGTGCGACGCACCTCAGAAATGTTCAAAGTGCCATCCCTTTCGGCTCCAATATTGTAATTTTGACCTCCCGACCTCTGTACGGAAATCAAAGGCCCGGTGTAAGCTGAGTTAAGACGGCGGAAGGAATATGCAAAGGCAGCGTTATCATGAGTGTCTAGGATGCCTGTAGTAAATGGTGTCCAGACATTCCAGTAGTCGTTCATGTTGTCCTCAATCGAGTCGCAGTCAGAGTCCGACTTAATTGAGGGGTACAGGATAAACTCGGTAATCTTGAGATTAGCGGCGTTTCTGCTGGCCAAGTTCAGGCTACCACTGGCCTCTTTCGTTAGCGAATAATCAATACGCTCAATGTTGTCGATGCGTAAGTTAAAGTTGACAGCATCGTAACGAGACGTGAGGATGTGAGAGCGAGAGTCATGAACATATCCAAACGGAGCAACACTGGCATAATTACTGTCGCCCTCGCCAACGAATGCTTGAATCAGTTTGGTCTCCCAAAGAGTAACTTCAAATTGATGATACACCGGAGTAGGCCCAAAACTGTAAATAGACCTCCTACCAGTTTCTTGTTCGTTATCGTGGCCGGTAATGACACCAAATGCTGTATGAGACACAGTGTCTATGTCTGGTCCAATGTCTTCAAAACGTGGCCCCTGCGAAAATCCCCCCGTAACTCCTTCAAGAAAGTTGACGCACAAGGCTCCGCGTTCGTTCTTCTCTACAGCACCATCGTTAACGATACGTGGCTGTATGCTATGTGTATTCTGCACGGCGTCGTAGCCGTTGCCGCTCTGGTCGTACCAGGTGCGGACGAAGCCATCGCCAGTACCGCAGAAGTCCAACAGTTGTGCGACATTCAAGCTGCCATCGACGAGGAAGCCGATGTCCTTGATAGTATTATCTGAGTCGCGACGCACCTCCAGGCATGGGCCCGTGTAGTTGACATCAAGCTGGCGCAGAGAGAAGCCGACGTGCGCGTTAGAGTGCGTGTCAAGCAAGCCACTCGATATGGGAGTGTACACGCTGTAGTACTGCTGAAGGTCCGACTCGATGCCCACCTTGCTGCTGGTCTGCTCAGTGTTAAACACGATGACCTCCTGCATGTTGCCCTTGTAAAACGAGGTGTTGCCCGCACCGTCGCTGCCCAGGCTGAACGTCACCCCCGTATTGCCGCCAGCTGTGAAAGACGTAGCGCTGGTAGACACTTCACTGGTGTTGACGCTAAGCTTGCTCTCCCCACTCTTGTAGTTGGCAAAGTACAGGGAGCGCTGGTTAAGACGGCTAACGTTATCATTCAACTCAACAGCCGTGCCGTCAAAGCGGCTGAGCACAGTGACCTTTTGATTGGCGTCCACAGACTTGAACTCTGCGCCATTGCTTGTTCCGCTCTGGTCCAAGATGGTCCGCTGAACAAGAGACTCCTCGTAATCGGAGAAGTCCTCAGTGGGCTTGGCAACAGTGACAATGGTAAGCTCACTGCCATTCATGATAGACTCATCGCCATTACGCAAATCGTCATTCACACCATCAAACTTCACAGTGGGCTTGCCAGCCTCCAGCAACACGCTGCCCGATGCAACAATCTGAGGCTGCTTGGACATATCCTCTTGAGTGAGGTGATTGTTGTTGCCAGTCTGGTCATACCAGATTTTCACGAAGGCCGTGTTGTCTCCAGTTGCAGTAACAAAAGCTTCAAGCGCCCTTGTGTCCAGCTCTCCATCATTGTCAAATCCAATGCCTAGCTCGGCGTTGTCACCTCCGCGACGGACGCGGACAGCGCTGCCACGATACTGCCTTCTCATCTGGCGAAGAGAGTAGATGGCTTCGACGTCTGGGTAGTCGTCAGCAAACAATGGGTCGTTGGGCAGAGCCAAGCACGTGTAGGTGTGACCCGTCGTCACTTGGTGCGAAGTACCATCCCCGTCAATGACATTGGCAAAGCTGCGCGTTGACCTCGTGACTGTTTCACGCCAGGTGCTGCTCAGAGTGATGCGGTGTACGCCGTCCACGTCAACGAAGTAATCCTCGTCAAGAAGGCGAATGTCAAAGTCGTCGTGCGTCGCTGTGCGGATGGCATCGCGCAGTTCCTCCATAATGGTCAGACCCAGCTCAGCAGTGTCCGTGTAAAGAAGGTAGTCGATTCGGTAGACGGCGCTGGCAATGCTTTCATCGACAGTAGGGTCGTAGTCGACAGCTCCAACCACCAGAGTCATGTAAGGCTTGGCCATACCCTGTGGCGCACGGTTGAAAGTGATGCGGCTGGCGAAGTCCGTACCGAAGTGGGTAGTTACCGCGCTGTCATTCTTGGGTAGAGCGAGTGCAGCAGGCACAACTAGTTTAAGGCTCATTCTCTGCTATGTTTGGAGATGAATTTGCGGCGGAGAAAATCCTGCCACTCTTCTTTGGTTTCGTAGTAGACGCCCTTCGCCTCATAGCTGGCTCGACGGCTGTTGCAAGAACGACAGCTGCCAACGATGTTTTCTTGGTCGAAGAACTCCGAGTGTGTTTTGAGATAGCGCGATGGAATGATGTGGTCCGCATCAGTGGCCTCGGTGATGAGACCGCAGTGCATGCACCACTGGCAGATAGGGTCGCGTTCCAGCACAGCACGGCGGGTGGCTTCCCACTCTCCCGTCTTGTACAGCCTGTTCCCAACACTTGCCTCGCTGCCCTTGTAAGCAGTCTGCAATGTGCCGTCGTCCAAGCTCCGAACGTTGCGTCCCTTCTTTGTTGCCATCCAAGGTTTTGGCCTTGACTTGCGCTTGAGATTCATGCTATGAAGATAATCCCTCCGATGTGAGCAATGTGACATAGAGCATGTGACGAGCCCAAAAGTTTTTGCGAAACTCACTCGAAATCTTTTTCCTCTATTCTTCCTCACTATCTCACACAAATTATCTGTACCCCCCGTCATCTCTACAAAGTTCAATGTGGGATAGATGTGACATAGCTGCATGAGAGGGTCAAATCGTGTGAGATAACCCCCCCTTCCGAAATTTCTCAAGAGAGTACGTGAGACCCCCCGGCGCCGTTCTCTC
>Ga0181402_1000504_pt1 | contig 14599 bp, 18 predicted proteins | sample 25SPOviralmetaG_FD_130131 | JGI IMG/M metagenome (GOLD analysis project Ga0181402, IMG submission 130131) | Marine viral communities from the oligotrophic San Pedro Time Series (SPOT) site, San Pedro Channel, CA, USA - 25 SPOT_SRF_2011-08-17 | ecosystem: Environmental > Aquatic > Marine > Strait...
TGGTATCAGTATTCCCTTGGTGGGATTGTAAGTGCCTCAATAGGAATTAGATCAGTAAGTAAATTTTTCGGGAAATAATAATGCATAAGAACTTTGAGAATTGTTTGGAGATGTTGCTACACCACGAAGGTGGCTTTGTGAATCATCCTCAAGATCCAGGTGGTATGACTAACCTTGGGGTGACTAAGGCTGTGTATGATAAGTGGATTGGGCGTGAGTCTACCAAGACTGAGATGATGGACCTAAAGCCTGACGATGTAGCTCCTATTTACAAGAAGAATTATTGGGATAGAGTAAGAGGAGATGATCTTCCCAGTGGTGTAGATTGGTGCGCATTTGATTGGGCTGTTAATTCTGGTAGTGGTAGACCTGCTAAGGCTATTCAACGTGCTGTAGGGGCTGCAGCCGATGGAGCTATCGGTCCTATGACCCTGCAAGCTATTATGAATAAAGATCCTAAAATGATTATTGAAAGTGTCTATGCCCAACGCCAGAAGTTCTATGAGTCTCTTCGTACCTTTGAGACTTTTGGAAGGGGCTGGACTAGAAGAAATAAAGAGACCTTAGATCAAGCTCTGAGCATGGTGTAGCAGTATGGCTATACCTGAACGAGTTAAATCTGCTATGGAAAGAGAGGGACTCTCAGGTGTTAATAAACCTAAGAGAACTCCTAAGCATCCTACTAAGTCCCATGTTGTTATGGCTTCTGAGGGTGGTAAGTATAAGCTCATTAGGTTTGGTCAACAGGGTGTAAAGACAAATCAGACGGCAGGTCAAAGAGAAGCCTTTAAGTCTAGACACGCCAAGAATATCAAAAGAGGAAAACTGTCAGCTGCTTACTGGGCTGATAAGGTTAAATGGAGTTCTTCTAAAACTAAATCACCCTCAAAGAAATGGGTAAAGGGGTCATAATGAAGTTAGGATTAATGCTTGGGGGTAGTGTACCAGAGGTAGACCCCAAGAACAAAGATCGTGCTGAAGAGTATTGGATGTATGGAGCATCTGAAGAAGAGTTAGCAAAGGCTTGGGATAAGGACATCGAGTACGCTAAACTCAAAAAGTGTGGTAACTGCGATTACTTTGATAACAGAGCTAGAACTCTAAAGGCTCTGAATGGTGAGTCAGGGTTGGGTGCTTGCATTAAGTTCAAGTTTATGTGTTCTCAGGAAGCTTCTTGCCAAGCTTGGGAGTGTAAAGACATGGGCTTAGAAGAAGCAATGGTCTGATGTGGTTAGCTGTTCTCCTAGCTTGTTCAGGGCCAATAGCTACTACCTGTGATATTCTAGTAAGAACAGGTGGTATGTTTAATTCTCAGGAAGAATGCAGAAAAGAAGTAGCAGCTGTAGGCGCTGAGTTAACTAAGAACGGTTTGTACATACGGGGCGAGTGCTACAAGTTAAATATAGGTTCTAAAGTTTAATGACTCTTATCTCGCATTTTCCTTTACCCAGTATGCCCTTTCAAACTCATGAGAACATAATCTTCGAGAAAGCAGATAAGGATAGATCTAGTCGAAATAACGAAGAGTATAAGGTAGAAGAACCTAACAGGATTACTCCTGATACACCCGTAGAAGATCTAAAGGTGGTTAATCAGATGTATGCTTATAATCCTAACCCAAACAAACTACGTACACCTGATGGACAGATCGTAGATTTTATAATAGCGTGAGAGAGTACCAATGCCAGTAAGAAAAGTACCAGGTGGATTTCAGTGGGGAACAACTGGTAAGGTTTATAAAACTAGAGGTTGGGCAGAGCGCCAAGGAAGAGCTATAAAAGCTTCTGGTTATTCTAAGGGTGGTGATACAGTTAATGCAGCGGGTAATTATACTAAGCCTGGTATGCGTAGGCGTCTTGTTAGCTCTATCAAAGCTGGCGGCAAAGGTGGAAAGCCAGGGCAGTGGTCAGCTAGAAAAGCCCAGATGGTCGCAAAACAATATAAAGCGAAAGGGGGAGGATATAAAAGTTGAAGTCCTTCCAAGATTAAATGAGTAAAGCAAAGTCTCAACAAAGCCTAACTAACTGGACCAAACAAAAGTGGCGCACTAAAAGTGGCAAGCCTAGTGCTAAAACTGGTGAAAGGTATTTACCTTCTAAGGCTATTGATGCTCTTAGTGATAGTGAGTACGCAGCCACTACTAAAGCAAAACGACAAGGCACTAAGGCAGGTAAGCAGTTTGTGGCTCAACCTAAAAAGATCGCAAAAAAAGTAAAACCATTCAGAGCAAACAAAGGTACACTAGCAATGAGAACTCCTACGGCAGACCAGAAGGGTCTTAAAAAACTTCCTACTTCAGTAAGAAATAAAATGGGATACATGTCTAAGGGCGGTATGTCCAAGAAGTCAGGCTACATGGGTGGTGGCATGACTAAAAAGAAATCAGGCTATAAAGCAGGCGGTGTTATCCAAGCCAAATGCGGCGCATCATATAAGGGCTAAGACAATGGCAACATCAAGTGCATTTAAAATTCTAATTCAAATCGGTAAAAAGATTCTTGGAACCAACAGTAAGAAGGTTGCGGATGACTTAGTAAGACAAGGTGGTAAGAGAGTTCCTAAAAGTAAAGTACCAGCAGATGCTAAGATTACTAAGGCTCCTACTTTACCAAACCCAAGGTCTTCTAGTACAGGTCAGTTCAGAAAGAACCAACCACCAGCTTATAGACCAAAGACAGACCCGAAGGTTTCTTCTAATACTCGTACAGCACCAGCTAAACCAAGTGGATCAGGTACTTCGGTATCTGCTGCTTCTCCTAAAAAGCCAAGTGTACCAGCTAAGCCAAGCCCTAAGCCTTCAACTTCTACTAAGGCACCGACAAGAAAGAAGCCTCCTTTGATGCCTAAAGGACCAGGTGGTGTAACCTATCCTAAGCGTCCTACTCTTCCTAAAAAATCCCCAGCGGCTGCTGGACTTCGAGCATCAACTCTTGAAGGTGGACCAGAAGTAGATACAGTATCAGCTACTCCACCTAAGAAAACTAGGGCAAAGCCTAAAACTACAGCACCTGTTAAGAAGACAGCACCTGCAAGAGATCCTAGTAACACACCTACTCGCAGGGAAGATACTAAAAAGAATACGCCAGTTAGACCAAAGAAGCGTCCAGCAGCTGGTCCAACAACCAATGAGTCTTTTGGTAAAGCGTTTGCTAGAAACAGAAAAGCTGGTAATCCTACGTTTACTTGGAATAATAAGAAGTACACGACAAGGTACAAAGAAGAAACCATTAAACAACATAAGAAAAAGTTTGGTGTAGAAGGTAAGTATTAAGTGAATGCCTGATCTAAGTAAGTCAAAGTTTCACACACAAGGGTACACTATTGCATCTACTTCGGCAGATGCTAGTGCTACCGCTGTGTATACTTGCCCTGCTAACTTTAGTGCCATTACTAGGTATCTACACATTAGTAATAGTTCTACTTCTACTAAGAAAGTGTTTGTACAGTTCTATCATGCCGACGATAACGAGTATCATTACATAGCTAATGGACTTAGTATGGCAGGACACTCTGTAGTTAATCTAGTTGATGGTGGATACTTTAACTTACACTCAGGTGATAAGATTATGGTATATGGTGAAACTACTAATACTATGGAAGTGCTTGTTTCAGTAGAAGAGTACTTTGATCCGAATCGTAGATAATGCATAACGGGGTTGCAATCTTATCTATAGTATGATATAACTATTCGTATATAACTAGTCTCCAGTTGGTATCCTAGCCAACACGCACAAATTAACTGGAGATTTAGAAATATGTTTAGAAACTTACTAACACGCTTTCAAGAGCATCAACAACGTAGAGCAGACTACTGGGTTCTTATGAACCTCAAAGACAAAGACCTTCACGATATGGGTATTTCCCGTGGTGAGATTTACAATAAGGTCTTTGGTCAAAACCAGTAAGACTACAAAGGACTTGTTTATGGCAAGACAGCTAACTGAAAAACAACAGAAGTTCTTAGATGTTCTGTTTGATGAAGCCAGAGGTGATCCTGTTAAAGCTAAAAAGCTTGCAGGATACGCCGAAGGTGTAGCTACAGCACAGGTTGTAGGAGCTATTGAAGATGAGATTGTTGAGAGAACTAAAAAATTTATTGCTCAGTCATCCACCAAGGCTGCGTATACTATGTTTAGTGTAATGGCTGATCCAACAGATCTAGGTGTCAAAGAAAAGATGACAGCAGCTAAGGACATTTTAGATCGAGCAGGTTTTACTAAGACAGACAAGATAGAGGTTAAAGCATCAGAGCCTCTATTTATTTTACCATCAAAAGATAGTGATGCCGAAGATTAAAACTGCTAGAGCGTCTGAAGCAAAGTATCCAGCTAAGATAGACTGGCAGATACCACTACGAGGAGAAAGCGGAGAGTGGTATCCGATTATACGAGTTGGAAGACATGTACCCTTTGGATACAAACAGGATGAAGAAGATCCTGATTTATTAATACCCTTACCAGAAGAATTAGAACTTTTAGAAAAAGCAAAACTATTCCTACGAGAGTACAGCCTAAGGCAAGTAGCTAAGTGGTTATCTCAACAGTCAGGTAGGTATATATCACATGTAGGGTTAGACAAACGTGTCAGGATCGAAGAAAAGCGCAGACGAGCTTCCTCTAGCTATAGGAAGTATGCCAAAAAGTATAAAGAAGCGGCAAGGAAAGCGGAGAAAATCGAAAAAGAAAGAATTGGTGGTAGAGCTGCCAAAAGAATCTTTGGAGACAGTGAGTCAGACCCCAGCAGTTCCGAAGCCAGCTGATGCAGACTTAGAGCAAGTTAAGCAAGATATTATCTTTGAGCCTAACCCTGGTCCTCAAACAAACTTCTTAGCCGCTACAGAACAAGAAGTACTTTACGGTGGTGCCGCTGGTGGTGGTAAGTCGTATAGTCTAGTAGCTGATCCAGTGCGATACTTAAACAACCCTAACGCTAGGATGTTAATTGTACGGAGAAGCACAGAAGAGTTAAGAGAACTTATCTCAGTGTCTAAGCAGCTATACCCAAGGGCTATACCAGGTATTAAGTTTATGGAACGAGATAAGACTTGGGTAGCTCCTAGTGGTGCAACTCTCTGGATGTCTTACCTAGACCGTGACGATGACGTTATGAGATACCAAGGTCAGGCCTTTAACTGGATTGGCTTTGACGAACTTACACAGTGGCCTTCAGACTATTCCTGGAACTACATGCGTTCAAGGCTACGTACTACAAAAGCTTCGGGGTTACCCTTATACATGAGGGCTACGAGTAACCCAGGGGGTCCAGGTCATCAATGGGTTAAAAGAACCTTCATTGATCCAGGTACTCCTAATCGTGCATTTTGGGCTACAGATCAAGATGGAGAAACTATCTGTTGGCCTAAAGGACATAGCAGGGAAGGTGACCCTCTATTTAAGAGAAAGTTTATCCCTGCGACTTTGTTTGATAATCCTTACCTGTCTGATGACGGGATGTACGAAGCCAACCTACTCTCTCTGCCTGAGCACCAAAGAAGGCAGTTGCTTGAGGGAGACTGGGACATTAATGAAGGGGCCGCTTTTCCTGAATTTACTCGTAAAGTACATGTGGTAGAACCTTATGAGATACCTCAAAGCTGGCCTAGGTTTAGAGCAGCTGACTACGGATACGGATCTTACAGTGCTGTTGTTTGGTTTGCTGTTGCCCCAGATGAACAGCTTATAGTCTATCGGGAACTTTACGTATCTAAAGTACTAGCAACTGATTTAGCTGATATGGTTTTAGAACTTGAATCAGATGAGAAAATAAGATATGGTGTTCTGGATAGTTCTTTATGGCATAAGCGTGGTGACACTGGGCCATCACTGGCTGAACAAATGATAGTTAAAGGTTGTAGGTGGAGACCAGCAGATAGATCTAAAGGTTCTCGTATAGCAGGTAAAAACGAATTACACAGAAGACTGCAGGTAGATGAGTTTACTGAAGAGCCTCGATTAGTTTTCTTTAGTACTTGCTACAATACGATAGCTCAACTACCCGCCTTGCCTATAGATAAAAACAACCCTGAAGATGTAGACACAAAAGCAGAAGATCACGTATACGATGCATTACGGTATGGGATTATGACAAGACCTAGAAGTAACTTGTTTGACTTTGACTCTAGCTCACAACGTACAGGCTTTCAGGCAGCAGACTCAACGTTTGGATATTAAGGAATACTTATGGAAGAAGATGACATCTTAGCTGAAGAAGTCTATATGGAAGATGCTGAAGTATCTTACATTGAGGATACCGAAGAGAATGATACTAGTGATCCTCTAGTAGGTACTATTGTAGGTTATATCCAACAACGTTTTAGTAAAGCTGAGACTGCTCGAAATGGAGAAGAGCAACGCTGGATTAGAGCTTATAGAAACTACAGGGGTCTGTATGGACCAGATGTCCAGTTTACCTCTACTGAAAAGTCTAGAGTGTTTGTTAAAGTCACAAAGACTAAAGTTCTAGCTGCTTACGGTCAGATTGTAGAAGTTCTTTTTGGAGCTAACAAGTTTCCTATTAGTATTGACCCCACTATCTTACCCGATGGTGTAACAGAAGCTGTTCGTCTTGAGACAGAAGACTCTGTTAAGAAAATGAATGAGCAACAAGCCCCTGAGGATCAAGGCGTTCCAACCTTAGAGCCAGGTGAAACTCTTGTAGATTTTAGAGAAAGACTAGCTGGACTAAAAGAAAAACTAGCACCCGTAGAAGAAAACCTTATGGAAGGTGAAGCTGAGTCACCTACTCAAATTACTTTTCATCCAGCTATGATTTCCGCTAAGAAAATGGAGAAGAAGATCCATGATCAACTAGAGGAATCAAACGCTAGAAAAGAACTACGTACAGCAGCCTTTGAGTGTGCACTGTTTGGTACAGGCATTATGAAAGGTCCGTTTGCTGTAGACAAGGAGTACCCCAACTGGTCTGAAGAAGGAGACTACTCACCTCTTATTAAGACTGTACCTAAGTGCTCCTCTGTTTCTATATGGAACTTCTACCCAGATCCTGATGCATCTAACATGGATGACGCAGAGTATATCATCGAGCGTCACAAGATGTCTCGTACTCAACTCAGAGCACTTAAGAACAGACCTTTCTTCCGCACAAACTCTATTGATACAGCAATCTCTATGGGTGAATCCTACACTAAAGAGTGGTGGGAACAAGCTATGGATGATGATGAGCAGGAGTCACGCAGTGAACGCTTTGAAGTCTTAGAGTTCTGGGGTTACATGGATACTGAGATTCTAAAGGATCAAAACGTAGACATCCCAGAAGATATGGAAGATGTGGATCAAGTCTCTGTAAACGTATGGATCTGCAATGGGCAGGTTCTCCGTTTAGTTCTTAATCCATTTACACCTTCTTACATTCCTTACTACGCTGTACCTTACGAAGTTAATCCTTACAGCTTCTTTGGTGTAGGTATTGCTGAGAATATGGACGATACGCAGACTTTGATGAATGGCTTTATGAGAATGGCAGTTGACAATGCCGCCTTATCTGGCAATCTTATCATCGAGGTTGACGAGACAAATCTCGTCCCAGGGCAAGACCTCTCCGTGTACCCTGGCAAGGTGTTTAGGAGACAGGGAGGGGCACCTGGTCAAGGAATCTTTGGGACCAAGTTTCCCAATGTATCTAATGAGAACATGCAACTCTTCGATAAGGCGAGGGTATTAGCAGATGAATCAACAGGGTTCCCGTCTTTTGCACATGGTCAAACAGGGGTTAGCGGTGTTGGTAGGACTGCAAGCGGTATTAGTATGCTTATGTCTGCTGCTAATGGTTCTATTCGTAATGTGGTTAAGAACGTAGACGATTACTTACTTTCTCCATTAGGTAAAGCTTTCTTTAACTTTAATATGCAGTTTGATTTTGATCAAGAGATTAAAGGTGATTTAGAAGTTAAAGCACAAGGTACTGAAAGCTTAATGGCTAATGAAGTTCGCAGCCAGCGTTTACTTCAGTTCTTACAGATTACCCAGAATCCAACTTTAGCTCCGTTCTCTAAGATGGATTACATTATCAGAGAGATTGCTAAGTCTATGGATCTTGATCCCGATAAGGTAGTCAACTCGATGGCTGATGCTAGACTACAAGCAGAACTTCTAAAAGAGTTCCAAGCTCAAAATCCTGAAGCAAAACCTCAGCAAGGTGTACCCTCACCTCAGGGTGGCCCTCAGGGAGCGGGAGCAGCCCCTAGAGTACAGGATACTTCTGGAGCAGGGGGTGGTAACATAGGAACTGGTACAGCGCCTCAGCCAGGAGAACAGGGCTTCTCAGGTAATACAGGGCAGCAAGGTGCTGCATGAACTTAAAGTTAGTAGTTAATAACAAAGACTCTTGGGATGCGATGCTAGAAGAGTTAGAGGTTCGCATCCAGTTTGCTTACAAACAGCTAGAACAACGAACAGAAGTAGAGGAACTATACAGACTTCAAGGTGAAGTACGTGCTCTACGATCTTTGACTCGCTTGAGGGATAAAGTAAATGGCGGCTCCTAAAACATCTATTGTACCTAAACCTAGACCACGTACTAAAACTAAAGAAAAGACTTTACGTGGTAGATCCGTATGGATTGATAATACAGGAGAAGTCACAGGTGAAAAGGGGGCTAAGTACTCTGAAGTAACTACAACTATTCCTTGGGGCACTGAATGGATTACTGCTCCCAGTGTTGATGAAAATGGTAAAAGACTTAGTGATGACGAAGTTAAACAACGTCTGTTAGAGACCAGAGGTAAAGACTTTATTACGGGAGAAGAGCTTCCTACATTTTCTAACCCAGAAAAAGCTTCTGAGTATGCTCAGTGGAGATCAGACACTATGTTTGATCAAAAAGCTATTGAACAAGGTTTTCCAGAAGAATTTCCGATGGGTCCAGAACCTGAGCGAAAAGATTTTATAGATAGAAGTATTGATAAAGGTAAAGACTTTTTAGACTACTTAAAGTCACCTAGTAAGCATGGTGTCTTTAACGAAGGGGGTATGGTGTCAGAAGATACTTTTGGTTTATCAAATCAGATGGGTGACTTAAACTTTTCGGCTCCATCAATTAACCCTACTGAAACTGAAAAGAAAGATACTACTCTAGCTACGCCACCCTTAAAGAAGACTAGCCCCTTTTCCCGTAGACCTGGTTTTAGAGGAGAAGGTGCGTTTGATTTTAGTGGCTTTGGTTCCTTCCTAAAGGAAAATGTTTCTGAAGAAGAACTTATGGCAGGCCTAGATAAAGCAGGTGAAACTCTAGTTCCTTTCTATGAGGCTGGGGGTAACATAGTTAATGTTATAGATGAGTACACTAAACCTGAAGAAGAACGCAACTATAACTACATTCGAGAGGAATTAAATAAGGCTGGGAAGTCTGCTGCAACTGAGGCTGCTATGATAGCTCTTGGTGGTTTAGCGATTAAGTTCGGATCTAAAGGACTAAAGGCTCTAAAGAATAAAGCTTCTCAGTATGAGATCGATACAAGCACTACTTCTGCATTTGGTGTAGGTTCTATCCGAAAGAAAGATACCTTTGAAGAGGTAATGACTCCAGTTAAGTCTACTAGCAAAGAAGTTAAAAAAACAGGTGAAGCTATTCTTCGTCCCTCAGAGGATTTGGCTGCTGACTTAGACCCTAGGTTAGGGAGAGCTATGTCTGCTGAAACAGCTGGAAGTATTATGCCTGGACCTGGTAAGTTCTTTGACCCCTCTAAGAAAGGTTACAAAGGGGATAGGTTTGTTGGTATGCTTCAAGATGCTGACATCGAGTTAGACCTTGAGTTCGGTAATTACATTATGATGGGTAAGGGTGCTCCTAAAGATGTAAGCAATGAAACCTTTGAAAACTTATTTGTATCTGCTCGCCCCTCTCAAAAGAAAACAACATTTGGGCAGAGCAATAAGTCTGTAGCCCGTGCCAACCTTTATGATGGTCCTTCCTTAACTATAGCTGACATGAAGGCAAACTATAAGGCTGCTACTGGTAATACAGGACCAGAAGTTCGTACTAACCTGCTTCAACCTGAAAGATTTAGTATGGTAACAGATGAAGGAAAAAGATCTTTAGACCATCCTATTGTTGCTGTTCAAAGTATGAGTGGTAAGAAAGGTCACTTCTATACTTTAGATACACAGTTTGTTGGCCCTGTTCGCATGGACAGACTTACCAAGAAAGTAAAACGTAAAAATAAAGATACGGGAAAAATTAAAGAAGAAGTACCTCAGCCAAATCTACGTCCTGCTACAGTAGGTGACGTTACACTTGGTGATCAAATAGGAACTATTAGAGTAGGTAAGAAAGAACACCCACTGTACGACTATATTGAGGTAGATGCTACAGCATCAGCACCAGAGGGTATGGGTTCTGCACAAAAATTTAACGAAGGCGGTATGGCAATGAAAGATCAAATGGATGTAGTGTTTAAGTCTAGCCGTGCTGGTTATGCTCTTGGTGGTGATGTAGACGAAATTGATCCAGTATCAGGGAATGAAGTACCACCAGGATCAACACCTAAAGAAGTACGAGATGATATTCCAGCTATGCTGTCCGAAGGTGAGTATGTAGTTCCTGCTGACGTTACTCGATACTATGGTGTTAAGTTCTTCGAAGACTTACGTTCTCAGGCTAAGACTGACCTTGCTCAGATGGAAGTCAATGGTCGTATAGGTGGTGAGACAATTCCAGATGATGATGAACTAACAGATGATGAGATGGCTTTACTTCAAGAAGTTATGTCAGCAGAAGAACCGACTGGTATGGCTATGGGTGGTATGGTAGGTCAACAGATGGCTCCTACTGATCCGTACCAGCAGCAAGCTATGATGTACAAAGAACCTCTTAAAGCAGCTGAAGGTGTTTCTGTAGGAACAACTTACAAAGGCCAGCAGTTAGATCCATTCGGAAATCCTGTCTCAGCAGCCCCAACGCCACCTACTACACCTCAAGTACCACAGGTAAGCACACCGACTGTTACAGATCCAAATAAGATCTATGGATTAGACACAACTATGGAACAAGCTCCAACAACAGCTATTCCTGTTTCAACAACGACAACTACTACACCAGATGCGACACCTACTGGTGAAAGTGGTATGAAGACAACCTTTTACATCCACAAGGATGGTAGAAGAATATCCGTCCTTATCTTGAATGGTAGACCGATTAGCACTGTTCCAGCTGACTTTGGTGAGTTCCTTGAAGATACCCCAGATAACAGAACTAAACTTAACTTTGGTGTAGAAGAGGCAGCACCAGAGGTAACTACTGAGGGTGTTGCAACAAGTGATGACAAAGATCAAACTGATGACATAGACATTAGAACAAAGGTAGATCCCAATACTCCTGAAGGTGTTCAAGCTCTATACGAGGACAGTGGTGTCAATCTAAAAGATCCTCTTCAAGGGGCTAAGGATGCACTAGAAGGTGCAACTAAAATACCTCAAGGCGCTGGAATTGTAGCCTCTGCTATTAATCCATTCTTAGGTCTTGGTCTTGGTATGGCTAATGCTGCAGGACAACTTACTGCTGTTTCCAAGGCCCAAGCAAACCTACAGATGGCTGAGTTCTTAGGTAAAGACGAGGATGCTACAGCTATCCAAACTGAAATAGACAACTTTATTAAAAATGCCCCAGGGGTTGTTGACACACTTGACGAGTACGTAGCTAAAGGTACTAGAAGATTTAATAACGCTATTGAAGCTGCTACAAGTATAGATGCACCTGAGGATGCTGTTATTGACTTCAAAGACTTAAGTGATAAAGGTAAAGAAAACGTCAACGAGTACATTATAGCAGAAAGCCCAGGGTATAAGGGTGCCACTGTTGACGATGACGGTTCTATTGTAAGAAAAGGTCCAATCAGAGGTGAAGACTTAGGCGGTACTTTTGTGGGAACTTCAACCAGTGATAAGGGTGAGACAGTAAACGTATTTAAACCAGGGGCAACAACAGTTAGACCTAAGGCAAGGCCTACAGCAAAACCCGCAGCAAAGCCTGCTGCAAAACCTTCTACAAGTAATGACAAGTCTACTCGACTAGATAAGACTAATCCTAACACAAGTGCTAACGTAACTAATCACTTGTCAGATAGAGAGAAAGAATCTCTGGCGGCTAACCCTGCCCTAACAGATCACTACGTAGCTACAGCTAACAGACGGGCTAACGAGTCGGCTGCTGGAGATAGTTCTAATACAGACAATGCTAATGAGGCTTCAGATAGCGGTGGTTGCTTCCTAACTACAGCCATTGTTGAACGTAGAGGTGAAGCGGATAATGGACCGACATTGACTACCCTAAGAAACTTTAGAGATACTTACTTAGTGGGTATACCAGAAGAGGTAGAAAAGTATTACAGAGTAGCTCCTCAGATTGTTGCATCTATTCCATCTGATCATAAAGACTGGGACTGGATTGGATCTCAGGTTGATAAGTCTGTTGAGTATATCAAAAAGGATATGCTTGATAACGCTTATACTACCTACAAGGCAATGGTTAATAGACTAGAAAAAGATTGGATCAAGTAATGGAAGGTATTGAAGAATACAAAGAAGTAGTTCTGAATAGGTTTTTAAATTTACCTGAGGAAGATAAATCAGTTCTTAGAAGAGTACCTGAGACACCTATAGGAGATGCTTTAGGTAAACTCTTCCCTGAGATGCAAGGTCTTTTTCCTAGGGATGTTCCAGTAGAAGCAGCCCCAGTACAACAACCAGATACAGAACAACCCCAAATGAAACGTGCTGGCTTAGGATCACGTTAAACCCCTAGGCATTCCAAAGAAAGATAAGGCTACCCAGCATTCCGCTGGCCCCAACATAAGGAGAAAGATATGCCTGAACTAACACAAGTAGAAAGCCCAAAGACAGCAGGTTTTGTTGATCGAGGATATAACTACGAACTTAAACGTAAACGTATACAAGATGAAGAAAAAGAGATTGCTAAACTAGAAGCGGAGGCCAGAGGTGAAACCGTCGAAGAGGAATCCGATGGCGAGGGACTTGAGGCAACCGAAGTACAGACCACGGGTGATACCCAACAAGAAGAAGCCAACATTGAAGTTGAAGCACAAGAAGATGACTCAGACCTAAGCTCTGAGGAAAAGTCTTTTAAGAAACGCTATGGTGACCTACGCCGTCATATGCAGCAAAAAGAAAAAGAGTGGGAAGAAAAGTTTAGCAGCTTTGAAGATAGAATGCGTAAAGAGTCTATCGTTCCACCAAAGTCAGATGAAGACATTGAGAATTGGGCTAAAGAATATCCTGACGTAGCTGGTATCGTTGAGACTATCGCTGCTAAAAAAGCTCAAGAGATGTTTAAGAAAGCTGAAGATAGGTTGTCTCAGTTAGATGAAATACAGTATGAGGCAGAGCGTAAGACAGCTGAGAGTAAGATTAGAGAATCTCATCCTGACTTTGATAAGCTAAGAGAATCAGACGAGTTTCACTCTTGGGCAGAAGCACAACCGAAATGGGTACGTGATGCCTTATACGAAAACATGGACGATCCTGACTCAGTGGTTAGAGTGATTGATCTCTATAAGATTGACAGCGGAGAAACTCCTCAAGCTAAAAAGGCTAAGACTAAGGCAGCAGCCAAAACTATTGGCAAAGGTTCAAGAACTAAAGTTGATCCTACTGAAGCTGGCTCCATGATTAGAGAGTCAGAGGTTGCTAAGATGTCAGCCAGAGAGTTTGAATCTCGTGAAGCAGAAATTACTAAGGCTATGCGAACAGGGAAATTCGTGTATGATCTTAGTGGTAGTGCACGATAGGTGTTGACAAATCCTTTCTTGTACATATAACTAAGTACGTATAGTTTTAAGAGCCTCTTTTTAGACTACCTCTTATACTATAAACCTTTCCCAAACCTTACTACATAAAGTCTAAACAAAATAAGAACTACCTGATTAAGTATAGGCCCGTTAAATATCTGGTTGGCCGACTGGATACAATACGCACCCTAAAAAACAATCAGCCTCTTTATAGGTGTTTAAGCTTTGTATCCCGAAACTCACACATAACTCGATTAACCTTAAGCACCTTGTGTGGGTTTTATTTATTAAGCCAAATATCATGGAGGATTTACTATGGCTTTTACAACAGCAGGGGGATACGGTAACTTGCCAAACGGCAACTTTAGTTCCGTAATCTACTCTAAAAAAGTACAGCTTGCTTTCCGCAAGAGTACTGTATGTGGTGACATCACCAACTCTGATTATTTCGGAGAGATCGCAGCCCAAGGGGATACGGTCAAAATTATTAAAGAACCTGAGATTTCCGTAAGCTCATACGCTCGTGGTACTAACATCTCAGCACAAGATCTTGATGATGAGGATTTCTCATTAGTCGTTGATAAAGCTAACTATTTTGCCTTTAAAATCGACGATATCGAGGAAGCCCATTCCCATGTTAATTTCATGGATCTTGCAACCAACCGTGCAGCTTATCGTTTGGCTGACCAGCACGACCAAGAAGTTCTTGGTTACTTGGCTGGCTACAAGCAATCAGCTTTGCACACAGATGCCGATACTGTCAATGACCAAGTAAACGGCACTAAAGCAGTAACTACTGCCGGTTCAGATGAATTGCTTTCAAGCATGAAACTGAAAAAA
>Ga0181402_1000505_pt1 | contig 14586 bp, 25 predicted proteins | sample 25SPOviralmetaG_FD_130131 | JGI IMG/M metagenome (GOLD analysis project Ga0181402, IMG submission 130131) | Marine viral communities from the oligotrophic San Pedro Time Series (SPOT) site, San Pedro Channel, CA, USA - 25 SPOT_SRF_2011-08-17 | ecosystem: Environmental > Aquatic > Marine > Strait...
GAGTTTGAATACAATCCACTATTAGCAGAAGAATGGAAACAGGTTTAATGGTATGGGCATTCACTACGATTATAAGAGCACTCGGGGAGATAAGAAATTAAAAAAAGAAGCCAAACGTGATGCCAAACGTAGAAACAAAAAATCAAAAAATCCCACAACACAGCAACAACAAGAACCAGAAACGTATATTCCACCAATTGACAAACCCATTACAATGGACGACTTGTTAATGGCCCAATTGGAAAAAGAAGAACGTGACGAAAAGAAAAAGAAATAATATGTCATATACAGATACAGATAAAGAAGCACTAATTGAAAAATTAAAAAACGATCTTTTACCACGTGAAGACGCATGGAATTTGATCAATGATTTAAATGAAGAAGCACACTCAGAAGTATACGAAGAATGGACTGATGCAGATACAGTTGAAGAACAAGCAGATCAAACAGCAGACTCTACAGAACAAGAAAAGTTATATGATCAAGCAGAAGAAATGAGAGCCATAGCAAGTGAAAATCAAGCAGATTGCTTTTTAGAAAATTTAAACAACCTAAGCGAAAAAGAATATGCCAGCATTTGTTACTATGCAAAATATGATAAAGACTTTAAGGATCAATATGAACAATTCACAAATGACATTATCTGATAAAATTACAAAATGGATCAAAGACTATGCTAATGAGCATAAAATAAAAACTCTAGTTGTTGGTATATCCGGAGGAATTGATTCAGCAGTGGTCAGTACGTTGTGTGCCAAAACAGGATTACCTGTGTATGCAGTCAGTATGCCAATAGCACAAATAGAAGAGCAACATGATTTAAGTATAGCACATGGAGAATGGTTAACGAATAACTTTATGAATGTTGAACATCTTGTTATTGATTTAGATAAAGTGTATGATAGATTTCATTTAGATATGTTAAGCATCAATATGGACAATGAGTTGGCTTTAGCAAACAGCAAATCTAGATTAAGAATGGTAACACTACATCATATATCAGGTGCTAACAGAGGACTAGTAGTTGGTACAGGAAACAAAGTAGAAGACTTTGGAGTAGGCTTTTATACCAAGTATGGTGACGGAGGAGTTGATATATCACCTATAGCTGATCTTTACAAAAGCGAAGTATGGGACTTAGGTATAGAACTAGGAGTGATGCAGGAAATTATTAGAGCTGAACCCACTGATGGTTTATGGGAAGATGGTAGAACAGATAAAGATCAATTAGGTGGACTAACTTATGAACAAATGGAACAAGCAATGAAAGATCCTAATTCTAAATACAGCGATCAATATAATAAAATTAGATCACAAAACTTACATAAAATGAAGCCAATACCGGTTTATAAAAATGAATAAATTTATTAGTAAAAAAACAAGATTACAAGTACTACGAGAAAAAGTTCAACAAGGCGGAGAAGACAAACAAAAAATATTAGATAAAGCAGTCAAATATATTCTTAATCCTAAGTATGGTACGTTAGAAAAAAAGTATGATTTTCTAATTAACAACCTAGGGCTTACAGAATCTGAATACAAACAATGCTTTGACAAAGCAAGTGAAAATAGTGTGTTCAGAGGAATGATGCAACATCAACAAAAGGAGAACAATGGAAAATAAAGATACAAGCAAGAAACACTTCATGCTATCAATTTTTAAAAGTATATTTCGTTTAGGTGCGTCGTATGGATTATGGATGACAGGCGATCAGATGTTAATGGCAGTAGGAGTATTTTTTGGTATTGCAGAAATTTTAGGAATACTAGAAGAACTATAGGAGACATATATGGAAGACATGAAAATTACAAACGATAAACCAAAATATACAAGTTTAATTTTTAGAGCTGTGGTTATTGGTTTGTTAGTTTATATTGCATTTACAGTTAAGAGTATTCATTATGATGTGCATGAAATACTACATCAAAAATGGCATGACGATTCAGTAAAGCAAAGTAGCTATGACAAACAACAAGAATTAAAAACTGCAATATTAGATAAACTCTTGCTACAGTTGTCTAACGTTAAATAGTGCAGAGACGAAAAAGAAAGTTTTGGAATAAATTAAAAGGCAAACTTTCAACAAAAGAAATACGAGAGAAACAAGTTGAAAGATTAATTTGTGCAATACAACAGGAGATTGAGTGGGACAATTTAGATATAAAAACATACGATCTAATTGTAAAAGGCAAATTAGATTGGACAGGGAAGGCTGTCAAAACTCGTAAAGCAAAAAAATGAAAAATATTATAGAACTAATTTGGAACTTTATAAAAGATTTTTTATTAAATGACGCTGTCATTTTTGTATTAATTTTTATGTTTATAATACTTGCTTTATGGAACTACTAATATGGAAACAGTAAAACAAAATATAAATCAAGCATTTGAATTCGTGTTATACTTCTCATTCATAAGTGGTGCTATTCTTTTATTTTTATCTATGATAGTTGGTATGTTGCTTTTAGAATTATTAGAATGGTTAATCAAAAAACTTATAAGAATATTAATATGGCTGAAAAAGATAATTGCTTCTATAAGGTCGAGTTAACAAAAGGCAAGTTAACAAAACATGAACGTTGGGGATATTTTACATGGAAGATGGTACTACAGGAAGTAAAAGAAAACTATAAACAAGGTTGTGATGCAGTTGTGCTTGAGATGATAACAGAAAAACAATTTAACAAAGCAGACAACTCTATACTGACTGACAAAGAATTAAAACAATGGTACAATGACAACGTTTAGAAACCCAAAGCCATATTTAGGTCCACCATATCCTTATAAAGTTTTAGTAGATGGTAAATGGAAAAGAATGAGTGGGTTCGATGAAGAACATATTAACAATCAGTTGCATCCAAAAAAAGCAAAACGAATTATAAAAATAAAGGAACAAAATGTCACAAGCTAAAAGAAAACAAATGAAGACAACCGAAAAAGCAGATCTGTATTATAGATTCTACACACATAAAATTAATAAGGTCACTCCGCTTTATGATCTGTCTTGGTATATCAAATGGGTAGCAAGTTTCTTTATCTTAACAGCAGTGGCTTGTAGGTCAACAGGTTTTCTTCCGTTATGGGATCTCTGGTTGAGTTTGATTGGTACCTTTGGCTGGTTGGCAGTTGGTATGTTGTGGCACGATAGAGCATTGACATTATTAAATGGAGTCCTGGTAACAATTCTTGCCGCAGGCTTAATTAATCATTACTTTGGTATATAAGTCTAAATTTTAATAGATTACTAAAAATTCGTCGCGTTTTAAGGGTCGTGTAGTGGGGTCAACGTCACCGTCGGGTACCCAAGTACCCCCGTGATTTTAATGGTTTTTGCTATTTTGAATGTTTAGGCATTTTCTTTTCAACAAACCAAACATGAGCTCTAAGAACAGGATCATATTTTCTTTGTCTTAGTTTTACCTGTCTCTTCTCACCTTTGGTTGGCTTTCTAACCCAATAACGTGTTCCTGTTTTTTTCTTATCGTCTTCCGGAACCAGCATCTTAAGTTCAAATGATTTCTTTGCCATATATTAATTCCTTTTATTTGTAAATGAAAGGATCACGTTTCTTTAATTGTTTGATCTTTTTCTTATATGCAAAATGCATCTTAATATCATATATCAAATTTTTTATCCAGCTTATCATATTACCTGCTTATCTTTTTACTTCTTCCTAGCGGGAGTTTAACCCATCTGTCAACTTCGCTTCCTTTTCTGTTGACATATTCTACTCTTAAAAACTCTGTTCCTTTTGGAGCAGAACCTTGTACAGATTTAAATATTTTTTTAAATCCTAGTCCTTCTTTTTCTTCAACAAACTCTTTGCCATCTGTTATTTTAATTTTAATTGTATTGCTCATAAACTCCTTTTTGTTTTAGTCTATTTTATAGAAAGTGTACTCCAAAGTCAACTCTTCTCCTGCCTTTATATCTTTTATTGCAACTAAATTATATCTTTTGAAGAATATTTTCTTGCCTTCTTTTTCTATAATATAAGCATTTGCTTGTTTTTCACAATTTGGTTCTTCGGAATGATTAATCCACCCACCCAACGGAGTCCTGATTAGGTCACCTTCCATATCTATATGACAAGTGCCAAAATTATGTCCAGCATCAAACTTGTCAGAGGCAAATAAGCCCATGCCGTGAGTAATACTAGCGGCTATTTCTAGCCCATTAGGTAATGGTTTATACATTGTTGCTCCAGTTAAACCGTGTTAATAATAAGTGTATTTAACTGATCAGGCTTTATTGAAGCGTTCTTCCCATGCTTTTTGTGGATCTATAAAAAGTTTTTTATACAGTTTATCTCTTTCTTCCATATCAGGATAGTCCCATACGGAACTACGAAATACTCTCATATCAAAAGAGTCGGGTTGTTTATGGTATTGCCGTATTTGATTGTATGAATCTCCAATAAACAGATCGGAAACCCAAACTATATTATTCATTGTTTCACTTTCAGATTTATCTTTATTGAGAGTAGTAACCAATCCACTTTTGAAGAAATAGCCATAGTCGGTAATTTCTTTTTTTGTATTTTTATTATTGTGTATCACGTAATACGGCTTATGCAGATTTCCTTTAAATTTGATACGCGGTACTGGGTTGTTATCAACCGAGCATTCAATATAATTGTTATCTGGATCAACAGTTAGCCAAACGTCAGTCCACTGATTAGATCCTTTGTGTTCGTTGATACTATCAGAAAAGTCTTTGAGGTGCCAGGCTCTTACAAATTTTTCTTTCTTTACTTCCTCAACAGATTTACCTTTGATATCCGGATCACCCTGTGGATGATTTAAATAAAATTTTGCATTAAGAGGTTTTTCTTTATCTTTGTCAACGTAACTGCCAACGTTTAATTTAAGCCATAGCCTATTTTTAGCAAACAATATTTGGCAAAACGGTTCTGGGTAGTTTGTCAAATATTCATCATCTGACGTTTTGGTTATCTTTACATAATCAACTTCATCGATTTTACTAGTAGAATGAGGTTGTGGAAATATTTGAAAAATAACTTTTGCTCTATTACTATTTTCATGGAAAATATTATTTACTGGCCTGACTTTAAAATTAACACACATTCTACTTTTTTTCTTCACTAAAGGTTTTGGATTAAATCTTCCTAGTGTATTATTATCAAAAAGGTAATGCTGTTTTCTATCAGTAAATTTAACTTCAGTCCTGATTGTTCCTCCATAAAAAGTATCACCGTCGGTGTGCTCATAATATCGATCAGCTTTCGGATTGGGATAACTCGTAACAACCTGATATATGTTTTGGTTATCAACAAGTGGTTTTATTTTTGCAAACTCGCCTTCGTTAAGATATCCACCTGATGGTACTCCTCTGAAAATTTCTTTATTTCTTAAATGATGTATATGAGGAACACAAGCCTCTAATGTTGAGTCAGTGTTACTGACTTGGTTTAATAGTGTTGTGAATTTTGCATTGGGCATTCTTAAACAGTAACCTCTTCGAATAATCCTGCTATTTCCGGAAACACTTTGCCAAAACTTTCATGTCTAACAATGTCCATTCTAGTGATATGACTAGTAAGGTTTTTGAAATGCCTAGGATGAGAGCTACTGTTCATAAATTTAATAATTTGTTTCAAATCTACATCAGTAAAACGCAATAGCTTTGCTTCAATTATTTTTTTGTATGATACTGGCAAACAAGTTATATTGTAATGCATTGGTTCATGTAAACTGTTTAGATATACATCAATACCAATGTCGTTTGCCCATTCTAAAAATTCTGGTAGATAATACACATTAAAAATATTAACAGTATGACAAATTTGTATTGTAAAATTGTTTCTATTTTCTGTTTCTAGTTTTTGTATATATTTTTTAAACTCAGTCAATGTATGAATAGCAACGTCCCATTTAGCAGGATGCCTTTGATATTCATAGTGCTTACCAACACCGTCGATTGAAAAATGCACATCAACTTCTTTGAACTTTGGAAATAAACTATTCATAGCTTCCAATGGTAATTGTGTTCCGTTTGTGTTATAGTGTAATGTAACTTTTTTTGCATATCCACTTTTCACAAACTTTTCTAACAGTTGAAAATGCTCTTGGATCATAAATGGTTCACCACCTGTAAAATCCAAATGTTCTATGTAAGGCATTAGCTCTTCAATGTTTTTCCAAAAGTATTCTGACTTCTCTGGCCAGTCTAATCTGTTATACTCTTTGCTGATTCCATCAATTTTATCATATCTTTTTTGTTCAGTGATCCATTTAGATGAGTATTGAGGAGAACAAATTCTACATTTTAAATTGCAAATATTACCCAATTTTAAATCCAAATACCTGGGTTGTACGTTATCAAAAATAGATTTATCTTTGATGTGATGACGGTATTTTTTATTATCTCTAATACGTTTTGAAGATTTACCAGATAGTTCTTCCATCCAACATCTATGACAACCACGTGGTTGTGTTCCTGCTAAAAAACGTTGTCTAATTTCATCATACGCAGGACTGTTCCATATTTCTTCCATGGAATGGGTATCTACTTTAAACTCTTGACCATTTTCGTTTTTTAGTGTATCTTTATACATACAGCAAGGTTTTACAGTTCCATTGGGTTGTACTTCCATAGCTGTCCATGGTAATATACAAAAGTTTTGAGGAAATCGATCGTTCATGTTAAAAATATCTTTTATTGGTTGTAGTTGGACACAAGGTTATAATATCTCCTATACTGATACTTATCCTTATATAGTACACAAAAAGTTACAAGAGGTCAACATTGAAAACCATGTGATTAATGCTGGAAGAAGTGGAGCCAGCTGGCATTATCATATTCCTATGATGAAATACTTAGAAAAGACACACGATCCAGATGTATATGTTATACAACACACAACACCAGATAGAGCATTCTTAAAATTTCAATCTCGTGTATGGCAAGATCAAAAACAAACAATAGTGGAAGATCGTAAAGAAAACTATACTACAATTACAGAACACACAATGAGTCACTTTCATTTTACAGCAGGATTGGTGAAACAAATAATTACAGAACCCAATTACGAATGGCTAGATGGCAACGGCCAACCATTGTATCCTTTACTTAAAAAGAAATTTGGATTAACAAAAGAACAAATTAGAGATAGGCTATCGTATTGGTACAATCATGAACAACATCATCCTTTGACATTCGAAAGATATATTGAAAATGCAGAATACATCAACAACTGGGTAAAATTAAAAAACAAAAAGATTGTTAATATATTTTGGTTTAACGATGAGTTTTCTAAACTAGCATACCCAAATAAAATTATAGTAGGTGACAGTCTTAGTTTTGATAGTTTTTGTATTGACGAAGGATATCATTTTGATGTAAGAGGTAATACTTGTTTAGCTAATTTAATTACACCTTACTTGCTTCCACACAATCATCAATTTTTATAATCAACAAGCCAACTTAATTCAGGAAATGTTTCTTGCCAAGTTTCATTTCTTACTTTGTCTATGAAGTCAAGTTTATCAATAGTAGTAGGAAGTAAATGAGATTTGTCAGCTGAATTCATATACGTTAGTACACCTTTTATAGCACTACTGTGATAGTTATTTGGCTTTGAATTTTTGTTAATCCAACAAAGATGTTTACGCCATTTATTATCAACTTCTTTTTTAAATTCAGTAGGTAATACCTGTATGTTAAACCATTCTGGCCCTGTTAATATATTCCAATGTACATCTTTAGGCTTTTCAATTAATCCTTGTTCTATCCATTCTCTATGAAAGTCTGGCAAGTGCCATATGTTCATCATACTCACAGTAGGACCAATTTTAAAATGTGTTCCGGGTGTATGTTCAATCATTTCTTTTCTATTGTCAACAATAGTTTTCCAATTGGTTCCTTTACGTATGTACTCTCCGCGGTTGTAACTTCCATCTAGACTTGCTAGTACTTCTACATTTTCAAACTTGTTCCACAAGTCAAATACAGATTGTCCTTTGTATTTCAAATTAAGAAAGTTTGTATTGTACTCAACGTTGATTGTTTTACTGTAATTGTGTTCAACCCAATAGTTCATTATATCCCAATGTTCTGTTGTTATTAACGGTTCTCCTCCAGCCCAATAACATTCTTTAACATCATTCATTAATGGCCAAAGTTGTTCCATAAAATTCTTTTTATCACTGAGATTTAAAAACTTTTTAGGCACAACACTTTTAGGCACTTCTCCATATGCTTTTACAAAGTCATCATACCACATTGAACTAAACACAGGACTACAAGTCCTACACATCATATTACACAAATTACTAAAACGCAAATCAAAGTAAGCCATCTTGGGTGTGTTATGTCCACCATCTTCTTTGGTTTCTTCTATTTGATAAAAATAACTGGCCATATCATCATTTAGTTTTTTTCTTAACGAACTGCTCTCAGCATCATTCTCTATTTCATAGCATCTCTTACAAGAGTTACTTGGCTTCTCATTAAGCATATTAAGTCTTAATTCTTTTATTGTTTTACTGTTCCATAGTTCGTATATGCTATTTTCATTAGTATTGCCATAGTCTAAATCTTTTTCATGATCTTCGGGCTGTACTTGACAACAGGCAAACGTTCTTCCGTTAGGCCAACTGTGCATATGAGTCCATGGAGCCATACAAAAATATTTTGATTCTTTTAATAGAAAATCTTTAGAGTGTTTTGGCATAGCCTTCTAGATCCACCAGTTCCGGAAATACTTGTCTCCAGTCTTCATTTCTTAATTCATCTAACTGATTAGTATATCTAAGCCAACGTTTTAAGTCATATGATCTATCTTCAGCATATAAAAAATCAGTTAGTCCTTTATATTGAGTACTTTTTACACCAGTATTTTGTAACATCCACTGATCTGCTTTTACATATTTTTCAGCAAGTTTGTCTTTTAGTTCTGATGTTAAACAATCTATTCGCAGATATTCAGGAGTTAGCAATGGATTGATTAAACTGCCACCTTCTTTAATATATCCTCGCTTTGTCCAATCTATATGAAAATCCGGTACGTGAAAACTATTAAAAATATCCAAACACGTTGCTAGGAAAAATTCTGCTCTAGGACAAACTTCAAACATACGTTTTCTATTTTCTTCAACTTGTTCCCATGACTGTCCTTTACGTAAATATTCTCCACGTGGCCCAGCCGCATCTAGACTAGCACCAATATACACATATTCAAACTTGTCCCACTCTTTCATAATGTCAATGTCTTTAAATTTCATTATTGAAAAGTTGGTATTGTATTTTAGTTTAACATGAAACATTTTCTTCTCAACTAAACGTTTGATAATTCTATAATGCTCTTCCATGATTAAAGGTTCTCCGCCAGCAAAATATATCACTTCAACATCATCAATATACGGTTCTAGTGTGTTCCAAAACTTGTCTTCATTTTTATAAGGTCTAATTATTTTTGCTTCTTTTTGTGGTCCCCATATTTTTACTTGGTCTTCGTACCACGCAGATGACAATGATGGTCCACAAGTACGACATTTAAAATTACAAAGATTTGAAAACCTAAAATCCCAATAAGGTAAATTTTTTAACTCATGAGTTCCATCACTGTAAGTATCAAGTACTGTAGGCCAATGTTTATCTAAAAATTCTTTATTTGCTGTAATACGTGGACTGTTTAGTTTATGCTTTTCTAATGTATAACATCGTTTACAGTCTTTACTAGCTTTGCCATTTATCAAATCTGTACGAAGCTTTCTTTGTTTTGGTGCGTTCCATAATTCTTCTAAAGTATTTTCTTTTAAATTTCCAATTGGCGAATCTTCTTCAACCATACAACAACTTAATACACGACCATCAGGCCAAGTATGTATATGAGTCCATGGAATCATACAAAATGTCTTAGACTTTTTAGCCTGTTCTTTACTTAACTTACTCATTTTAATAGAAGTTTTTTCTCCACCCATCAACGTGTATTGATCTGGCCAATTGTGCATTGTGTTCTAATTTTTTTGTTATAGCTGGATCTTTGTAAATGTCAACCCAATCAATAGCACCAAACTTTAATAGTTTTTCTATTTGTGTTTTTAGTCCTTCATATCTTTCTTTGTAAGGTAATGAATCAAAAGATGTATCATATAGTTCTGTGAAACTTTCAAATCCTAAACTTTCTAACCATTTAATAAGTCCACGTGGACCGTGTGGTATAAAAATTTTATTATAAAATAAAGGTTTCCACGTTTTTTCAGTTACAAATAAACTTGTATCACTAACAATACTTTCTTGTACGATTTCAAAACCTGCATAATGATAATTTATAGGTAGTATATCTTGGTTGTTATCTTTATCAATATTAGCACCATCAAAGTCTAATAACATTTCTTCACCGCTAAACTTACTACCCACAAAATGTTTTTCTGGTAGTTTGCCATATCTATTAAGCCATGAGATATATCCTTCGTGTCCTTCATTGTCAATTAGATGACAAACAAGTTTTGCTCTGTGTGGTTTTGCCGCGGCATTTAAACATATAAATTTTTTATATTTCTGTTCATATTCTTTTGGCTTTGGAATAGATTTGTTTATATCATATTTTTGTGTACGTTCTAATAATGCAAGTGGCATTGAAAAACATTCAAATGGAGCAACTCTAGTTTCATGACCAGCATACCATTTTGTGATATTTTCTTTTAGATTAACATCGCCCATTATAAGTGTAGCACAATCATTGGGCCATCCTTCTAAAGCTTCTTGTAATCCATTCAAAAAAGGATCAGGTTGTAAGAAATGCACTTCACCTTCAAATATTCTTTTAATAATAATATGATGAGTATCTTTTAAATTGCCATTGGTTCTTACCCAGTGACCTATTGCTCTAATGTCATTGGATAAGTTTGAAGTTGCATCTAAATCAAATATTTTTAATTGTTTATTCATGGGATAGTTCCTTTAACATATTTACTCTATTTTGGTGTCTGCCTTTTTCAAACTCTGTTTCAAAAAATGCTTTTATTAAACGTTTGGCGTTGTTGAATGTAGTAAAGTCTGATCCCAAACACAACACATTCATATTGTTGTGCTTACAAGCCATTTGTACTTCTTTAACAGTTCTACAAGGTAATGCTCTAATATCTTTGAACCTGTTTGCCGCAATACTTACACCAAATCCTGATCCACATATTAAAATACCGTGTGTATAAATGCTGAATTCGTCTGCGAACTTTTTTACTTCGTTTGGATAATCACATCTTGCAGAAGTGTATGTTCCGGTATCTCTCATCACAGCAATAGGAAATGGTCCTTCTCTGTCGCTGTTAACAGGACATATCCATTCCATTAATTTTTCTTTTAATTCTAATCCTCTATGATCAGATGCCCAAACTAAATCTATTGTGTTATCCATTTGGCAAACTCTTCCATTGTTTTACGTTTGTTTAAATTTAAAAAGTGTTCTCTGTTATGCAATAATATATCCCATTGTCTTACATAAGCATCGTGTAAATTTTGTTGTCCTACCTTGCACCACATCTGTATTGATTGCCATGCTGTATCTATTCTGTCTGCACTGGTATTTTTGCTATCATACGATTCATCAAACATAGTATCAAATGTTTTATATCCACAATCTTTCAAGTAACCTAATGTGTTTCTAGATCCTATAACCACAAACGGATGTAATTGTAATATTGGTTGATAAACTTTTTCAGTTATAAACAGAGGATCCATTGGAGCTGATTCGCAAACAGTTTCGTTGATAATTGAAAAATAACTGTTTGCATAGTGTTCAACATTCATTCTTCTTTGATTTAAACTTTCGCCAATTGTTTCTGCTGTGTCATCTAATATTAATGGTGTTTTGTCATTTAAAAACTTTTTCATGTCGTTTACAATTTCATCGTAATTTTTGTCATTGGTAAACATATGAATTTCATTTCTATTAGCACCTGGAGTAAAATATCTATTTAAAAAACTTACATAGCCGTCATCAAGTAAGCCTTCTTTGTACAGTTTGCTAACTAGGTAAAGTCTATGCGATCTAGGATTTGCATTCCTGCAAACATATTTCATACTTCTTATATGTGAAAGGTCAACATCTTTTGGGTGAATTAATTCATGAGCTACGTTTATTTCTTTCATTCTACCTCTATTGAAATACATTCTATCAGTTTCTAAATGATAGTTTAATTCAAATATATTCATACCAAACACTTTCATTTCTGATGTTAAACGTTTGTTTTTTAAGTACGTTTGAAAGTTTTCTTTCATACGCATATCACCAAATACAAGATATACTTTCTCATGCGGTATTCCTTTGTCGCCTAATGTCCATAATATATCGTCCATAAACCTAGGCATAGACAAATTAAATCCTTCAGTTGGAAACCATATTAATATTTTATAATTGCTTTGTGTTTTTATTTTTTGCATCACATTATCATCGATATAATGAAAAACGTTCTCATAGAAAAAACTTAAATCAATCCAATCGGGCTGAATATGATACCAGTATGTTTGATCATCATTTTTTTCTGCATCTTCAATTGTATATTGATTATAACCAATTCCAGCATAGTCTAGCATTTCTTCTAGATAATCATTTTTTACATTACCCCATTGATTGTTAAATTCAGCTGATCGTTTACCAAATGGTATTGAATTTGGTAAATGTTTCCCTGTAGGAAGTTGTGATTGATATAATAAGTTTATCATTTTTTATACTTGTTGTTTTTCATTCCTCTAAATGATTCAATAAATCTATAAGCAGAAAGTAATACTATTGCCCATGCGCCTGATGTCCAACCTATATAAAAAAATGAAGGTGATATCAATACTGCTACTAAAAATCCCCACCAACGTTGTTTGTTAGTTTTTCCAGCAACTAATGAAACTGTTATAAAAGATCCCATAACAGCAAAAATATTATTTAGATGAAAAAACCAATTCTCAGTAAACCAACTTATATCCATTTTTTTATTACCTTTTCCGCAAATGCTTTGTGACACTCTGACGATGGATGTCCTATCATACTTTTTTTGCCGTCAATCATTAACCAACCTTTTGGTGGTTTATTTGTATGGTCTTCATCTAACGCACCAGCAAATCTGTTATCTATACCCCATTCGCTTAATCCGTCATATCTATTATGAAACCAAAACATAGACCAGTCTATTTGATCCCACCATGCAGTAAGTTCACTGGACTGAGCTATTGTTTCCATATATTGATCAAACTCATTCTTCCAACAAAAATACAGTTGTTTAATTCGTTTTTGTTTGCATAAAGTTTGAAGATTAACAATAGACATTAATGTTTTTAATATTTGTTGATTGTCTGAATAACAATATTTAAGGTACCCATCTAATGCATCACTTACTAATTTTATATTTGTAAATCCTAATTCGCTTTTTTCTATTTGTCTTAACCACCACTCTTGGTCACCTGTACTTTTAATCCAGGTGTAGTTTTTATTTGCAATTAAAAAATTATTATCTGTGTCAATGTGTTTCTCTACTACAACTTCAAATCTATTAATGCCAGTTATCTGTGTAATACAATGTGTATACTCTTTTTTGTGAATATTAATCATAGCATTTCTAATATTCATTTCATTACCAGCACCACCTTCTGCAACATTATCTATTTCATAATCTTGTCTAAGATGGTTTGCCCAACTGTTTGGTGCGTGAGTAAAGCTACAGCCTGATGTTAATATTTTCATAAACTTTCAATAATTCTTTTTCTAGTATTCAACGAGTTTTCTTTTAGTGTATTTAAGTTGTGTGTACAGATATTTTTAAAATCACCCCATAACAAATCACTGTTACATATTTGTTTAATTGTTGAAACTAATTCAAACAATCTTTTGTTATGATTTTTTTCCATATCATAAAATTCATCAAACAATGTGTTAAAAGTTTTATATCCTTTTTGATGCAACTTTGTAAGAAAGTATGGTGTTGACGCAACTATAAATGGATGCATATTTGCAATAGCTCTATAAATTTTTTCAGTTGGATGAAACTCTTGGTTATCACTATAATGAGTTTCAGCAATAATACTAATGTTGGTCATCTTGTAAAGCATTGGATCGTAAGGATACCCAAGATAATGATTACTATCTCTTTCTATTTTGTCTGGACTTTCATTAACTCCAAACATACTCCATGTTAATTTATTTTTGATAGTTGGATTGGATAAAAGCAAATCCAATAAAGGTTTTCTATTTGCTTTTTCTGGTTTGCCTCCTAGAAATAAAAATTGAGGGCTAGACAGATTATTTTCAATCACTTCGCACTCTTTATCAACAAACAAACGTTTATAACAATCCAACTCAAAATTATCAAATATGATATTCTCTTTATTTGGTGCAAACTTATCAAATGAACTAATTGAATATATCTTGACGTTTAAAGAGGGGTTTAAGCTGTCAAACTGCGTCTGTAAGTACTGGTCATGTGTATATGGGTGTTCACGTATATAAGAGTATAAGACAGGCTTTGTAAGGCCCTTAAAAACAGGTTTATTGTGCGAACTAGCAATAGCAATATAGTCAGCACTATCCATATTATCAACATATTGGACATCAGCAAATCTAGTAGCAGACTCTAA
>Ga0181402_1000506_pt1 | contig 14576 bp, 11 predicted proteins | sample 25SPOviralmetaG_FD_130131 | JGI IMG/M metagenome (GOLD analysis project Ga0181402, IMG submission 130131) | Marine viral communities from the oligotrophic San Pedro Time Series (SPOT) site, San Pedro Channel, CA, USA - 25 SPOT_SRF_2011-08-17 | ecosystem: Environmental > Aquatic > Marine > Strait...
CACCAAATCTATTCCAAACTGGTGTCGAATTTGAGTTGAACTAACACCATAACAATAGTACTTTGAGAATAAAAAATAATTTATTTTCAAAACACTAAAAATTATATACAAATCTGTCTAACTTTTATTTTTTTTTTCTATGCTGAATATAAAAATGGGTAACACAACTAGTATGAATCAACACCTTGATGACTCCAAAGTTTATCTTGGTAAATCTCAAATTTGTGAAGGATATGGTGTCTTTGCTAAACAAGCAATATCGGAAGGTGAACTGATAGAAATCGGAATTATGACTCGACTAACTAATGTTGATGGTAATGAAAACCCTCACCTATTTACTTGGAGTGATGATCGAAAGGTCTGGGCTACTGGTTCAGGTCATTTACCTTTCTATAATCATAGTGAGGAACCTAATTGTACCAAAAAAGGTGATCTACCAAATGATACTCTATCAGTCTATGCATGTAGAAATATCTCAGCTGGAGAAGAACTTACCAGCAAATACTATTCCAAAAAGTGGAGAAAATGTTTCCAAGACTTCTAACTACTTCCAGTAACAACCTCCCTCTACATTTGTGGCATTAGCTGGTTTCTCCTCAGGGTACCGCCAGTGTTTATTATATAGCTTGGTAACTTCCTCTCTTTCGTCCCACCTTTTTCCCTTTAATCCAAACATCAATTGTAATACCCCACCTACATAAATGGCTCTACAACCTTTAGATTTAATATAATCACATAAAGGTAAACCATAGCAACCGCAACTAATAAACCATACTCTGATGTGTGGGTGTTTATCTACTCTTTTCTGTAATTCTATAAAAGTTTTGAGCCAATTATCGTGGGGTTTGTTCCCTTCTATGGTTTGGAATGCTTTTACTACTACTATATTTTTACTCTTGAGTTTAGGATTATCCCATATCTTATCCATCTTACCTAGTTGTCTGGTGATATCAGCTTTGAAGAAACTGACTACACCTATTGGTTCATTAAGAGTTTCTAACAGTTTAGCCCAGTACATAGGATTTTCATTGTATGGAAGTGTAGGTTTCCATATTCCTAACTTGGTAATTAAATCTCCTTGAATAATAAAGGAAGGACAAGTAAATACATCTAATATGCAATCACAATTGTATAAAGCTTTTACATATTTATTTTTCCATTTTTGGTATATTTCTTCACTTCCATAGAACCCAGCATTGGTATACATCTGACTATATATACCTTGTTCTTGTAATATAGATGTAATTTCTACATTACCCATTCTAACAACACTCAGTGGTTCTTTAGACAATATAGCTTTATGTAAGTCATTTAGATTATTTATCATATATAATTATAACTATATAATTATTTATAGTAAATTACTTATTCTTAAAATATACACAAATATACACATCTGGATCGTAAATACCTTAGATGAATAAAAGTCAAATACTTTTCAAATTATTGTAACATTTTGAAACATTTTACTCAACTACTCTTAAACTCTACTGTTTACCTTTTCAGGCTTAGTTAAATATTCTATTATTTTTACATTTACATTTATCTCTTGATCTGTTCCTACAGGACTAGTACCTTCCATTTCTACATATAATGTACTATTGGAAGGTATCAAATAATCTGGTTTAAATACTCTATTTATATCACCATCAGCTATTCGACTCTCCCATATCTCTTTTATACCTGTAGAGCTATCTTGGATTACAGCTCTTATCCTACTAACATGTAGAGTTGAATATCCATCTACTCTAATTTCTTTTAATACTCCTTTCGCATCATTCTGAATATAGTATACAGCTGCACTAGTATTAGCCCAATTTTTTGGTATATAGTTATATGGAATATTGGTACCAGTTGAATATATAGATATATTTCCACTATTTACATTACCCCTAAGATTAACTAAATCAATTGATTTATATCTATTTACTGATATTATACTAGGAGTTGTACCAGTTAATGTGAGGCCATTTACAATTCTACCATAATCTGTTACATCTGTATCCCCACTAATATCAAATTCAAAGTTATCGCTAACACTATCACTGACAGCATAAACTTCAGCATAACTATTACTTGTAGGTACCTGAAACTCGATTGGGGCTACTACATGGGTATTGGCTGATTCTGAATTCATCATACCTTGAATGTTTATCAACTTACAACTCTCTACCAATCCCCTACTTACATCATCAATAAACATATTGGAATCTCTAACCAAGTTAGTCATTACTTTGAAATCTATATTATCACCCAACTGAGAAGGAGGATTAAACTGGGTATATTTAGATAAAGTAACTACTACATTGGCGTGTAAGTCATTACCTGCATTATTTAGTAATTCTATATTAAAAAAATTATTGGTAACTGGATAATTTCTCTGGAAATTGGATTTGGCTTTGACTGGACTATTATAGGTTTCAGTTAACGATGTTGAAGCTACACCTTGTTTTAATGAAATATTATATACATCATTAACATCATTATTAATATGCATAGTATCTAAAGAAATCTGTATTACATTGAAATTCTCACTGTTCTGTGGCTTACTAAATATATTAGTTGTACTACCTGATGCTACTACTATATTTGATTTAACAGCTTCAGCATTAGGTGTGACTATATTTTCATAACTACTGTAGGTACTTCCATCTTGTCTACCAAGTATGGCGGACATATAGTTCCTTGAAATTGTGGGTAAATGTTGTCCGTAGCGGTTCATCTTTATATATATATATTAGATAGAAAATTATATATGGAATGACTTAGTAAGAAATATTAATTTGATTAGCACCAATGGATAATAATTTACTAATGGTGACATAGAAAAACACATCTCTCTTTTCGTCTTGTTTTGGACTGGTCTGTGTAGCTGGTACTAATGAGTAATCAATCTCACAAGCGGTCTTCATCAAAGTTCCGCTACCAAATACTCCAGCATTTCCATTACTAAAATCAACCTTAAGGTAGTGGAAACCACCACGGTAATCTAAGTATAATGGATTGGTGGCCTGTCTGTAATTGGCTAACGATGCTGAATCACATCTCCAGGCGTTGAATGGAACCTTTAGAGTTCTACCATCTTCACTATATGTGGTTAACTGGTAGAGTAAAGTTTGATCTTCTACTCGTTTATCAAATAGATTCTGTCCGTTGACTTTCATCTGTAACTTCTCACCACCTAAAGCATTTGCTCTCTGATTAGCAATGGTTCGTTTGGCGGAAGCTACAGTATCGATATTACAGATTAATAGATTGTGGACTTCTCTATTTTGGAAATTAATTCTATATGTCTGGTCTTGTACGGAACCTAAACCGATACCAGCGGTATCAACAACACCTTTGACGACATAGGTATCTAAGAGTGGGTATTGAACTGCTTGTCTAGCCATATTTGCAACTTCTTGAGCTTCTACATCAGGTGGTAACATAATGTGAGTACTAACTAATTCAGCATCAGCTAAAGATACCTTAACATCTCCAGCATTGAAAGCTCCACCATTAGGATCAACAATGTATTCTCTACAGTCATCGTGGAATTCAAGCTCTAAAACAATTTCTCTATGTCCCATTAAAAATACAGGTAATGAATTGGCTTCTAAGAAGTCAGCTCCTAAATGTTTTAATTTAATACCATACACTTTACTGGTTGCTACCTGTTTGATAACATTTCTGTTAAATCCAACAACATTAGCATCACCATTGAAATATCTCATATCGTCTACATTGATTGCTTCTTCACCACTAGCTTGGACGGTGGTTCTAAACTGATTACCCAACATAGCGTATTCTTTTTCTGCTAATTCAACTTGAGTATTTCTTGTATACAGTTTAACATTTTCTGCTATTCCAGGTCTTTGCAAATCGACAAGAGCTTTATTATCAACAAGGATTCTAGTTCTCTTAATGGCTCCAATTGCTCCATTGGCTAAATTAGGGGTAAGGTTACTTGTCATAGCCGATCCACCATCGTTTAAAGTAAACTGTAGTGTAATCATTGTATCGCCAGTTAACAAACCAGTTTTAGGAAACTTGAAAGTAATTCTGTTTAAGTTTTCAGAACTAGTATCAACTGGGGTTCTAAATATATTAATCATACCAGCATTATCTATAGGTTGGTTGGTAGATTCTAAGCCGAGGTTAAAGTACGAATTCAAATCAGTCATTTTTATAAACTTAAGCAATATTTTTTATTTTTATTTTGATTTAATTAGAATCTCAACAGAAGCGTCTTCTAATTCAGTTGCTAATTCATTGTTGTGATTTCTACGAATTTGAATATTCATATTATTTAGGTTCAATGGCTCCGTGTTGTTTAGTGTTAAAAATTTTAATGAATTTGGTTGAATATTTTTATTTATAAATACTGATTGTATTTCGTGAGATTCACCTTCTATCACTGGCTCTGTTTTATAAACAATAGTTCTCTTCTGTCCTATATTATTTTTATTAGTTCTTGTGGTATTATAGGCCTTCACTGGTAAATTGAGTTCTATATTATATTGAGTATTATCACTATACATTTTGGTTAATCCAGCTTCAGCTCTAAATCTTGGAAAGGCATTTGGATCATACTTTAATCTATTATCACCCTTAAATTCAAATTTATCAGCAGTACTTTTTCTATTTATTACTATTGGATTCTGTTCCAATTGAGATTGTCCTAAAGCCTGTTCCAAAGATGGAGATGTAACTAATATATTATATTGTTGCGCTCCCTGTTTATAGACAAAATCACCTTTGGTATTATCCATATAACATATCCAGTTCCCCCTTGGATTAGATATTCCTTCATCTGTTTCAGCTTTGTTAACAAACATGTAGGGCATAAATCCTAAATTACATCTTTCGGCAGGAGCTCTTTGACTTATAGCACCGTTAATCAAAAAGCCATCTTCTAATAAATTACCAGGTAGATAAAATGAATGGCTGGTTGAGTCATAGACAACAACTTCTCCTTCACTATCTCTTGTATAGACTTGTATACTATATGTATTACTAAATAATACTAATTCTTCATTAGCATCACTTGGTGTACTTAATAGTTGTTGATAACCAGCACCCCTTTGATTTTTGTGTTTAACAAATCTATATCCGACTGTTAATCCATTCATATTTGTATTATTCAAATTTACCAAAGCCAATCTTCCTAAATTTTCAGTAAATACATTAGAAAGAGGATTACTATCATTTAAATAATCACATCTAGTACTTATTTCATTAGGACAAAATACCTCTAAAAATGAATGAGTAACATTACTAGAATCAATCTTGTGATAATGTCTAATACCCACAAATACTGATGGATAATTTGCTATATTGTCAAATGAAACAGGTTTAATAGAATTGAGAGCAGGAGTATTACTAGACGCCCATTGAGATTGTAAATAAGTATTAGTAAATCCAGTTATAACATCATAGGTATTATCTGTTTGAGTATCATCTAAATTAACTTCATATTCAAAGAAACATTGATTACAACCATTAGTATAAGTATCTAATTGTGAAAGTTTGTTTTGAGTCAATAATGGAAATATAGGTGAACTATTAATATGTGAGAAAGATGAATAATTGGTTTTATCTACGGCAACATTAGCTCTTATTTCTAATATTTGATCGAAATCACCGCCAGTTACTTCATTTCTTAGTATATCACCTGTGTTTACTTCTTCAGTATTATCATAAGTTTCTATTTGACAATTACAAGGCAAATTGCAATTTAATTGAAAGTTTGTAGCAGTAGTATCAGCATAAAGCATATTAGAACCTTGTAAACCAAAATAAAAATTTTCTTTTTCAAATGCTACACTGTATGGTATTTGTAGAACTACAGCTTTTCCATTTATAGAAATATCATTTTTTTCAACACTTTGCATTCTAGTACCATTACATTCTTGAGTAATGTTAGTATTAAAATCCGCCGCTAAGAAATCACATATTTCATCTCTAGCATAACTACCAACCTCAGGAAATGATTTAGGATTTGGAAGCCCTGTAGCATAATATGGTACTTTAGTAGCGTCTACAACTGTACCAGCAAGAAATTCATTTACCTGAGCTACATCAGGCATAGATGCAAATTGTATACTTACTTCAGTAAAATTATCACTCACCCCAGGTTTTTGTTCGTTAAGTATAGGTTTTCTGGTTAAATTTGCTCCATATAAAGCTACTTCGGCTTCTTTACCTACATCATAGGCTTGTGAAACTGGTTGTAAGAAGTTTTCCGCTTGTGAACTAGCAAATTCTTTATTCAAATTAAGTATTATAGATTGCGAAGTCATTTATAATTATTAACAATATTTAAATTATCTTGTGTAAGTCCAGTTTATCATTATTTTTATAACCTAATATCTTTGAAATAGCGATCTTTTGTTCCATATCAGGATCTAATTCTATCAAATGTTTCATGTAGGCGTTCCTTAAGTCCCCAGCTGTTAAACTAATATCAAATATATCTTTTGATGCTATACTTATTGAATTTCTGATTTCCTTCACATTCATAGGTTTCTTTGAGTCTTCATTACTAATAAATACCCATTTAGTTGGATTGTATCCATTTCGCCAAATATCTATTATTTTCTTTAAGTCCTCATCAACAACTTTAATTATAGATTCTCCAAATTTGAGTTCAAAATTTTCATCTTCGTCCATAACTATCCAGTTACCTCTACCACCTGGGTCATAGTAACTATACTTCATATTGAGATAAGAGTTAGGTTTCATTGGTACTGATAGAACCAAAAAGGACATAATCAATAGTTGCTTCATTTCACTAAATTGCAAATTAAAATCTACTTCCTTGATTCTGGCTTTTATTACATTTCTTAAACTTTGGTAATCTGGTAAAAATTCTAACTTTTCTCTTAATTCTTCTTCTTGTCTAATTTGTCTTTTTTGAGAGTTGTGGTTTAGTATTTCTAAGAACTTATTATATTGATGTAATGGAAAATCCATTAGCTTTAAAAGTTTTAAAATATGGGTATAAGTAGTTATTATTGTATTTTCACTATAATCACTTTCTAAAAGTTTATTATATAAATCATTCGGATCATCTAAAAAACATAAATTTAGAGTTTCCAAAGGTTTATCATATATCTTCTCTATTCGTTTGAGAGATTGATAAAAACAGTAACATGTAGATTTACTAGTATTTGGAAAAGCTTTCCTGTGGAACTCGTCGAATTGATCTACAGTGTAAGGGTAAAATTTTTTTAAATATTCCATATATTTTTATCATATATTTTTATTTAGCTAAGGTGGATCTATTTGAGGAACCTCCTGCGGTTTAATGGGTTTAGTAATTTGAATTATGAAACCACAATTTTTTCCAACTACTCTATCGTCAGCTAATGTACCGTCTGGGTTCTTTATATAAATAGTAATATCACTTAATAATCTAGGTTCTGTAATAGTAAAGTCTATTGGTTCAGCTCCAAAAATAGTATCGTTGGTAGCATTTTCTTTACTCATAATACCTAATAGATTACCCCAATCAGCTCTCACATCTTTGAAATTTGGTTTAATAATATCACTCTCTATCAGTAAATAGGATTTACCATTAGATAAACTGGGTAAGTTTTGTGCGTTTAATGGTTTAGATTCAGCTAATAAATGGATCATATTTCCATTTAAACCTAAATTTTTATTTAGTTGCTTTGAAAAATAATAATCAGCTAATCTATACATCTGTAGTGGTACACCAGAAGTGTTTCCTGTACTCACTGGATTTCCTACACCCAAACCATCAGACGATACTATTTTACTAAAATCAAATTGATTATGAGTGATAATACCTTTGTTGGGTAATACTTCTTGTCTACCAATAAATCTTGGGTTAGGGTTTGGTGTATCAGCAGGATTATTAACTTTAAATCTTCTACCTCCAAAAGTCGAAGTAGATTCTACTTGTGAAGTTATATCTCCAAGCTGATTGTAGTTAAATCCTAATCGGAACCATAATGATTTCTCCCAAGCTACTTGTGCGTCAGCTGGAGAAGCAAAAAATTTATCAAAAGGTTTAGTAATTAAATCATAATATAATTTTTCTTTATACAACATTGCAACTTTAGTATGATTGTTATCTAATGCTCTTATTTCAGCTATAGCATTTTTATATACATCTGTGTCGGTACATAGATCAAAAGCAAAATTATTAATCATTATACCTGAACTACTATCAATTGGATAGACGGCACAACTACTATCAGTGGCAGCTACAGGTACATTATCAGTTTCGGAGCCACCAGCCGATCCATTATAGAAAGGATTATTAAACATGGTAGCTTGTTGTCCGCCATAGTCTGTAGTCGTTTTAACATCAGCTGTTAAATTAGGTAACTTGTAAAATTCGTGAAAGTTTTGGAAAGCAAATCTATTTGCTGTAGCATCACTAAAAGTCAATTCAGCTACTGATGTACCAGCAAATTTATTCCGTGGTGGTATTAAACTACCTTCTCCTGGAAATTTGAGTCCATTAACAGGCCATAGAGTATTAAATGTCATAGCATCACCATTCTGTGGTAGTCGTGTAGAACCTGGATATTTAGTTTGATAGGCAGCTCCATTAGAACCAAAAAATGGAACTATTCCGAACTCTACACCTACTTGAAGTTGCAACATTTCCACTACAGTTGGTGGTCTAAAATAATCATTTGTAAAATCTAAAGAACCATCTTTTAATTTTGGATTACAATAGAAACCTTCATAATCATTATCAAATAAATTATATAAATGGTTAGCACCAGCATAGAAATTCACAGCAGCACTATTACCACTTGTAGCACTCGGTGATAGAAGTGTTATTAAATCCACTGTTCTATACTCCCCAGCACTATCACTCGCTCTAAGTGGAAAATTTGTAGTATCTTCTTGACCGTTTGGGTACTTATCTCCAGGTGGTAGACGACCTATAGCAGTATTTTTTATATCTTCAGTAACTTGATTATATTGCCAAGATTCAAACCAACTACTATTTGAATAAAATATTTGTCTTACCATACCTTCTACCTTTCTATCCCAAAGTTGACTTCCAGTACTTTTATATGAAGGCTCATTACCAAAAATTTCTTTATTGGCTACATCTTCTACAGTACCAGTTATATTTCTAAAAAAGGGTAAAGTAGTACAAAATTTACTTCCGTTCCCATTAAAACTAGCATTTGGTCTATATAATTTATCTAATAATGCATCACTAAAATCATTATTATCTTTACCTATACTTCCATTCATTTGTTCTGATATTATATTAGCTAAAGCATCTGTAGAATAATTACCAGCTGGTACTTTAATTATTTTTCTACCATAAACTGGTCTATAATACATATTAGCAGGAGCACTAGTATCTTGATAGGCCGATGTTTCCATCAAATATCCTATTTGTCCGTTTGCTCCAGAAGTTAGATCAGCACCATTTTCATTATTATCTCCATCTGGATTTTTAGTATAAACTTTATTAGTATAATCCATATTAATATTACAATCACATACTACATCACTATAAAGATACCCATAAGTTTGTGATTGTAAAAAACCTTGTGTTACACCTAAACGATCATCAGAAGCTCCAGTATAAAAGTCAGGTAATAATTTTGGGTACGGACACCAGCCAACATCTTCACTAGTGTTAGTCATATCACCACAATCAAATTGCTTGTAATATAGAAATCTCATCTCTGTTTCAAAATCGGTTTCAAATGATATAGTATTTTCGGCTAAACCTTTTTCTTCTACAAAAGAAGATACTAGTGTAACCATATCCCCTGGTTCTAAAACCACAGGTTGTTTTAAAGAATACTTAATAATAGAATTTCTATTAGTAGGTATTTCACTGTTTGCTCCATTAATATTTAAAAGTATTTTGTCTACACCTAAGTTCTTCGCCTGTAGTGTTTCGCTATACACTTTCTGAAAGTCAGGCGGATTAGGTTGCTGTCCTACATTTAGAGGCTTTGGATTCTTTTTAGACATTTATTATTAATCGAGATAAAAAAAATTAAAATTCTACATTTACTCCTTGATCGGTTATTCTTAACAATCTAGTGTGATTTGCAAAAACAAAGTTAAGCTTTGCGGTAATATCAGCTACCGTTGCGGTTCTATTAGTAATTCTGAGCTGTGGAGCCGAATCAATTAGATCAAAACTGGAACCTTGTGGAGAAAGAAGTAGAGGGAAGAAATATGGTAAGGTGAGATCTAATGTGTTGTTTTCTCTCTGAATAGCATGATCTGTTAAAGCTCTAACATTCATCATAGGTCTTAAAGCCATCATTTGATTATTGAAATATATACAATTATCATTTTTATCATCAACAGATTTATCAGTCACTACAGCAAGATTTGGAATCAATACATCTCTAACTTGGAACTGATACTCATAGTCATTATCATTATTTGCAAGTATAGAATCAGGTCTACTGAATAAGTAGACATTATCTTGATCCACAACATTTAAGTTGGCCTGTTGTAAAGGTACTACCATTAAAGACATAACCTTGGTTAGTGATTCTGGTATATCTATCACAGCGTTCTTAAGCTGAGAAGCTGTACTGACTTTGTATAATTGAGTAGTATTGTAGTTAACACCATTCATAACAGCTCGTCTAATCTGTTTCATTGTAGGCATATCAGGCATAGTATTTAGAACTCTTAACTCACATTTATCAATTGTGTAACTTCTATCACCGATAGCTGAGAAACCAATTGTGTCGGCTCCGCCACCACCGCCTACAACTGCGTTACCTAAAGTGACCTGAACTTGTCCTCCGTTAATTTCTATCTTGGTAATCAGAGCTGAGTTGCCATTAGAACCGATTTCTAATGAATGTCCGACACGCCAAGCTAAGAATGAGAGATCCCAAGGTCTACCATTAATTACTAGATTACAGTCACAAACACTTGTGTCTATCTTAAATGTGGTACCATTAGAGAAAGTACAAGCAATCTTTGTTAATGGATTTACAGCGTGTTCTACATGACAGTTAGCAACACCGTTATTGAGTGTATCTTTCTTGTAAAACTTATGACAGAGTAGCATCATAGTTCTATTACCAGTTTCTAAGTGGTATGTTAAATGAACTCCATTAATATCCATATTTGGTAGTGCAAAATGCTGATCCGAAAAAGCACTAAATAAACCAAGTTGGATAGGGATAACAAAACTATTTTGGATCAATGTATTACCAGCAACCGATTCATTAGATGTAGTTGCTATATCAGCCTGTGGAAAGAAATAACAGTTATTAATATTATCAATAGACTGATTAATTGTGGCGGTGGATCTACCAGAAACAGCTTCTACTTTTGCTAAAGCTGGGAATACATCACTATCGTGCTGGTAGGCATTTCCAATACCATTGTATAAATTATAGGCTTCTCTGTCTTCAAGGATTCTACCAGTACCATCGTTGGATCGACAGACTAATCTATTGACTAAAGAGTTGGCTCCCATATTAGCTGGGAAACAAACTCCAGGTTTAGCTGTAGCGGCGGTATTACTAAACTTAACTTCAGGAGTAACATTTAAGAGTAAATAGGATTGTTTACCATCAATGTATGGAAACTGAATAGGATCGATTTTGTAATCAATCTGTTGCTGTGGTTTGTAGCCAGATGTTTTACCTTCAGGTAAGATAGTAACATAATTCACTGAACTAAGCTTTGGGTTGTTGGAGCCAGGCATTGAATTGCTAGGGCCAGAGCCAGAAGCTGGAGCAGGTTGAGAATTTTCATTAGCTGGATTCATTTTTTATAAAATAACAATATATATTTTTTTTTTATTTTTTTTCATTAATATTTACTTCGTTTATAAATTGTTTAATTAAGTCACTATCGTTAATGGCTATAGTTTTCCATTTATCTTGATTTTCTAAACTGGGTTCATACCTTGACTTCTTATTACCATCTCCTACTCTGTTAGCATTTTGAAATAGAATTTGCGGACATATAAAAGTTTTATCAACTTCTCTATATAATTGACTTAAATAGTCATCACCAAACCAAGTCTTAAACTCTGGGTTAATAAATCTATTAAATATTTCATAATGAGTTTTATGAAAAAAAACATTCTCTAGTATTTGGTCTAGTCCTCTTATAGCTCTTTCTAACCAAAATTGTTTATCGACACCACCAATAAAACCTATATTATCATTCTTCTTTAACTGTTTAATAAAATAATCGTCCCAGTTCTTAGTTAACATACAAATATCACTACCACACTGATAGAAATAATCACATTCATCTTTAGCTTCTTCGAGTAATCTATTCCAGATTCCGTAGGGATTCTTGTTTAAAGTTTTAGGCATTATATGTATAGAGTCTAAATCTTTATTAAGTTTCATTTTGATATTATCTATATTATCCATTAGAAACTTATCATTTTCATCGATAGCGAAGTAAAATCTATATTCATACTTTCCACTAATCGATTGATAAAAAAACATTTGAAAACAAGAAAAAAAATCTATATCGTTTGCAGTTTTCCAATCTTGATTTCTAGAACACAAAGGTATCAATACTCCAATCTTAGTCATATATTATTTACCTAGAAAATAATTATTCATTTTGTTCTTGACTATCACAATTACATGTAATGTCTTCATTGTCGTGGTCTATAAACATATCGCAATCACTACACTTTGTTTGATTTTCTTCAAACTGTTTAGCCAAATAGTAATAAGCTTCTACAACTGTGTCATATTGTTCGCTATTAACCCACTCAACAAATTCTTTGTACTTTTCTGTAGTCCAATGCTCTGCGAAAAACATATCTTCTTGAATAGGGTCAGACATTGTGATTTAATAAAGATATAGAGTAAAATCAGATTTCAAATTTTTTTTGATTAATAGATTCCAACACCAGATGATTGATTCTGTGAAAGATTAGCACCTATACTCATTGTACTAGGTGGCGGTGGAGCTTCTTTCTTGGGTGGTGGTTTTTTGTGGAATAATCCAGCAATTGTAGTTCCAAGGGAAATAAGACCACCCACTAGCCCAACTATGGGTGCTAGGGGGCCGCTCATACCAGCCATCAAATCTACAGCATCACCTACATCGGCCACATCACTTATGGCTCCAGCGGTTTTGGAAGCTGTACTAGCGGCGTTGGTTGCTCTACCAATTAAAGTACCACCATCTTCAGCATCGGCCGCTATAGTACCTGTAGAAGCTGGTTGTGCTCCACCTGTAGGAGCATCTCCACCGCCACCCACGGAACTACCACCACCATCAGTTCCACTACCTTGCGCCGCACCAGCATTAGAAGGTTGTCCCCCACCAGTATTAGGGTGAGCCATAGCTGATCTTGCTCCAGCGGTTTGATCGGCTAATCCTTGTTGTAATCTACTAGCAGCATTTGCACCTTGAGAAACATCTGGTGCTTGATTAGCCAAACCTCCTACAGATCCGCCACCTTGTGCTGGTACTTGGGCTGGTCTTAGAGAAGCTAAAGCTTGTTGGCCTCTAGCAATTATATTTTGCATTCCACCTGATGCTAAATTACTACCATCGTCAACAGCTGTTGTTAGATCGCCAGAAGCTGATGTAGCTGGAGCAACATTTGGATCTGGGGCTACAGCACCACCACCAGTAGTACCATCAGGAGCCGAAGAAGCATTAGCTGGAGTTCTCATTACATCTGGTGTGGTATTTTGCGGTAAACTAGGCCCTGGTGCTTCGCCTGTTGGATTTCCTTGTCCGTCATATCCACTAGCAGGAGGTCTACCAGAATTAGCTCTATCTATAGCATCATTGGCTACATTATTTTTAAAATTGAGATAGTCTTTTTGAGCGTCTACTTTTAAGTCACCTTCTGGGAATTTATTAATTGAGTTTAATTCATCAGTACCTCTACCAGATGTTGCTAATCTACTATTCAAATCATCTTTATCAATACCATTAGCACTTGCTTTGGCTTCGATAGTTCTATTAATAGAATTAGCTTCTGTTGTTGGAAAAGGATTACTATCCATATCATTTATTCTATCTCCCAAACCATCACCTTGGGCGGAAGCCGAATTATTACCACCACTAGCAGCAGGTCTACTAGCTGTACCATCAGCCGTTGGATTAGGAGCTGAGCCATCATTATCAGCTGAATTAGCAGCTCTAGAAGATCCACCAGGATCATTACTATTTGTTCTAGGTGTAGTTCCATCACCACCACCTTGATCTCCACCGCCTCTACCAGATGTTCCATCAGTTTTACTTTTACCAAGTCTTTGGGTTACATTCTTATACATAGTTTTAAAATCCTTAAAATGTTGTATTCCAGCCACAGATCCAGCTAATCCGCCTACACCACCACTAGCAGCACCAGCTATAGTTAAGGCACTTCCTACAGGGTCACTGTTATCCCACTTAGTAGCAGCATCTTGGACGGCAGCTACATGATCGGCAGTATCTGTTAGCATTTGATTAAATTTACCTATTCTATCAGAGTACGATTCCATATTTTTATAAAATAACATTATATTTATTTTTCAAAATCTTTGTCCCTTTCATATAATACAGTATCTAAATTTCGTAATGCTCTTAGTTTACGAAAGTCTAATAGTAAAAAGTCAAATTTTCCCTCC
>Ga0181402_1000508_pt1 | contig 14563 bp, 17 predicted proteins | sample 25SPOviralmetaG_FD_130131 | JGI IMG/M metagenome (GOLD analysis project Ga0181402, IMG submission 130131) | Marine viral communities from the oligotrophic San Pedro Time Series (SPOT) site, San Pedro Channel, CA, USA - 25 SPOT_SRF_2011-08-17 | ecosystem: Environmental > Aquatic > Marine > Strait...
GTTTAGGAGGTGGTTTCCATACTTGCTTACAATCTGGACCGAAAAAGGCGACATCAACACATTCGGTAATATAAGGCATATTTACTATATTATTAGATAATAATTATTTAAATGATAATGTAAATGAACCAGATTGTTTTTTTATTGTAGGTGTTGTTGGTTTTTTAGGTTGTGATTTTGGTTTTTTAATATTATTTTTCTTTTGATTTTTACGAGGTGGTGCTTTTGGAAATGCTGATTTATGTTCTTCTCTAAACTTTTTCTTTTGTTTTGCTTCCCAGTTTGCTCTTTTTCTAATCATTTGTTTAGTTTTTGAATAACCGAACCTTTTTTGACCTTCTGCTTTTATATCTTTAACTTTTTCTTTATATTCTTCCTTAATCTTATTAATCTTTTCTGTTTCTGGTTTAGGTGGTCTTCCCATAGGTTTTTGTTTTGATTTAGGTATTGGTTTATATTCTGCTCTATCTTTTGCTAATTGTTGTTTATATTTTTTAAATCTTTCAGCACAACGAGGTTCATTTTTATTACATTTTGGTTTATTTTTAGGCATAACAGAAGGACATATTTTTCTACCTTTTGTAAAACACGCTCCTCTTGGTAATTTTTCTTTTTTATCCATTTGTATATTTATTAGATAGATAATTAAAAGTTCATTAAACTTCCACTACGAAATTGTGATGTATCAAACGAAGGCATAGCACGAGACCCAGAAGAAAATGTAGGTTTATTTGATAATTCATTTAATTCTGCTTGTGTCTTATTTGCTTGTTGTGTTTCTTGGGCGTGTTGTTTTTGTTCTTCAATCTCATCATAAATACCGAAACCGAGCCCAGTAAGAACACCGAGAGGACCTAAAACTTCACTTGCCGTATCTAATACACCGCCTACTGCTTCACCAACCCCAGATAAAGCATCACCTAACCCAGATAATAAACCAGATGAAGTTTCTTCTGTTTCCGCACCACCTTCAATAGCACCTAATTCTGTTGTTGCTGGTGTTTCACCGAAAGATGTCTCACTTATACTTTCTGGTGCTTCTGGGTCTGGGTCTCTTACTGATGATTTGTATTCTGTTTGAATTGTTTGTGGTTGTGCTAATCCTTCTGGTGATAAATCTAAATCACCGCTTTCTGTAAATATTGCTGGATTTTCTACTTCTGGTTCTTGATATTCACTATAATCTATTTCTCCTATTGGTCTTTCTGGTCTTGTTTCTTCTGGTTCTAATTCTGGTTCTTCTTCGTCTCCTTCTTTTGAAAATCTTTTTCTAAATTGGTCTCTTGCGTCCGCCATTTTTTTTAAAAGGTCTTTATTTTTTAAAGCACCATAAATAGAATGTATTTCAACACCTCCCATAGAAATAGATTGTCCTAAATCTGTTTTTGCTTTTAAACCAGTTTGTTCTGCTAAATCTCTTAATTGATTTACACTCATTTCACCTCTTACTTTTTCTTCTAACATTTGTTTTTGTGATTGTCCTTGTTGTTGTAATCTTTCAAGTGTATTCATACTAGATTGTCTAAATTGTGGTAAAGCGTTAGACATTATTTTATATAATAACATAATAAAATAATCACTTAATCAACATTTATACTTTTAAAAAAAGTATTATCAAAAAAACCGACCCACTATGGAATGTGTTTAATCGTATCATTTTTTATTACTTTCTGTTGTTTAGTAGATAAACTAAAAGGGGGATTGTATCCACCATTATCACTATATTTTTTCCATAGAAACTCTGGATTACAAGCCCCCCATTTCCAGCATTCATTTTTTAAAGCATCAACCATAAGAAACTGGTAAGGTTTATTCGTAGCATATTCATACATATCTTTTACCATTTCTTTATCACCTAAAAATGATAAATCTTCAAACATCTTTTCTTGTTCTTTTGCGTTTGGTATTCTATATACATACATACTAGTATAACAACAACGAACGATAGGTGGAATTAATCTTGGTGATTGAATGAGAAAATATATACTTATTAGATAATGTCTATGAACTGAACACAACTTAAATAGAAAATCATTTGGTTTTAACATAGGTGCTATATCATCAGCGATAATTAAAATATGTCTTCTATCCTTTTTATCTTTTTCTTTTTGATATTCCATAATTTCTTTTACTGCGTAATCATCATAATTATCATAAGTCGTAGTTGCCTTTTTTACTAAATGTCTTGAAGTTTCATCACTACCTAATGTGGAACTAAAAACAATTATATCTTCAAAAATAGGGTCTTCACCTTTTTTATCTCCCATCATATTTTTTCTCATCAGTTCATTTACTAAACTTGCCGTCTTACCAGAACCTCTTGAACCGAGTAAGACCTTAACAAATGGTAATTTTTGTAATGGTTCTTTTAATTTTCTTTTTATCTTATAGACATCTTTATTTTCCATTACTGGATACATTTTCATATCACTTTCATTATCCATTATTATATAACTTAAATAGATATTTTTTTTATTTCTACATATTATAGAATGTTTAAAAATAAAAAATATTGTAATCTATGTAATATTGAAATAGGTAAATTAGATAAGACATTTTGTAGAGATTGTAAAAAGATACGAGAGCATATAAGAGATTATGGAATTAATAATATTTTACAATTTATACACTCGTCTCACAAATCTGTGGTTGCGAATGCTCCTCCCTACCAACTTGAATAACACAATTAGACCTACAACACATATAACATTTTATTTTTATGAAAAGTTCTTTTAAAGTATCTTTTATTTTACTCCACATTTATATTATACTACCATAATAATTTATCAGCGTAATATCCATTACTACCTACTACTTTTCTATCTTTCTCGTGTCTTTTTTTATATGCTTTACGGCGTTTATCAGCGAACTCTTTACCTTTTTCTTTTGTAAATGTAGGAAAATCTCCATATCCTATTGCTCCTACACTTGCTATTTTTTTCCCATCTTTAAATACATCTAATTTCTTTTTAGGATTAGTGCTTCTTTTAACAGATACACCTAATTTTTTCGCTTGATTACGAGTATATTGTGTGATAGTATAACTCATTTATAATATCACATTATTTTTTTTTAGATTTCAAATGTTTATCCCATAAATCTTTATCTGCTGTTTTTTGAGTTTTACCACCCATAACGAAACTATAAACCCTAGCATACGCCCACTGCTCTTTACCCATTTTTTTACTTCTATCTTTTACAGCATAATTTTTCTTACCACTTTTCATACGAACAGATGCGATATTACTACCCCAAGCCCCCTCACCTCGTTCAAAAACTTGTTTTAATATAGATTGTTTTATACCAGATAATTTACTAATATCATTTAATCCATTTGCCGTAGCGAGTGGTTGTTTATATTTTTTGTTAAACTTTTGTTTATTTGTATAAACCATTTATACTATTTGTATATTTTTATTTTTTTGGATTAAAAAGATTGTCCCAGTCTGTTGGTTGAAAAAAATTAGTTTGTGGTAATTTTGAATAATATTTTTGTGTTGCCCTTCTCAATCTTTCTTCTTTTTCTTGATTGCGTTTTTTAAATACAGCATCTTGCTCTTGTTTTACTCTCATTCTTTCATCTGCTCTTATTCTTGCTTCTAAATCTTGTTGTCTTTGTCTAGGACTTAGTATTTGTGCTTTATGTTTTGGTTGTAGTTGTGCTACTGGTGTATCTAATTCATTTTTAAACTTATCATATAACCCACTAACTATTTTATCGTAATCAATATTATTATGCTTTTTAACTGGTTTATCTTTTGGAGGCTCTTGCTCTTTTACTTCCATAACCACTTCATTTTTAGTTGGTTGCTCTGGTTCTGGCGTTGGAAAGGATACTTCGGTTTTATCTTCTAATACAACTTTGGTAGTAGGTATTTCTTGTTCTTTTTTTTTCTTTGGTCTTCCTACTGGTTTTTTATTTTTCTTTTTTTCTTCTGCTTTTGCTTTTCTAACTGCTAAACTCTTTTCTCTTGCCTTTGCTAATCTTTCTCTTAATTTTTGTTTAGCGTCTTCACTCATAACTCGTTTCTTTTTTTCTTTCTTTTCTGGTTTATTAAATATAGGTTCTTCTACTACTTCTTGTGTTTCTGGTTCTACAACTTGTTCTACTTCATCATTTACTTCTTCTACTGGTTCAATAGGCATCATTCGGTTTCCGTAATCAGTCATTATTATAACATTTGTAGAGATTTTATTTTTAACAAATAAACTAATTAATATACAAAATATACAAACTATACAATTTATTATTATACAAATTATATAATTTTAAGACATAACTTCTAAATTATTATTTGCTACTCTTACCATACTTTTACAGAGGTAATATGTGTAAATAGCATAAGGAGTTGTCTGGGCTACGTTAGTAGGGTCAGTTAAACCAGATTGGATTTCAAGACCGAGAGTATCATTTGTAGCACTTACACCAGCGTGAGAAACAGCATCATAAGAACAACCAGAACCGAATACACCTAAACCTTGTGATGTAGAGTTAGTAAAATCAGCACTCAAAGATTTGTTAATACAAGATTTCTTAACTTCGGTAAAGTTTCTGTAAGCGTCCATATAGTTAATAAGAACTTGTGGGTATGTAGTTGGTTGTGTAGAAGCATTTTTGGTTGGGTCATTATCTACTAAAATACTATATTCAAGAGGAAAGCGAGAAGCACCTTTATGGAATGTAAGTTTCTTAATATCTGGGTTATGTTGTCCTAAACCATTTTGAGCAGTATTATTAATGTATGAAACTGGAATGTAATTTTGGAATGAAGAAATAACACTACGAAGGTTTGTGCGATGAACGATTTGATTATCAGTTGAAGTAATAGTGTTATACAAACTGGTAAAGGAAAGAAATTGAAGAACTGGGCTTGGGTTATTAGCAAGTGCTAGTTGTTCTTGTGCGGTTTTTTCTAATACTGGAACAATCAATCTTGGGTTTTCAATTACATATCTAAAATTACCACTATCACTTCCATATAAGAAGTTGCTGTCTGGTGCTAATGTAAGTTCAATTGTAAGACCACCTAACATTTCTAAATCTAAATCTTGGGACATCATCATACCACATACTAGTCTCATATCAAAAGAAATACCATCTGTGGAACAAAGTTTAATGCGTTGTGCTTTGGTTTGATTTGCTTGTGTAAATGGTGATTGAGAGTTTGTATCGTCTCTACCAGCATTAGTATCAAAACCTCTACCTAATGAAAGTTGTTCGTGTGTGAGTTGTGTTGAATATTGTGCTTTGGAATGAAGAGCGGATTGATGAGAAGCAACTAGACGAGGATAATTTTGGATTGTTTCTAATGCTCTACTGCTATATGCTCTACTGGAAAGTTCTAATGTTTGGATTACACCTTGAACTCCACTAAAAGCATCTAAATTAACATCATCAGCGATAGTTGGTGTAGCATTAGTTCCAGTATTTTCTATTTTAAGTGTTCCTTGAAAGCGTAATTCTTGTGCTTGAAGAATACCTCTATCTGCTATATCAAAGCGAAGTTGAGGTGTGCCTTTACTAAAACCGAAGACACCAGCATTTCCGTTAGAAGAAGCGATTGAAAGATATTGTTTAGACATTTTTTATATAATAATTAAACATAAAAAATACTTAATAAAAAAAATTACAATAGGATATGTAAATATTCCTAAACTTCTACTTTATGAACTTTAATTAATAGATTATCACTTTTGTTTCTATTATGATATATATTATGTAATTTATGATAGTTGATATATTCATTATTACATTTCTCTCTCCATCTATTTACACACTTTTCTAATGTTTCTTCTGTGGTGTAAAATACACATTCATCTAAATTATGTGGTGAAAAAACTTCAACAGACCAGTTATACTTTTTCATTTTGATATAATATAAATACATTTTATTTTCGTATATTTAACGAACATTTTTGCGTTATTTAGTAAAAAAAATATATATACAGATATTATATAATGTGTGATATTGAAAGTAGAAAAGCATATTTTAGACAATACTATCGTAATAATAAAGATAAATATAAAATGTTAAATGGTAAAAAGATAAAAAAACCAGTCAAACCAAAAACAAATACTAATAAAAAAGAAGAACCACATTTTTCAATTAAGAGAGGAACATTCGTAGTAAAGTTTCAATAACGATTACGCATTATAGGTTGTTTTTTATCTTTACCAACTCGTTTATTAAATCTTTTATCTTTATTTAATTTTTTTTCTTTTTTAATAGTGGGTTTTTTAGTCCCATTACTAAAATCAAAAACTTCATTATCCTTAACAATTTTAGGTTTATTTAGAGCATTTACCTTTTTAAGTTTTAATACTGGGTCTGTATCTGGTAAAACAGCATAACTTCGTCTTTCCGCTGTTCTCAAAGTTGCTCTCATAGGTTCTTTACATACTCTATTTTCTTTTAAAATATCCATTATACTATATTGTAATATTTAATTTTAACTAATAAAAAATATTATTACATTATATAAAAAATGCTTATTACTCTTTATGAAGACACTAACCCTATTTCGTTCAATCAAGATTTTGATGAGAACATAATTCTTCCAAGAAACACCCAATTAAAATTATTAAACGCTTTCTGTGATAGAGAACCATTAGTAGAAATTGATGGAACACAAGACACAATATACTTAAAAGCAAATGATAAGGTCTGGGCTGGGACACAAGTAGCAGTTCCTTCTGGAAGTTATACAGCAAGAAGTTTAATGGATACTTTACAAGGATTATTAGAAACCATTAGTGTAGATAATTATTTACAATTAAGTATTAATTTAACAAATCTTCCTTCAAAAAACTTTAATGCTGGTGCTTTAATTTTTGAACTAAATGCTTTATCATTACATTACAATCAACCTAATATCGCTATTTTTAATAATGCCCCTACTGGATATGTAGTGTGGAATGAACCAGATACAATCGTTCAAGCACCAGTAGTTTCAATCGTCATAGAAAAAAGAAATAGTGCTTCAACACCATTAGTGAATAACTTTTTTGGTATTAGTGATATAACTAATAGTGTCCCAGCGAGTATTGATGATATTAGAAATTGTGTTAATTTTAAAGATGAAGAATTAACAAGAACTTGGTTTAGTGGTAATGGAAATAATCAAGATACATCAAGACCAGATGTAGGAAAACCTTATGGTATGGTTAATTTTACTTTACAAAAGACAACCTCAACTGGTAATAATTTTTATGTAGGTATTACTAATGGAACACCAGATTTAAGTGGGGTAGTCAGTAGTGATGTTAGTGATTTTAATAATTTAAAAGGTGTTGATTTACTAGTATATTTTGAAGGTGTAGGAGGAACAACAGACCCAGAAGGAAACACACTAGACGCTGGTGATATGCTTATTGGTTCAAATTATAGTAATTTTTGGGAGTGGATTGTTTTTACTGGTATGATAGAAGGAGATGAAGTAGCAATTGTATTACCAGAAGATAATGGAACAAATAGCGGAAATAACCCTTTGTTATATGTAAAAGAAAATGGTGATTGGACTAATCAAGATGTAGATAGTTGGAATAATCACGAGTTAGGAACTACACCATATAACTTCTGTTTTGGAGCAGAACAAGGAACTGGAACTAATACTAACAACCAGCAACAACTTAAAGATGTATTTATGACTTCTAAACAAACTTATACACATATGGGTTCTATGGGACAATATATAGAAGTAGGATTTTCACAAACATTAGCAGATACAATAGGATTAAGTCAAACTTCATACAAAGAAGATAAAACTGGAACACCAGACAAAGCAGAATTAAAGTTTGAAAATGATAAAGATGCTGAAACTAAAATAAATGGAACAGAACCACCATTCGTTCAAGTTAATTTAAATAACTTACCAGTAAAATCATACACCAGAAGAGATACAAGACAAACAGATGGATACAAGGGAAATACAAGTAGTAGATGTATAGCAAATATTTCTAGATTTGATATTAATGGTTCATACAACGGACATTTAGTAGATACTGGAAATAATCAACCTTTAATACAATTAAAAAATGCTGAACCTTTAACATTATCACAATTAAATGTTAGATTAACAAATGTAGATGGAAGTATCCCACAAGATTTAAAACCACCTTTCTGTGCTAATATTGAAATTACAGAAGGTAAATAATTTAAATATTTAGAAATAAAAATCTATCTAATAAATATAAAACAAAGATGCCTATGTCCCCAGAACACAAAGCAAAAATCGCCAAAGGCGTAAAAGCATACCATTCTTGTGCTAAAAGTAAAGGTTGTGGAAAACCTAAACCCAAGCCCAAACCTAAAAAAGTTATGAAGAAAAAAGTTATGAAGAAAAAACCTAAAATGCCTACTCTTAAAGAAATTAGAGAAGCAGAGAGAAACTTAAAAATGAGTGGTGGATTAGATAAAAAATTAATCACCGCTGAAAAACGCCGTATTACTATGATGAAAAAGAAAAGAATGAAACCTCAAACTAAACAAGATAAGGTTAATGAAAGTTTAGGAACTAAAATATCCAATCTTAAAAAAAAAAAGAAGTAAATAAAATCAGTAAAATTACTGAAAATAAACCTAAACCAAAACCTACACCAAAACCTACACCAAAACCTAAAAAAGTAGTAAAAAGGAAAAAGGCACAAATTATTACAGATAGTTTAGGGCAAAAATTAAATCTTACTAAAATAAAAAAAGATTACAGAAACGCATACAAGAAAGATTTAAAAAAAGAAATATCACTACTTAAAAAATATAAAAATAAAAAATTAAGTAAAGACCAGTTTTATAAACAATCACCTTTTAATCAAATGTATAGTTTTAATGTAAATGCCCCAAAATATAGTAAAAGTGTTGAAAAAATAGATGAAGATTTAGAAACTACATATTCTTATTCACCAGCAGAAGGAAACGAAATAAAAATAGAAAGTTCTTCAAGTGAAATAAGAGAGTTAGAAAGACAAAAGAAAGAATTACAAAAAGGGTTTTATTAATCGTCTATTGTAAAATATTTTTTTTAATATATTTTTTTGTTTAATTATAATATAAAAATATGTCCGTTATTCCAGATATTCTCTCAACAAACGCTCAAACTGAAAGTCAAGCAACTCGTATTGAAAGTGTTATTTTAGATGCTGATACACACTCGTGGGTTCAAGACCAATTCGGTAAAACTCGTTTTAACATTCCCAAGAAAGGTTCTATTCTCTCACCAGACGGAACACTTTTGTGGCGAACATCGTGGTTAAATCATACTACTAATACTACAAGTGCTACTTTTCCTCGTCTTTCTGGTGGTGCTTGTGTTTTAGACACAGCAAGATTATACTATGGTGGAAAATTACTATGCGAAACTCGTGAAGTAGGACAAAAAATTATTATTGATAATTACTTTAAACCTTATGATGCCCAAGTAGAAGTTTTAGACGAAAAATTAGGTAGTAATCACCTTTTCGGTTATAACACAGACGGACAAATACAATTAACTGATAGTGTTGATTATGAAAAAAAAGGAACTAAACAAATGATAGATGGTGGTGCTGGTGAAAGTTATGGTTTAGAATGTGCTGTAAAACTTCGTGATTTATTCCCTATGTTAAAAGATATGGTCTTACCTATGACCCTTAAAGGTGAAATTATTGTAGAAATTAACTGGAAAGGTTTATGGAACGATTGTATTGTAGAAGGTGGTGCTATTGCCCCAGCCGACCAACACTTTAAAGTTGCTCGTCCTCGTCTTCATTTAGATTATGTTTCTTACTCTAATGAAGTTCATAATGCTATGGAAGACCAATTTAATTCTATGGAAGGTCAAGCGACTTCTTATCGTGAAGCAGTTTTAGTTCAATCTAATATTAATGCTCCTACTGGTGCTGGTGATATTGTAAGCAAAGATGTTGAATTAGGTTTTAACAATCGTTCAGTAATGAAAGTTTATTTACAAAAAATATTAAGTGGTGCTAATGCCCTTAACAGAAAATCTCGTAGTGATGGTTTTACTGGTGAAAAACACCAACTTATCGTTAATAATCGTCAATTATATTCCAGAATTGTAGATAATGTAAGTGAAATGTATTCATACCTTAACCAAACTGGTGAAGTTCCATTTTGTAATTTAGATGGAACATACGATTTTGTAGGTGCTAATCAAACAGACGCTACACTTAATACTTTTGCTGTTGGCGAAGATAATGGTGCTGGTGCTGTAAATAATGTTCGTGCTGATTATCAAGGTAAGTTTAGATATGTAGGATTTAATCTCTCTAAAACTCGTTTCGGTAATGATACACCTTCTAATGCTGTAAATGTAGGTGATGCTCCCCTTATTGTTCGTTTAGAGCGTAATGGTTCTGGTAGAAGTAATGAAGCAAACCAAACTGAAAGTGCTAATCTTAACCTCTGGGTTGAATGTGTTAAAATGCTCCAAATTAAGAATGGTGAAATGGAAGTATTTAACATTTAAAAAAAATATTTAGGAATATTATAGATATATGGATAAAATCTTATACCACTGGAAAAAAAAAGACCAAGAAAAACTTATCTCACAAGGATATAAACTTTGTGAAAATAAATATGGACGAGCCAAAGTCCTCTGTCTTAACTGCGAATGTTAAGAAAATAAAGTCCTCCTCCCATTAAACTTTATTTATTTATTTATTTTTTATTTTTATATATATTGATACTGGTATGATTACCAATATCACTATGAAGATTATTAAGGATAATGTAGGAAGCGTCATATACTATATATTTAGAGAATGTCTGGGGATTACTTTTTGCGTAATTTTACACAAAATTAAAATATTTTAGAATTATATAAAATGTCCCAAGTTCCCCAAAAAATCCTCCTCAACGGAAAATCCACAAAAACCTTTATGAAGAAAGGAAATATGAACCCCAAGATTGTTAATGCTATTAAAAAAGGTGTTATACCTCCACTTCCTCGCTATGTTCTCAATAAGAAAACAAAAGAGATTGTCCCAATATATCAAGGAAAATCCAATAAAATAACCAAAGAGTTTAGGAATATTAAACGCAAAGCACAATTAGTATTTCCTACCGATACATTCTACGATATGAAGAGCAAAAAGATAATAAATCGTAGTAGAATATTTACAAAACAAGGCGATAGAGCAAAAGCATTCAAAGATAAAAAAATTGTAGGAAATCGTCTTATCATAGAGCGTAAGAAAAAGAAAGTTATAAATACATTACTAGTATCATACACTCTCAAAGCATTAGTAAGATATAAAAAAACAACTGGTTTTAAACCATTCTCAACTACAAGAACATTTGAAATGCTCTCAAATGAAAACTTACAAACCAATTTACAAGACGATATACAAGCGTGGATAAATAATTATTATACAGAAGGTATTGAAGACCATAAAAATATTACTACTTCAAATATTCAAACCACAATCAAACCAACAACAGAAATAGACGCAAGTGAGTTCTTACTTAATGCTTCTACACCTATATATTTAGATATTACAGAAAAAGAAGAATGGAATACTGGTGAGAACAAATGTGTATATGATTTTATTATATGGCGTTATGGTGATATAAATGGTTGTAAAAAAATATGTAAGTTTGAAAAACTATGGGAATTATTTAATTGTGAAGGTTTTACACCATTATTAAGTGAAGAAGAATATTATGATAAGAGTGAATGGGAAGACTTTAACACAGAATATTATGATAGTGAAACTGGTGAATTAGAAGAAGAAGAAAATGATAGTTATGAAGATTATGTAAAAAGATATTATGGTGTAAGCATTAATGGTCTTAAAAGATTTTGCGCATTTTTGAGAATACCTATGTATGCTCTCAATCAAGATAATAAAATGATAGAATATTTTTATCCCAAAGACCGCAGAGAAGATTACAATATACCACCATTATGCTATAAAGTTGTGAATAGTCATTTATATCCTATTACGGAAGAAGCAGAGGTAAAATCAATAGCACATAAACATTCAGCAATTACAGATTGTATAAAACAAGAAGAAAAAGAAAAAGAGGAAAAAGAAGTAAATATTATTGAAATATATAATCAAGACCCATACGAACATATTGTAAATGAAATGAAAAAAAGAAATATTCAAGTAGTAAATGATAATGTAAAAATGAATGGAACAAATATATTATCATATCAAATACAAAATGATAAATATATATTTATAAATGATACTGACGACAATTATGGTAAGAGATATATGAAAGCCAACGGACTTAATTATCAAGGGGAACACATTACTACTATATGTAGCAATTACATAAAAGAAAAAGTAATAGATATTTCAACACCTAATCATATTGTAAATGATTTATTATTTCGTGAAGGTGTAAAGCATAGAACACATTTAGGTATAGAAGATAATTCATACGAAAATACTTTCTTTGCTAATTATGGTAAGTATCATACAAGAACAGAAAAACAAATTGTAGAACGAGAACAAATAACACAAGAACCAGTCTCAAATAAACCATTAACAAATATGGAATTATTTTTACAATACCGCAGACAGAAACAACAAAAGAAAATTATTATTCGTGAAGAAAAAGAAGTAGAAGTAGAAGTAAATTGGGACGAGTATTCGTGTTATGATATTAACAAATGTTATTCAAAATGTATCACAGACCCTTATGAAAACTTTATAATTTATGATTACAACGCAATACCACAAAAATATTATATACAAGACGAATTACCATTAGGATTATTTTTTGTGAATACAAATGATACTACATTATTTCACAAGTCAAATATTTATTCTACAAGTATCGTAAGATATGGTTTGAATGAAGGCATAATAGAACATAATGATATTGAATGGGTTATACCAGCGAGTAGAGATTTGAGAATAGATTATTTCAAAGATTTATTTGATACATACAAGAAAGATAGTAATGGTGATATAAAATTAAATAAAATAATGAATAACCTTACTACTGGTTTGTTAGGAAAATCATTTTGGAGAAGAAGTGAAATCAATATCAGTAATAGTTTGGAAGAAGCATTTGCTTACTTACAAGAAAAACAAGATAGAAAATGTTTTGTAAGAAATTGTGAGGACATATACATTTATGGTAATAAAAAACAAAAAGAATTACAAGAACATAACATACCCATATACATACAAATATTAGACGATAGTAATATTAGATTATATGAAATGAATAAGAAATCTTGTGGGCAACTCATTTATAGAAAAACAGATTGTATCGTAGTGCGTAATGGTAAGGAATTAGAATTAGGAAATGAATGGGGACAATACAGCATAGAAGACTTCCCATTATATATGATTAATAATAATGACGCAGAGCGTAATGTAAATGGTGAATGTGAATATTTAAATACTGATAAATATGGTTATAATCATATTAGTGAAATTACAGATAGTAGTGATTGGAAGAAAATAGCAAATATTATTGAGAGTGGAAATGGTCTTATGATTAATGGAGACGCTGGAACTGGTAAGAGTTATGTTATTAAAAATGTATGTAAATATTTTACAGAGAAAAAAATGGGAGTAGCAAAATTATGCTTTACGAATAAAGGTGCGATAAATATTGGAGGACAAACAATTCATAAGTTTTTAGGTTTGGACGATAAGGGTAGAGTATCACAGAAAAAAATAGATACTATAAAACAATTCTTCAAATTAATAATTATAGACGAAGTTTCTATGGTCTCTTCGTTTTTATGGAAACGATTATACGAGTTAAAAAAAATGGGATTAAAGTTTTTGTTAGTCGGTGATTGGAAACAAATACCACCAGTAGAACCTAATATGAAAAATTATGATTATATGGAACACCCAGCAGTCCTTAATATGAGTGATAGTAAATTAGTAGTGTTAGAAAAAATACATAGATACGATATGAAGTTAAAGAAAGCAAGTATGAATGTAATGAAATTAAAAACAAACCATTATGGTAATAAAATATGTAAGAAAAATATTTGTTATATGAATAAGACTAGAAAATATGTTAATAAATTAGTAAATGATATAATATCAAAAGACAACTCACACACCATAATTCCAGTCAATAAAATTAAACAAGGAAAGAAACTTATAGACGACCCTTACTCACAAGAAATAAAATTACACAAGGGAGTTCCTCTCATAGCAAGATTAAACGAGAAAAAATATGATATTGTAAATAATGAGGAGTTTGTATTTAATGGATTTAAAACAATAAAAAAAGTAAAATGTGTTGAATTACAGAGCATACGCCCTAACGAAAGTGGAGAACCAGAGAAGCATATTGTAAGCATTCCAGTAGCAAAACTTCAAGAACATTTTGCTATGGGTTATTGTATTACGACCCATAAAGCACAAGGCTCAACCATAGACGGAAACCTTACCATTTGGGATTGGGAAAATATGGATAAACGCTTACGATACACCGCAATAACACGAGCAACAAACAATAAGAATATACATTTTAGAAATATGACGAAGTAAGGTGTGAATAAATAATTCTATGAATGAAAAAATGATATTATGCTCTCACGAGTAAAATAATAATTCATAACAAACTCTAACAGCATA
>Ga0181402_1000511_pt1 | contig 14546 bp, 21 predicted proteins | sample 25SPOviralmetaG_FD_130131 | JGI IMG/M metagenome (GOLD analysis project Ga0181402, IMG submission 130131) | Marine viral communities from the oligotrophic San Pedro Time Series (SPOT) site, San Pedro Channel, CA, USA - 25 SPOT_SRF_2011-08-17 | ecosystem: Environmental > Aquatic > Marine > Strait...
TATTTTCTCCGGTCTGTATCTAGCATCCACTAGATATAAGGTTTATAAATGTGAGTACTTTCGTACTCGGTTTACACTTTCGTGTTCGTTAAAATTTGTTTTTGATATTTCCATTATACTTGATAAGTTCCATCTATTACTGTGTAATTAACAGGTCCTGACGCTGTATTTAAATGCGAGACTTGAGCTTGAGTATTATTTGCATCACTTGAGTATATAGCAATATTTGTATCTCCTCCTGTAAAAAAAGTTTCAGGGTCAGTAGACCAATTATAAATAAAAGCTTTTGAAAATCCAGAACCTGTACCACTAGTGGTTGCTGATGCAAAAGGTAATCCTGTTATACTAAGATTACCTGAACCTCCAGAAACACTCATTGTTTGAAGTCTTATTTGGACATGAACTAAATTTCCAATTTTAGTATATCTTCCTTGTTGAGTTTGATAACTTACTGTTGGGTTACCACCTGAACCTGCAAAAGCTGGAGTAAAAGTACCTTCTTCGTAGTCGTCAAGTAGTTCTGAATTACCTGAACCATTTGTAGGTCCACCGGTAGCACTAAAATCTATACCGTGTCCATTAGCTACTATTAAATTTCCATCTGAAATTTGAAAATTACCACTTGAATCTATTGTTGCTCTTGTACCATTATTTGAATATAATGTTAAAGCATTAGTATTATTATTATATAATAATCCTCCCATAAAATCATCGTCTGTATCTCCAATTAACAAACCTCCTGAATGACCAGTACCTGCTTTAATGTTAATATAAGCATTTGTAGAATCTTGTATTCTTATAGGTGATTCAGTATTAAAAGCATCCCCACTATCTGGACCTAATAAAATATGTTTTCCATCTGCTAGTAGCAAATTATTTGCAAGTGTTACATCTTCACTAGAATCAATAGTAATAGCAGTTGCATTACTGTTATCTACAATACCTGTACTTAATAATCCTCTTGAAACTTTTGTTATTGCCATTTGTTATCTCCTGCCTGAAGGTATATAGTCTACGTATAAACCATTAATTGTGTAAGGGGCTTTGGTGTCCTCACTAATAAATGTAAAATTGTTACTGTGTCCACTACCTAATAGTGGTACTCTTATAAGTGGATTCTCACCACCACCAAAGGTGTTTAAGTTAAATACAGCATCACCAAATTTAGATGGTGGATTAATAACTCCTAAATCAAATAGTGTAGGAGGTTGTGCTGTATTCGTATCACCATAATTAAATCTAACTTGTACATCAGGCTCTACTTGTCCTTCTGTACCACAAGATACTTTTAAGTAATGTAAAGTTTTTAAAGTTCCTAAGTCACCATAATCATAGTCAGGTGTTTCGTATCTTGCTAAAACTTTTGTACCATCAAAAGTAAATCCTGAGTCATGTGTGTGTACATAGCCATCTGTATCTCCGTGATAATATCTTTCTATTGTATTGTTATCAAATCCTGAGTTACAAGCTGTTGACTCTATTCCTCTTGTTTCTGACCATTGGAATCCGTCTGGTCTTAATGTTCCTATAATTCCACGCTGTACATTATTAGAGAAACTTGTATTTGTATAGAATAATCTGTACTGAGATTTTTCTCTAATAACCATGCTACTTATAATAAACGTGTCAATCTGTGTAGCTATGTCTGTTACTAAAGGTTGTATAGCTTTACTAACAGTTCCTAATTCAACGTCACCAATTCTTGCAGTACCAGCAACTGTTCTTAGTCCATCTGGTGCTAAGAATATTAAGTCACCACCAATCTCTTGAATACTATAGCCACTTAAACAACCTACGTTTTCGGCTACAGGTACTACAGCTATGGTTGAGCTGTTGTTTATATTTATAAGTTTATGTATACTGTTTTTACAAAATATAAATAACTCATCACGGAAACTTTTAATACCTACGATTTGGTCTGATATAGTTATTGCACCTGCCCCAGTACCACTAAAGCTATCAGGGTTATTGTACACACTATAGTAAACACTATCTAAGTTATCTTCTACTCCTGCAGCTATTAAATGATGGTCATGTACTGTTAAAAACTTAACACCTTTTGTACCTGTAACAGTAATTTCTGAACTAAAAAATGTCCTTGATGTTAAACCTCCAGTACCTTCCATTCTAAAACTGTAAGGCTTATTAGCTCCATCTGAGATAATAACTTCACCGTAGTCGTAAGTAGCTCCTTCAAAGATTACAAAACTTGCTTGTCCTTGTCCTGTTCTAGTAAGAGTACTTCTACCTGTAAAGGTACTATAGTCATCTCCACTACCAGATACAGAAGCTCTTCCTATATCTATCCAAGTAGCTCCATCAACACTAAAATAAATAGCTGTACCTGCACAACATATAACACCATCTGCGTATGGGAAAACTCCTAGAATAGTTGTAGAAGCTCCTGTCGGTTGTGTAGGGGTTACATCTCCTACTTTGTATTTAGTGTAACCATTAATTCTTCTATATCCACCTTCTATAGAGACTTCAAAGTTTTTTAAATCTCTAGCTGAACCGGGAGTCTTAAGTAAGTCTATTGAGTTGGAAGACTTAATTAAACCACCAGCACATGCAACGGTATATGGTTGCGAACCTGCCATCTAGAAATATCTCCTATCGTCTGTCATATACTTAGGTGTTGGATTCATAAGATTAGATTTCATCTGTCTTAATTCTTTTTTATAGTCATCTAAAGCAAAAGCTGCTTGTTGAGGACTTTCTTTAAATTGCCATACATAATATCTCATTCTAGATGTTATGACGTTGACATATTGTTCTGGAAATATTACTGTATCTCCATGTGCACTTAGCTTTGTTGGTTTATCAAAAGCATAAAAGTGTACGTTATAAACTTTGTCAGGAATTGGACTTAATCCAAACTTCCTACTATCTGGAGATTTAATTATAAATTTTGGTTCTCCATGATTTTGTGTGTCTGCATCATCTGCATTTTCAGCATCTCTATAATATCTTTTCCAATCGGCTAAAGTCATAAACGTTAGTCCTTTAGAAACATAAGGTGCTGATTCTCCACTTACATTGATTGTAGTAACATAAAAATCATCCCAATCAATAGAAGCGTAGTCATTAGCAACGTTAGAACTACTAGCTTTTAATTCGTACCATCTTGTACCTGCTGTTGTAGCTACTGTAACATTACCATAAAAAGGGTCAGTTTCTCCACTTTCGCCTACTGCAAAAAATGGTAACTGAGGTTCGGCATTTGCAATATCAAATATAGATTTGTTGACTGCATCTTTAACAAATTGTTGTAAGCCTACAGCGTTTGCAAAGTTTGCAGATGTAAGAGGAATCTCGTTGAGTTCTCTTAATACTTCATTAGTTATATCTAGATATGTTGTTGCCATTATTTTTTATGAACCTTTTGAATTGTAAAATTAGCTGTTAAACTTGCACCTTTATGTTTTACAAATTTACCAGTATGCTTCATTAATTTATAACTACCATTTTTTTGTTTCATCCAATGATAGCCTTTAGGTGCGTTAACTTTCATATTAACAAGGTTTTGCTTTTGGCATTCCACCATCTTTGTACATAGTTCTCATTTCACCACCATGTCCTTTTTGATGTCTTTTAGCTGCTTCGTTACCTTTGTTTGAACCACCATGTTTATACATTGTTCTTTTTTTATTTTTCATTTTATTTCCTTAAAAAGGTGGAGAGGTCCGTTAAGACCCCTCCGAGTTGGTATTAGTCGATACCGTAGAATGCACTTACTAGAGCTTCATCTCTAAGTACTTTCGCACCATAGACATGTAAGCCTCTAACTATGTCACCAAACGATGTTGGGTCTCTTAACACTTCTGTTGAGAGGATAGTATTAGCAGTTGCAGTAGAACTAATATGACCAGCCATACATTTACCAGCAGCATTAGTTGTTGCAGCAATGTTGTTTGACTTGTACATATCAAATCCACGTAGTTTTCCACTTGAAACTAAGCCATTTCTAATTGAGCCTTGACCTGCGTTGAAGTCTACAGACAATAGTTTAGAAGATGACTGACCTAGAACTTCGTAGAAGTCAGGACTTGCAACGAACCATCTACCTTCTTCAGGTACATTTTGCTCGTCTAATAGTCTTGCCATTCTAGCCATAAGGTCTAGAGGGTCTGTTTCACCTGATTGTCCTAAATCAGCAGCACCAGAGCCATCATAGACTCCTGCTCCTAAATCAGTTGCACTATCAGCACCTAAAATGTGATTAGGTGATGAAGCTGAACAACCAGCAAACATAGTAGCTAACACAGCAGCATCATATGAATCTTTCAATGCATATGCAGCAGAGCTGGAAGCAATCTCTTTAAAGTTGACATGTGACATATTAGTTTCAATATCATCTACGATGAATTTGAAAGCTTTAGCACTATCAACAACCAAAGAAATTTCTTGGTCTGTTAGTCTAGTTTCAGTTGTGTCGCTATTTCTTGTGTAATCTGACACAGAAATAACTGGTTCTTTGATAATCTTTACAGAGTCTCCGAAAGAGGATATTTCACCGGCATAGTCGGTGTTTGTAATAGCTTCAATTACCGAGGCTTTTCTAAAGAAGTTTAAAACCTTTTTAGAGTAAACCGAAGGTAAGAAGAAACTATTAGTTTGTCCACTTACGGAGTTTGCAAAGTTAGCATCGGTATCTGTTGAGGGTTCAAAAAATTGAGCCATGATACTTTCTCCTTTAAGTTAATATAGTTTAATCTGATATAAGCCCGTTCTGCATAGCATCCGATATTTCACTTTCGTACTTATCAAATTCTTGTACAGACATTGCTTCTATCTCCTTTAAAGACCAGATTTTCTGTTGGTTTGGTTCTATACTTTGTGTTTTAGTAGAGACCATATCTGCAGCAGATTTTCTAGTCGGTTTTTTAGAAGATGACTTTGTCTTTGTAGGAACATCCATACCAATATCACGTTTAAATAAATCTAAAGCACGAGAAGCTAAGTCGGCATCGTCAGAGTTTGAGTATATCCAATCTTGAATAGACTTTGGCTGCTCTTTTGCCCAATCATGGAAATCATCGCTGTTTCTAATATCTTCAAAATCAGGATGTTTGTCCACTAACCTTTTTTCTGCATCAGCTTGTATTAACTCTTGTTCACGTTCTTGGAGTTTACTAAGGCGTTCTTCTAGAACTTTTGCTTTAGACTCCGATTGCATATGTGCAACAGTTTCTACAACCTCATAAACATCAGGATATTGTTCTTTAAATTGTTCAAGTTCTTCTTCAGATTTGGGAGCTGTATATTCAGTTCTATTTTTAGTAGCTTCTTCTATAAGCTCTTGTTCCCTAGATTTAAACTCATTCAATTTAGAATCATAATGTTTTTTTAAATCATCATAACGTTTTTTATAGTTTGGTCTCTTATAAGGAGTATCCTTTGTAGATTCCAATTCCTCTGTATTTACACTTCCTTCTTCACCGACTTCCATTACGTCATCGCTGTTAAAAAGTTTATTCTGAGGTTCTTCAAAAAACATACTATTTGATGATACAAAAGGTTTATCTTCTTTTCCGTGCCAATCTTTTTTTTGGTTATAAGGATTTGGCGTTTCCTTTTTTTGGACTTCATTAGTCATTTTCTTTTCTCCTAATCAGGGCTTCGTTTAACAAGGTAGCTGCAATGTGCACTAGCAGGGCTTGTCTTGTAAAGGTCGCCTTTCGGTTTTTGTTTGATAGAGTGCCTACGCTAATAGGGTAGCTCTATCCCTATCTAGCTACGAACATATCTTGATTGTGTAGATGGGTCCATCATACGTTTTTTAATCTCATCGCCTACTAAGTCTTCATCTTCAGGAACAAAGCCCCTGTCAAGTATTACTGTTTGACGTTGAGTATTCGCATCAACTTCTTCTTCTCCACTATCAAGCATTCCACCCATAGCTACTTGTTGTCTTTCTTCTGCTTGAGCTTCAGCTTCTTTCATCATTGACATTAAGTTGTCACTTCCGATTTCTTCTACAGCTTTTGCAGTAAAGACAAATTCCCCATCCGATAACCTAGCAGGTATCGAATCGGATACTCCTGAACCCGGACCTTCAACAGGACCAGACCCAGCAAATTCTTGAGCTACATCTACTACTTTATCAAATAGCATTGATAGCTCCATATCTTGTTCTAGTTTAGACATTAACATATCTTCTTCTTCATCTGTTAATGCTTCGTTAATTATAAATCCCATGTAATCGTCTTCCATTTGAGTATCTGGAAGTTGCTCTTCCATCATCATTCCACCCATTTCTTTCTTTACACGTGTGTTGGAATCTATAGCATCTTGTCTAGCTTGTTCATATTCATTAAGTGTACCATCTTTATCTAAATCTCCTACTGGTCCACCTGCATCATAATTTATTTTACCACCATCATATTTCTTTTCTTTGTTTATAAAAGAATCAGAAACTGTGTAGTTTAATCCACTATCTTTAAATTGTGTATTTATCATATTTAACAAATCAGTATCTGAACGGTCATCTCCCATTTCCCTTCTAACTTGTTTTAAATCATTTAAAAGTCTTTCTCCTTTTCCAAAATCTCCTAAAGCTTGTTTAGTTCTTTTAAATAATCCTGAACTTCCAGCATTATAATAATCATCACCTAACTCTTTTAAATATTTTATGTCTTGATTAATAAATGAATTATATCTTTTTTCAGCAGTAACATCAACATACTCTCCTTCATTGTACATTATTCTACTACCACGATACATTCTAGATTCATCTTCTAAAAGACTTTTAGGTTTTTTTGGTAAACGTTCAATAGACATAGGCTTTTGCTTTTTAACTTTCTTTGGCATTTTAGCAATTTTTATTTTTTTAGGTGGTTTAGGGTCAGGTTCTCTATGGTCTTTAACTCTACGACCTCTATAGCCTCCACTAGCACCACCTCTTTGTTGACTTTTTGTTTTTGCTTTGTTTTTTAATTTTCTAAAAATTCCCATTATATGTCCTCTTCTTTCCTTAATAATGCTTCTTTAACTTGCAAGTCCAGTTGCTCCAACCGAACCAGAAAATTCACTTTCCCCTGCAACCGGTACATTTCCTGTTCCGATGTTGCCACCACCAGTCCCTGTAACTCCAAGGTCTTGAGGTTGTTCAGGTGCTCCTTGAAGGCTTCCCATTGGGGGCTGTTGACCAGAGGGTTGAGCTTCTTCGCCATTTGTTTGTCCAGCATTTTGCATTCCTATTATTTGTGCCATGATAGCTGCTTCTTCAGGGTCATTGAGTATTTCATCAGGGTCTAAATCTAAGCTATAAGCAAGTTCACTAACCAATTTAGAAATTTTAACAAACGGAGCAATAGCAGGACTTTGTGCAGTTTGCAAGAATGTAGTCAGTCTTTGACTTCTTACTTCTTTCTGCATCAAGCTATTTGTTCCAGTAGCTCTAACTTCTAAATCACCTTTAACATCCAAATCATCTTCTAAGAATTGCATGTTCCATTGGAAATAAGCTTCTCCTAATGGTTTTAATAAAAAGTCATCAAGGTTCTTAACGACTGTTTTAATATTCAAACTAGCTGCTCCAAGCAACATAGACATACCAGAAGCAGTCCTTGTCATACTTTGAACACCTGTCTGTCCGTGTGAGTAACTAGGTATTCCTGTTTGCTCATCTGCAAGTTGTCTAAACTTGTCGAACATCATTAAATTTTCTTGTGCTGTATTAGGAAACTTTAATCCATGTATTGCTTGTCCCGGCATTCCAGCTTGTCTACGGAATATTTTTCCGGGATATATTTCCATTGATTGTCCACCAACTAAAGCAGACTCATCTACATCAAATACTAAAGAACCAGCCATTGCTAAATTATCAATAGCCATTCTTGCATGACCATTCATAATCTGTTGACTGTCATCCATATTTTCTGCTATACCAATACCAAAAAAGTTATATGGATTTCTTTCATAAGGGAAAGAATGATAAGGTATTCTGTAAGGTGTAAATGGATTAACAACTGCTCTTAATAGATAGTGTCCACATGTCCATACATTTACTTGTACTTCATCTAAGTCATCAATTTCATCTGCAAGTTCTATACCAACTTCACGTGCATATTCTGCATCCATGATTCCCCAGTATTCAAGAACTTCAAAGTTAGAACTATATTCTTCATCAGCTCTAACGTCATCTTTTAATTGACTTTCAAAATCTTTTTCTACGTAGTTTGCACCCATCTGGATAGCATTACGTATTGCATCTTCATCAAAGTAAGGCATGTTACGTAGCTGCCTTAATTGACTTCTGTTCATTTTATGCCTATGGATAACGTATTCACATTCTTCCATATTAGTAGCATTAGGGTCAGGGTAAAAATCCCAACAACTAACAAACTCAATTCTTGGTACTCTGACTTCTAGTGGGTTGTAATTTCTACTTCCGTCTTCGTCTGTGTCCCACTTGTGCAGTTTTTTATTAAAGTTAAATGGTCCTTTTACAATCCCTGTACCTAGTAAAGAAGATTCTAAAAGAGCATTTCTAATTTCAGAAGAACCATTTGATTCTTCAATTTGGTCATGGATTAATTTTTCCATTCTCCTTGCAGCTCTTTGTGCAGGAGATACTTCAATAGCTTGTGGGTCAGGACTAACTCCATCAGTTAGTATTCCAGCTTCTTCAGCTTTATCTTCTAAGCTATCTTCAAAAATTCCATTGTAAAACGAAGCTCCGGGTTTTAAAGTTTTACCATCTCCTTCATAACCAACATCGTAAGGACTTTGATAATCTACAGAGTTTCCATTTACTTCTTCAGGTTCAGATGTTTCTAAACTTGGAGTAGGATTATTAATATCTAAATGAGCAAAATCGGTTTCGCCTTCTGGTATTTTGGTTTCTTGAACACCAATAGGAAATTTACCAGTTCCGAATATCACATCTACTAATTGACCAAATGCTGCTAATACTTTTGTTTTAGTAATCTTTACAAAAATACGAGACTTTTCTGATTCTCTAAACTTTATAGATTTACTATACAAGCCTCTATAATTTTCATAAGCTTGTAACCATCGTCTTTCATCAGTCTGCCTAGCATCTTCAGCTTGGGCATACCGACCTTTAATAATACCAATTAGATTTCTTTGCTGGTCTTCTTCTAAACTAAGTTTAACTCCAGACTCGCCTTCTACTTCTTCATAAATAGAATCAGCATTCAGAAATGTATTATCTTTTTCTACCATACTTTAATATCCAAATGTAGAATCAGAAGGTCTATACAATTCTCTCTTCAATCCTCTGATTCTTTCTAATGGGCTTTCCATTCTTGGTCTACTCATTATCATATAACGTAACGCATCGTATGCGTGGTCCGAAGCATGTGTATCCACATCTTCAGGATTCGTTTTAGAAAGAGGGATAGATTGTAACTCTCTTATTAAGTTCGGACATGTATTAAATATCTGTAACTTAGGTCTACCATTCTCTTTAACTTTTAAATACTCATGTATTTGGATTTTACCTTGTATTCTATTCTTATCAGCTCGTCTTAATTTATGACCAGCCTTTATCAAAGCTTCTCCTACAGTTGGACCAGTCGTACCTGTTCTTGCCCATGCTGCAGTATCCAATACACCATTCACAGAAAATGGGTCTTCCATTTCCATATCTGTTATTATACTACCTAATTCCTCACCTGTCAAGCCTTTTTTGTATAATTCTCTATAAATTATTAAAGTTCCGTCATTTATATCCAATATTCCCCATAAACAACAGCTTTCTGCAGCATATCCATAGTCAACTGCTTTTATTCTTTCCCAGTTAATTGGTAGTTCAAATGGTGTAATAACGTGTGCATTAGGGTCAAATTCTACAAATGCAGCTCCTTCAGCTACATCCCAGTTACCTTCAAGTAGTTGTCTACGCTGTATAGGTGGTAATGATTTAAGCATTTGCTCATACACACCATCTTCAGATAAGTAAGGGTTGTCTGCTAATTTAGCTGGTATAAACTTTCTACTAAGACCGTCTTTACCTTCAAAGCTTGTGTAATGTTCTGCAGGTTCTATATATCTTTTCTTTACCCATTGTGAACCAACACCACCGGGGTTAGCAGTACATCGTAAGTATGTTTGTATTTCAGGGTCTGTTGTTCTTAAACGTGAAGCAAGATAGTTCCAACTAAACTCTGTAGGTAAATGTGTTATCTCATCAAAGCCTATCCAGCTATATGCTTGTCCTTGGTATCTATAAACATCAGCATCTCTTTCAAGGAATCCAAACTCTACTTTTGCACCGGATGGAAAGTTCCATAGTTTTTCTACTTCTCTAAACTTAGCACCGGGAAAAGCTTGTGGATATAACTCACGAGACTTATCAATCATCTCACGAAGTTCTGGCATAGACCTTCTAAGTATTAAAGCACGATGAGCTTTCTTGTGTGCATAACGTAAAGGGTCTACTAACATAGCATATGATTTACCACCACCTGCAGCTCCACCATACAATACATCTTTCTCACCAGCAGCAAGGAAGTCTGTTTGTGGACCTTCGTTAGCGTGAAATAATACGTTATGATTGTCTAACTGTTCTTTAACAGCTTGAGGAAGAGTGTCTAAGTCTTCAGGACTAACTACTCCTTCTTTAGTATTATCTAATTTTTGAAGAGTATCTTTTTGTTTTTTAAAAGATTTCTTAGCATTCTGTAGCTTCTCTTCAAGTTTCTGAATGTTTTTTTGTTTACGAGTAATTGTTTTACGGGCTACAGCTTCTGCATCCTTTTTAGGTCTACCACCTTTCTTACGTGGTGTACCATCTTTATTCTTTACAAAATTGCCTTCGCTATCTTGTACGTAAAGATGAGGATTAACTTCCCAGTCTTTCGCTTCGTAATCCATATTTTTTATCTACGTGTTTCTTTAATCCGGGACTAGAAATTCTTCTACCTGTTTTATATTCTAACCAATCACATGCAGCTTGTAATGATACTTCTTCGTTCACTACCATATTCTCAGCTACTTGTAGTGCATCTAGTTCTTCTTCTACAGGTTTTAAATAAGTACTTGATTCATCTACTAACTCGTAACCAAATGGTATTGTTGATGAGGTACGTCTAATATATTCATTTGTCATGCTGTTCTCTACGTCTAAGTTCATTTTGAATTTTTTGTTTTAACTTAGGTTTTAAATGTTGAGACTCTAATTCCTTTAATAAATCGTCTTTACTTGTATTCTTAATATAGTAATGCTCTACTGTATTTACTCCAGTTTTCCTGTCGTGCTTTTTAACTGAAGGTTTAAATTTAATTGGCATTTACTTTTTTTGTGTTGTATTCTTCTTCTTTGTCTTTGTTGATTTTGTAGTTGTTTTTTGAACCTTTGCTTCATTATTAATAAACTTCCTTACAATTTTATTAATTCTAGTTTGTTTCATAAATTTGTGAAAATGCTGGACCTTCTGAGAACACCACGTTTTACACACTTTAAGTTTCTCAGAAAGCCTCTTACGCACACTTAGAAACCAATCAGCCACTAAGTTAATCTTTTGTTTTATCATTTTTATCTCCCGATTTTTTACCAAAAATCTTATCGAAATTATCTCTATACTGTTGAGTATACACTCCGGGTCTAGGATTTGCTCCTTTACCACCATCACTTTTACCATAAATACTTTTTCTAAAAGTAAAAGGTTTATCGTCTGTGCCTATTTGTTTACTCATCTGTATAATAATTATGTTGTCGTCTTGCAAGTTTTTGTTCCCAATCTTCTATAGCTTTAGAAATACTATCTTCTGCTAACACACTACAATGTAGTTTGATTGGTGGTAACTCTAAAGCTTCTGCAATATCTTTATCTTTGATAAGCTTTGCTTCTTCTATAGTTTTACCTTTTAACATATCCACGAATAGAGTTGAGGATGCAATAGCACTTCCACAACCGTAAGTTTTAAACTTAACATCTTCTATAACGTCTTCGTTTAGTTTAAGTTGTAACTTCATAACATCTCCACATGCAGGTGCTCCTGTCATGCCTGTAGCAACGTTAGGGTCTTTAGGGTCAAACCTTCCAACAGCATGTGCTTCTGGATTGTTTAAAACACTTTCAAACCTATCTACTACTTTTTGAGAGTATGCCATCTACCACTTCACCTTGTCAGCCCAATAAGCTGCTGACATTTTACCTCGTTTAATGTTCTTCGCATGACGAGCTTTAAAAGATTTGCGTTTTGCTTTCATACGAGCAGATTCACCTGACTTAGGTTTACCTGCAGTCTTAGCTCCTTTCTGACCAAACCTAATGGTTTTAACTTTATCTCCCTCTTTAGCTACGACAATGTGCGATTTAGTTTTGTGATTCGGAGTACGCTTGGGTTTGTTATAACCACTAACTCCTGCTCGTTCTAATCTTGAATCTTTTTTCTTTGCCATTATCTTTTCTTTCCTTTGTGTAAACCATGTTTAGCATGTTATTTACCTTTTTTAGTAGCTGCTCTTTTCTTTTTATTAGCTGCTGCAAGTTTTTTACGACCTGCTGCAGTAGACTTTAACTTCTTTATAGTCTTTGCAGGTGCATAAACTTCTCCAGTTTCTGAAGATTTCTTACCACTTGCAGTTGTCCATTTTTGTTTAGTCCACTTCTTTAAAGACTTTTGAGATTTTTTAAGTGCCATTACTTGTAACCTCCACCGGCAGCCTTGTACTGTTGAGCTAACATCTGAGCTTTACGAGCACTCCATTGTCCGGACTTACCACCTTTACTACCAGCTTTTATCTTATTAAAAAGTCTTTTACGCATAGTAGGCTTAGTATAGTTACCTGCTTTATTTACGGTTGACTTCTTTTTAGTTGTTGTTTTCTTTGGCATATTAGTGTATAGTCTCCTCAAAAGAAAGCTCAGTATAGTGAGAATTACCAGAGTTATCAACTACTATTGTATCTAACTCACCAACTAGCTCTAATCCATTCTGTTCTGCAGCTATGGCTGCTGTATCCATGTTTTCAGCAATAATGTTAGGACCGGCATATGTTTTACCATGCATAGTTAATTCAGTTAAAAATACTTTCATGTTATTTATTCTTCAACTATATCTTCGTACACACCATCAGAAGTCTCTTTTAACTCTACAGTATGTTTCTCTGGTAATATAAATATACCTCCACTAACATTATGGTCTACTTGCACCTTATCTGTCTTAACCACACCGGCTCTATCCAGTATAGTTTGTGCAGCTTGTAACTTATAGTTAGCTTGAGGCACAGGTCTATCTGAATTGAGGACTTCAATTAACTTAAAAGCTGCAGTAGGGGCTTCCCTTGCAAGTACGTCTGAGGCTAAATCCACTACTTCATGTTTAAGTGATTTTAAGATTTGATAGTGATTTCCTTGGTATCCTGCAAGTTCGGCTGACTTTTTAAAATCGCCCCGTGTTTCCACGAGGTTATCTAGAAACGATTGCTGCTTCTCCGTTAAGTTTCTTTTCTTTTCCGGTAAGTAAGACATGCCTATTATTATATACGCCATTTACCAGTTTGTCAAGCTTTATATTGCTTTTTAAAATTAATTTCGATAGTACTTGACAAAAAGTGTTTTCATATGTATAATGAGTGTAACGATACCCCCCGTTACATACCAGTAGAATACCCAACAAAAACTACTTTACAAGCTTGTCAAAAAACATATACAGATTATCAAGATTGTAGAGTTTGTAGTGTTAAGCCGGGCAACTGGTTAACGTCTGAAACTGGGTAGAAATGTGTAACCACTATATATATACCCACCCACCCCCCGTGGCACACCTGCCCACCCCTATAAAGCCCGTAGCTACAGCGTTTAAACTGTACACACTTGCAAAGCGTAGCAAGATTTACGGGCTACTTATCAAGCTGTACAAAATTTATACAGTTGCAGAGCTGTACAAAATTTATACAGTTGTAAAACTTGCAAAGCTGGTTAATGCGTTTGGCAAGTTGTACAAAATTTGTACAGTTTATATTTAAAACTTTACAACGTGCAAAGCTTCACAAAACCACCCCTAAAAATAATTTCATTTATTTTCATTTTGGGGGTTGTGTTTAAACTCTATCTGTGAAATAATTCTCTTATGTTTAACAATAATCAAAAGGAGAATATAAACATGAATAATATTAAATATAAAACTAGAGAAGAGTATTTACAACGTGCATACGCTTTATTAAATCACACAGCGTTTAAACCTAACGGACACGAATGCCCACCAATAAAGGTTGCTTGTTCGTGGATTGTTGGGACTAGGGCTTCTAATAAGAAGACACTAGGGCAATGCTCTAACAAGAAATCAAGCGAAGCAAATATAAATGAAATTAGAATTGTTCCTACAGTTGATGATTCATTTATGGCTATTGATACTCTAGCCCATGAAATGGCTCATGCTGTTGATGATTGTAAATCTGGGCATGGTGTAGAGTTTAAAAAGATATGTATGGCTGTCGGCTTAGATGGTAATACACAAATGCGATACGCTGAAGCTGGGGAAAAGCTAGGAAAGACAATTAAAAATATAATTGCAACGATTGGCGAATATCCCCACGATAAAATGAATATCTCAGACATGAAGAAACA
>Ga0181402_1000514_pt1 | contig 14445 bp, 24 predicted proteins | sample 25SPOviralmetaG_FD_130131 | JGI IMG/M metagenome (GOLD analysis project Ga0181402, IMG submission 130131) | Marine viral communities from the oligotrophic San Pedro Time Series (SPOT) site, San Pedro Channel, CA, USA - 25 SPOT_SRF_2011-08-17 | ecosystem: Environmental > Aquatic > Marine > Strait...
CTATGAAAGTTGACGGGAGATTTGAGTTTGTCTTTACGGTAGCAATATTAAACGAAGAAAAACAATGTATAACATTGATTGACTCTAATACTGCAACCGCTTGTACTGTATGGATAAAACCATACGCAGATTCGCAGTTTGAAGTTAAACCAGATCAAACAGATGGTGCAAGATTAGGCCGAGCAATAGCAAGGGCTTTTCCTGGTAATTCAAATGAAGAAATCTTTTCAAAAGCGTCTGATAATGGCGGAACTCTAACAGTAGAGAAGAACCCAGAATATAACAACGCATGGTTATGGAATGTCAAGGCATAAAGCCTTAGCAACCATACGGATTGACACAATCCCTCTAAGGGTATATCTCTTAGAGGGTTAACTCTCTTTCATCTTATTGTATATAGTAAATGCAGTAAGAGCATAAATTAACATAGCCCATCCAACAGCAACGGCTTCAACTCTTCTGGGTGCAACTATTGATGAGGCTAGTGTATAGGTTGCGGCTGTTGCGTCTAATACAGCTATACCCGCACCTCGAATCAAATCTAAAGCACCTTCTGATAATTGATCTCCTATTTCACCAAAGAACTCACTTACAGATTCTATGATAGGAGTACCTGTATCAATTAACTCTTGAGCTACATCCGAAGTTATTTCTTGAACTACTCCGTCTGGGTTGCGTCTATACCATACCCCTCCGATAGTAATAACGGCAGTTGTAAATATTCCCATTATTTTACCCTCTTCTGAATCTTAATTGCCTGGTTGAATACTAATAGAACCAGAAGTGATGAAGGAATAGCTACTATCGAGCCTTTGAGAACTCCCTCCGACACATAGCCAACACGGATGAGAGTAGTCTCTAACTTATCGCCTATTGTCTCATCTGGGTTAACGGTACTAACAACGGCTAAACCTAATCCGGCAATAGCAACACCGCCAACCGCTAAACCGAGTAAAGGGAGAACCATTTTATCACCTTCTTCTTTTTCTTTCGGAATCCGATAATTCTTGTAATCCTTTTTTACCGAATGCTCTTGAAGATAGATTTCTTTTTACAAATAAATTATATCCGAAAGCATCACCACCCATTAAAGATTTATTTTTTGTTCCCTGCTTTCTAAACTGTAATGCTGTTAATATTTTAGCTCCTCTTCTAGCGTCTGGATATTTCTTAGCCATCACATCACCTTCTTAGCAAACAAACCAACGACAACCAAACCAATTAATAAAAACCTTTGATTATCAGTTAAACCAGGAAAAGAAGAACCATCATCGTCATCATCAGAACTAGAACCCCCACTAGAACCATCATCACCTTCACCAGAACCCGAACCCTGTTCTTCGGCCTGTCTCCTTCTCCAATCCTCTAATATCCAATCTCTAGCCAATTGTTCATTAATTGAACTTACATTACTATTATTATCACTAGCTACAATTTTACCGTTAAGATCGTCTCTTTTGACCTCCCAGAACTTATCTCCAAAACTTGCGGTATAATCGTATATCGAGAACCTACCTCGACCCGAATTACTACCACCGGATGAACCGCCACCTATTGAGCCTCCACCGCCACCGCCACCGGATGAACCGCCACTATCAAAACCTCCCGTCTTTTGTGTCGGTATGGACTTTTCATATCCTGGTAATAATCCTCCTTTAGCGTACATTTAATTCACCTTTTACTTTTTTATTTTAGTTAATCCGCTTATATTAAGAAACTTACTTCTTGAACCATCAGATAATCTTAATTTTACCTTATCGCCTCTTATGTAGTCAACTCGACCTTTACCCGCCCATGATTTAACCATATCACCAATTTTTACCATCAATAACCGCCTCTTTTCTTCGCTCGCCTTGAGCCTGTACTTCTCTTACGCTTGCTTCTTCTTTTAGATGTAGCGGCAGCTCTCGTAGCTGCTGCCCTCGTCTTATAGACACGCTTGAGTAATTTACCAGATACATAAGAACGGACACGATACCCACCTCGAACCTTATCGATTGGCATCTTATTGTCCTCCCTTTAATACTAGAAATGCTATTACTATCAATGCAATTGTATTCGCTTCACTCATATCATATCCTCCATTCCTAAATCGAATCCTAATGTAGCTGCAACCATAGCCGCAATAATTTTCGCCACTCTACCGATCATATCTAACCTAGTTATTAATTCAAGATGATTAGTTTCTAAACTGTAAACTCTCTCTTTTACTTCTTCTACATCATCTTCAAGTCTTATTATCCTGGTTAAGTTTTCTTTTACTGTCATATTATCACTCCGGTATCTCGTATTCATTCCAAGCATCCGCAGCCTCATTAGCTTCGGTAAAGTTTTGAGGTAAGTCTCTTAAAAATTGTCTATAATCAATCCATTCCTGGATAGGTGTTTGATCACTCATAAACCGCCAATCTGATAATTCTAAATGTTCTTGTCTAATAATTTTAACTTCATCCCATGTAATATCTCTAAAAGTCTCAGAAAGTAATTCTTTACCCGCATAAACTTGTTCACTTCTTGCTATTATCATAAAATCACCTAATATTTAACTCCTAACCTACAAGCTCCGCCTGTATTACCGCTAGGTACTAAATTAGTTCTTGTAATTGAAGTTGAAGTTGTATAGGTACTACCTATATCAATAAGAATAACGCCATAATCCGAACCTCCTATGGTATTTGTTTGACCTGTTGCGAATTGTGTTTGAGATTGTGCTTCGGCTCTTAAAGTAGGACTACCGATAGCATTTGTTGATACCCACGCATACCAATATTGAGTACCTTCTGTAAGACTAATAGTAGCCGATATAGTAGTTTGAGTTTTAGCACCTGTTGAAGAACAATCGATAGTCGCTTTTCCTATTAAATCATCGGGTACTCCCCCATTATCATTATAAATTGATACTTCAATATCTGTATCGGCACTTGCTGTTGAAACTACTGCAAGAAAAGCCGTTATATTACCTGTTTCGGGTGCAATAAAGGGTCTAAATGCTTGTCTTGAATAACCACTTCTAGTTGAAGATGTTGTCGTTAATTGACCTATTGAAGTAAATCCTACACCTCTTGAAAGAAAGTAAGTGCTATAACCTGTGTAAATATTCCCGTTAGGGTTTCTCGCTTGATTATAACTTGAACCACCGCCACCGCTAACCGTAGTCCAAGAAACAGCCGCACCACTTCCGCCGGAAGTTAAGACTTGTCCTAATGTTCCTACGTTTGAACCGTTCAAAATCCATTCGTCATCCGGTGTTATTCTAAGTGCTTCAGTAGCACCCAACCCACCTGCTTTAGCATAGAACTTCAAACCTTGTGTAGACTGAAAACCAATAGCACCTTTTTGATTATCGCTTTGGTCGCGAAACTCTAAGTAAGCATTATTCCCGTTAAGTCTTAATCTAGTATAACCTGTTGTGCCATCAGAATGACCGAACTTTAGACTATTAACGCTTCCCGATCCTCCTAATGTTGCCGTATAACTTGCACTACCTTCTATTTCGTCCGATGTGCTAGAACCAACTGCTACTTGATTATCTGTAATAGAACCGCCAATACCACTACCACCACCACTTTCAGCCGCCCACCCCGCAGCAGTTGACGAAGTTGCTTTTAGAACGTACCCCGTAGCAATAGCTGAATTATTAATTTCAACTCCATCAATTTTAACCGTACCAGTTCCGTTAGGATTCAAACTTATTTGCCCGTTAGCACCGTCAGCAATAACAATAGAACCACTAGAAGCCCCACCAGGTACAAGTTCTAAATTAGTACCGGAGGGAGTAGTTATTTTCGTACCTGTTTCAACATATCCCCCGACAGTAAGATCACCCGTTGACGGATTGTAAGTTAAACCTGTCGAACCTGCTTGAACACTTGCTGCTGTCCAATATGAAACTTGATTTGCTGAACCTGTTCCCGTTATCGTACCACTTGTTAAAGTTCCTAAAGATAAATCACCTAAAATAACTTGAGAAGAAGTACCCGCACCAGATATGTTAAGAGTACCCGATCCGGTTATCGGTGAACCTGTAATAGTTAATGCTGAACCTGTTTCAGTTAAACCAACAGATGAAACCGTACCAGAACCCTTATTATTAAAAGTATTCCAATCTGTCGCAGTTAATACACCCGTTGCTGATGTCGAAGCATTACCGATTGAGATACTTGGTGTTGTAGTAGGATTTGTTATTGAGATAAATGCTTGAGAAGTACCAACACTTGAAACCGTTCCTGTTGGTAAACTACCTAGAGATAAATCACCTAAAATGACTTGAGAAGAAGTACCTGCTCCGGCTATATTGAAAGTACCCGCACCCGTTATCGGTGATCCTGTAATAATTAAAGCTGTACCTGTTTCAGTTAATGCTACTGATGTAACAGAACCTCCGCCTCCGCTACCGTTAGCAACCCATTCAAACTGACCAGATGACGCTTGATAAGCCGCCACTTCACCATCAGCCGGAGAGTCAATAGCCGCTAATCTTGAAGGCGGAACTCTCGCATTGACCGAACTCATTGGCTATCAGCTATCCATATTTCTATAACCTGGTCGCCTACCGGACTAACAAAATACATTTGCTGATATTGTGCTAGAAATCCAACAGAATTAGAGACATCAAATACATATTGTGAACCTCCTAGTAAAGTGAAGTAATTCGTTCCGGTAGTACCAACATCGAACCGATCATATGCTATTCGCATATCTAAAGTACCAGAATTATATAACAATATTTTACCAGAACCGACAAGAGCTAAGTCAATCGCTTCCACGATTCCTTCATTCAATGTTACTCTTAGCATCCTACCCATTATATCACCTCATATTGAAGGGAGTAAGCGAAAGGGGTTTTAATTCCCCTCTCGCTCATCTTAATCCCTCCCGTCATGCTTAGACTGTTTCAGTAGTAGCCGCTAAAACAGCTTGATTAGTGTTAGTTACAACGGGTTGAGTTTGGCGACCTATTAGTTCACCAGAACCGTTCACAGGAGCAACAATAACAGGCGTATAAGTTCTTGTAGTTACAGCCGTACTATTGACTTGGAAACGAATATCTCCACCATCTAAAGATAAACCAAACAAAGGTACGAATAATCCACCCGCTACTTGAATAGCGTATGTTTGTTGTGTGGTTGATACGCCATCATCAGCATATACTACCCCATTATACATATCGCCATTAAACGCCTGGATCATCGAAACCGGCATAGAAAAGTCGCTCTGCGATAAAATCCTCAATCCGTCCATCTGATCGGCTGCTGAATCGTTTTGAATTAATACACCCGCAACAGTTCCAGGGACACCTTGAGGCAATCGAACAATTACTTGTTCTTCTGAAATGCTATGGTTGAAGCTCGTTGAAGCAGCAACGGTAGTAGTAGTAGTCATTCTATCATTAAATCTGAACCAAACCTGGAAAGTACCAGAAGTAACAGCAGCAGCAGTAGCAGCATAGCCAAGAGTATATTCTAGTCTTGAAAGCGCAGGGATATTTCTGCCGACAGGAATACGGAAAAATACCTCTTTAGTTAAGTCGCTAGGTACTTCAACCATGCGACCAGAACCTAGAGAGTTTAGGAAATAACCGAATTGTGAAGGTGCGTTGTTAGCAGCTGAAGCGTAGCCGCTTCTGAAATCTGTTATTGTAGTTCCGTTAAGAATTAGTCTTAGAGATTGAATAACATTTCCAAAGTCAGCTACGATAGCACCCGTAGCATTAACGGTAGTAATCTTGATTATAATTTCATCTAAAGCACCAGAAGCCACTTGCATACCTCTATTGTATGTTGTAGCACCTGCGTTTGAAGGCAGATCGGTAGTATTAGATTCTTGAAGCGAGTAACGGACACCCGATACTCTTGTTCCACTAGGATTCATTGTCATACTTTTTCCTCCTTATTTCTTTGATATTGCTTGCTGGATTGAATCCATTGGAGCAGCGAAAATAGCAGCACCAATAGCTACACCAAGACCGAGAGCGAGATAGTCAACTAATCCCATAGCGGAGAAGCTAGGTAAAGGCAACATAATTATAGCCCCCTTCCAGCGACCCATTCGTCAAGCGTTTTTCCGTCAAGCACGTAAGTAGCTAATCCATTTGATATAGCTACTAATCCTAAATAGCCGAAAGATATTCCTACCCCAGCCAATACATTATTCAAAATCATGTGAGCCGACCTCATTTTGTAGGGTATATTAATCCTTCATTGTATCACAATATCTAATAAGCCTATGATTGACGGCTGTATATGGCGAATCATAACATACGTTGTGAATGTGGTGAAAAAGTCTCTCGCCTATGTATTAGAAAGAGAATAGACGGGGATGATCGACCTACCTCAAGACTACCATTCAAAGGAATTGGCTATTATTGTCAAGACTGCGAAAAGATTCATTCACTCGATAGGACTCATGAGAGTCTTAGTACCCTTAACTAAATCATACCAAGCAAATGAATAAGGTGTTTTAGTAATTTCAATTTGAGAAGTTTCTAAATCAACACCGAACCTTTTCTTAGCGTCTGAATATGAATTGACATAAGGTAATCTAAAAGTCAACAAATGCTCGGTTGATCCTTCCATTAGTTTATTCACGACAGGCGAATGAGCCACTAGAACGGCTCTTATTCCTTTCGACCTCCCTGTAAGAACCAACCTTTTTGAAGAACCAGAAGCCGCCTTACGACTATCTAATATTACTTGAGCATCATCCAAAATTATTACGGCTTTGAAATCTTCACCGTTAGATTCTCTCAAAGCGAATACTAAATCTATGGCCGCATCGGTTTCAGCTTCAAAGAATACGGGATCGGGATAAAATATAGTAAGTCTATTTTTTCTTATTGATTTCTGTAATTGAAATAATGTGGTCGGTCTAGTTTTAGGATACGAAAACTCATGTTTAGGGCAGATATAAAGAACTCTTAGGTTTTCATCTTCATTAGATTTCAAGAAGGCATCTAAGCTCTTTGCTAAGAAATATGACTTTCCGCTACCAGGCATCCCAACCAATTGAACCGAAAGGGCTTTCTTATCTGGTAAAAATAATTTATTCAGCATTGACATATCATAAGCTCCTTGAATATTTTATATCTCCTTTATAATTTTTCTTAAAGTGAACCGCACCAACAGGGAAACCAACAGGGAAACCGTGTTTATTACCCGTACCTAAAAATAATATTTCTTTTATTCCCCCATATTCAAAAACCATTTTTTCATTAACTTTGGACTTCCAAAGTTTTTGAAGAGGAATTAGCAAAACTACATTTTCAGATATTTCAAAACATTTTGTTAAAAATAAATCATAAATACTATATGGCGGATTGGTAATAATCCAATTAACTTTCTCTTCCCAATTAAAAAAGTCAACACCTAAATTAATCTCCGCCCATCGTTTAGGCTCTGGTAAATTATCATAAAATGAACCTTCACCCTTACAAGGGTCTAAACATATTCCTTTAATTTGTTTCTCAAAGTGGTTAATTATTCTTAATGAAGTTTCATTAGGGGTCATTATAGCATCTTGTTTAGTAGCTATACCTGTTTTATTAGGCCATGATCTACCCTTCGGATGATTAGACATATTATAACCTCAATTCGCCTGGTAAATAAGGACATTTCCAACGCCTTCTAGCTGATAGATTCTTAGAGTTAGGGTTTCTTTTCCAATTACCCTTAATCTTACCAGACCTAGCGCAATAACTACGCTGACGGGTTGAACCTGGTTTGCCTACCTTGACTTTAGAACTTACTTTAATCGTTTTCTTAGTATAAGGATTTCTAATTCTGGGCATCAAGTCCACCGTCAACAGTCTGTAAAGACTTCTCTAAGCGTCTTGCTTTTATTCTTTTACCTAAAAAGGGTATTTTCTCTATCATTCTCCCAACACCTGCGAACCTACCCTTGAACGGGTTTTTATCTGATTCTGCGTGAATGCGTGAGATAGGGACATAGAACCAATAACTATTTGCGATTACTGCGAATGTCGTTTTACCTACGACTTCACCGATCATAATACCATTCTCTTGAAGTGCTTCATCAGTAGTCGAAGCTATCCATTCATAATCCTCATTTGTATGTTTTATCGGTTCGGCATTATTATCTTCTAGTAATGCCCTTCTATATCTGGTTAGAACGTGATCTCCCGTTCTGTAACCTAACTTAAGAATAGCTAAATTATTTTGTCGCTCAATTTCTTGTTGCTTCTTTGTTTTCTTTGAACTAGAATCTGTTACACCTCTAATCTTCTTGAGAGTAGTAGGAATAACCTCAACCGTATCTCCTGTGTTTGAACCGAAATCAAATGTAGTCCAAGCCGGAGAATCTTGTTCAACCTCTTCAATAATTTCTTTATCATTACTTTCACTTTCACTTTTACTTTTAGTTTCAACGGGTTCTAAACTTTTTGAATGAGTCCAGGCAGCCTTACGAGTTTTATATGTCGAACCGTCAGTAGCTTCCCAGAAAGGATTACCTTCTTCATCAGTTCTCTTAGTGGTGTATATACCCATGATTATTCCTCTTCTTCTTTGATTACTAACAATTTTATATTAATAGCATAAATATGTCCTTCATCGTGCCTTATTACCTGGTATTCGTTTCCGTTTTCATCTTTAATTCTATTACTCATTTTAATTAGCCTCCCAATCACACTCAAAACAGCTCACTTTTTTGACTTTAAGCCTATCTTGAGTTAATGTGAATACTAATAAATCTCCGCATACCGGACACTTGCGACCATACCATGCCGATCTTAAATCGCATGAGTCAATCCAGGTCTGAACCGACTTTGAACGGTGATGTGTGTAAGAATGGTTATCATCCATTTGTAACACCCTTGTTTATATTTTCAGTAGCCATAGCAGCTAAGAACTCTTGAATAACCGGATGATTTAGAACTTCAGCTTGAGCTGCTGAAAATGAAGTTTCAACATCATGTCCTTCATTTCTAAAATTATTATAATGATGTACGAATAACCCCGCACCGAATCCGAAGGTGGCGGGCTGATTCTGTAAAGGAGATATGTGAGAATCAATGAAAACATTAGTCATTAGACGTTCTGACGGTTCGGTAGCAGCCGTTAAAAGATCGTCAAGAGCGTTTCTAAAATCAACATCATTCAGCCCGACCACGAAGTTTCAAGTCTATGTAGGGTTTAAGGATATTACGTTTCTTTTAACTTATAATTAGTTCCTGTATGCGTTTTTATCCTTTCAATTCTAGGATGACATCTTAGTATCTGGTGAAGCGTTTGAGGCATCAACATTAGACTGTACTCACGTTCTAACTTAAAGACTACATCTCTTGAAGATAGTTCACCCGTTTCAAATAATATACGTTCTGTATTTGTCCTAACTAAAGCTCGATACCGTTTCTTAGATACTACCAATTAATCACCTTCATAAAATATTGAATCTCTTTTTTCTGTAATAAGTTCCGTACCAGGAATTAAACCTCTTCTCAATGCACTAAATAACTTAACCGTTGTTCGACTTCGTTGAAGTTTCCTCATGTCTCCGGCATGATCAAGATATTCTCCTTTGTCGTTTTTGACTTGAACACCCTTAGCCTTGACTTTACGTTTATTATTATCTTTATCATACCATGTATAGGCTTTTTTACGCCAATACACCGCCTTAGCGATAGTTACAGGCGTTTCAAGTTTCCATTGACCTAATTCATCACCTAATGAAATAAGCTCTTCAAATCGTTCCTTTCCTTCTTCTCTAATATGAACCGAATCCGTATCAGAATAAAGAGAGTGTTGCCCTCCGGCAATTATAGCTTCAGCTAATACACATCGAGCGTATGAACAAACAAAAGCCGAGAAGCCAAACCATTGAGAAGAGTTTGAACCCGATGTAGTATTATGATCGAGTAAGTAAGGATAAGCCATATTTTTTCTATCGTAAAAACATAATTCATAACGCTCATTATAATTATTCTTCTTTTGAGCCTTTTCTATATCTTCGGGGTTTTCAATCCTGGTCGGTTTTGGTCGCAACCCGTACCTCCCATATAATGAATTAAGTGCCAATTTTGCGACCATCTCCCTTGAATCTCCTTGTGCTTTGTATTCTTTTCTTAATTTATACAAACCGTTAATATAATTCATAAAAGGTCTTATTCCTTTTGATTTATTCAGTTCATGTATTTCCTTGATAATCCAACCTTCTTTCAAAGCTAAACGAATCTCTGGTTCACATAACCAACCAGAAAACTCACTTCGATTAAAGTCAAGCCTTCCGTCATCACCTAATACGGGTAAAAATCTATGAACACCTTCGGGCGCATACATTTCAATATTAGCCCAACAAATATACAAAGGGTCATTAATAATATTCAATAAAGCATTTTTAGTAGCACCAACACGCCAACACTTAGTTAAATCGGGAAATAAATTAGCTGGATGAGCCATGACAAAAGGGTACATTGAGTTAGCATCATATTCTAGTACGTTCTCAACTTCTTGACCTGGTATAGCATTAATTAATTGAGTCCTACCACCCCAATAAGCCTCGTTTAGAGTATCGTTAAAATAAGGGTCGGTTTTGGCTGCATTTTGTCTTTTACCGCTTTTCTTATCTATCCAACCCCAATGTTCCGGCCATGAAGTCGCACACCATATACGATATGAAATAGAAGCGATCGTCAAAGGTAAAGCCGTATCATGTCTTGACATACCCATTGATGAAGCGTAAAAATCATGTATGTCTATTATCCCTCTAGCTAATATTCTACAATCTAACAAACAATATTCAATATCTTGTTGAGTTATTTCTCTTTCATTCGCTTCTATGAAGTCAATCGGAGTTTCACCTTTAGGCATTTTGAATGAATCTCCTAACGCACTTAATTTCATTGGGAATAAATGCTTACTATCTCGATACTTTACTTTGTTATGTCTAATCTCATAAATATTAGTTCCTTGAGCAATCTTACGAGCCTGGTACGCCTCCTCAAGATTTAGAATAGAGAATAAGTCAAAACCAAATGAATTATGAGAATAGACGATACAAGGCGCATTTTCTTCAAAATATGATTTCGCTAATTCTGGTGAATAAAATACTTCTTCTTCACCTGTATTGATATTCCGTGAACACCCAAAAGCGAAAGCTTGAGAGTTTAACCCCCAGGTTTCAATATCATAAACATATACATTACCTGTATAGGGTTTAGCCGCCCCGCTTGCTCTAATCCAATGTTTTGAACTCATTTAATCTCCCTCCGTCTTTAGTCAATTGACCGTATGCTCTATTAATATAATTCTCTCTTTCTTTTCTTTTACTCTTTGGAAATTGTCGAGCGTTTGTAAATGGTTTAGGTTTCTTATTGACAATTCTAACCGATGTAGGGCGTAAAAACGCACCGATCGGTTGAGTAATACCACCAGGAACTTGAAACTCTTCGTTAAGTTCGTTACTAGCTTCCCTCAATAACGGCTGAAAACCACGTTTATTGAAACTAATCCCATACACTTCATACGCTCCCTTCGGGTTTATGAAAAGTTCGTCAATAGTTTCTTGAAATATTGTGAATACCGTTCTGATATTGTTTGATGATTGAGAACCTTGAGAGAACTTCGGTGTTATATACAGTTCTCTAACCTCCCATGATTGAGAAGATTGATCGAGAAATATTCCAATTCCGTAAGCGGAAATAACGAACCTACCGTCTAATGTAAAAGGAGGAACTTGACCCTCCCATGATTCTTCAAAGTTTTCTTGTGTTACATAAGGTTTGAAATATGAAGTTACATTGAACTTTTGTGTCTGGGTTAATTCTGTTTTCAACAATCGTCTTAACGATCGTAACTTTGATTCTGGTTTTCCTGTAAAACCTAACTTAGCTGCTATCTTCAACCGTTGACCCCGATTACTCTCTCTATACATTATCAAGAGTTTTTCACGGGGCGTTAAACTCATTCTTCATCAACCAACCAAAGAGTCAAAGCACCAGCAGCGCATATAGTGAATGAAGGTTCATTTAAGTTACGGCATCCATCAGGCGGAGGTCTAGGTATCATTTTTCCCGTATATTTACCGTTCTTCATAATTGGTCTATTTCTTGAATAACCTCTAATCATTAGTTTCATTCTTCTTCCACCTTTTTATCAAAATCAGTTAACTTCATTTGTTTAATTTCACATCTAGCATTCATATGACCCTTGAATAACCATTCCGACCAGGTAATTTCTTGCATACAATATACACATCTCATCTTATTCACCATCTAATAGATACTCTCTCACATCGAGCCTGTCCGAAAGATTACGAACTAAACCCGTAACTCTTCGCCTTAGTCGCTTTACTTCATTGTTATCCCTAATACCAGCCGACTCTATCCGATCTATGTCTCTTTTCAATTGTTTGATGTCTTTTTTCATTTCCGTTATTTCTTTTCTTATATCTTTCATTGTTTTATTCCTCCTATTATCGCTTTAGCTACTGCCGGAACTACCGCATTCCCTATCATAGTCCATCGGTTTTTCTGTGTCCTGGCTTGAGTCATGTCATAATCAGAATTGAAGCCTTGAAGAGTCAAAGTTTCTTGTATTGTTAATGATCTTATCTTCTTCGGTTTTTCTTGCGAATTTTTTCCTTGAACTCCTACATTTTCGCTTCTGGTTGTTATTGTTTGAATGGGTTCATCTATCTCACGCCAAATAGGTTTCAATATTCTCCCTGTTGCCTTCAATACTCCAACTTTTCTTTGAATTGGTATAACTAGTCTATTTCTCAAAGTACCAGAAGTCGAGGTTATATCAAAATCGGCTGATTTAGCTCTTCTTGAATTAGAATCACTAGCCCCATCTAAATTAATATGAGTACCTAACTCTTCTCTTAAGTGTGGTAAAGCATCAATAACAGATAACCAGGTTTCTTTATTGTGTGTCGGTATAGCCTCCCAACCTTCACCCGCTATACATCTCCTTCTTGTCTGGGCTACGCCATAATCAGCACTATTCAAAACAACCGAAGGCGTACCTTCCGGTAATCGCTTCCTCATAGGAACGACATTTTCCATTGACCACGAATCCGGCTTTGTGAACTTTACCAAATCTAAGAACCAGATAACTAAAGGCATACCCTCCGAAGCATTACGACTTGAGGCGTTTGATAGGGCTTGACATGGTGGCGAACCATGAATATGAACATGATAACCCAATTTACGCCATTTCTCAACCTCACGCATGAATATAGAAAATTGGTTTTTAGTTCCTAAAGTCATTCGTTTAATAGGTGTACCAGGATGATTATGATAATGAACTTTAAGAGATTCTTCCCATAAATCAACAGCTAATACCACTTTAGCACCTGCTTCAATAGCACCTTGCGAGAATCCTCCCATACCGCAGAATAAGTCAATTACTGCAATCGGTTTCATTGTTTATTCCTCCCTCTTAGGTTTAATCCCTCTTACATATCCACCATAATAACAAATAATTGAAGGAAAGGGTGCAGCTTTTGATGTTTTACCGTCTGGATGAATAAACTTTAACCGACCTTTAATGAATCTTATTTCCGCTACGTTAGCTATGTAAGAATGGAAATATTTAGTACAAGTTCTAGGAGGTATCAAAAGTAATACTTCCGAACCTTTTAGCCATTCATCATAACACTTTTTTACCCAATCTTTCATTTCACTATATGGAGGATTTACAAAACAAACTTTATCTCTAGGCCATGATATTTCTAAACCATTAAACGAACCATCGTGATATGCCGGACATGGGTCAAATAATTCACCGAACTCATTTTCTAATTCTTCAATAATATGTCTAGGTGTCATCCAATTATCTAAACCCGATGATTCATAATTACCGTTCCTATAAGTCATTGTTTAAGCCTCCACTTGATACGGCATTCATAACAGCATTTCCAACGAACTAAACCGACTCGCCATTCTCCTTCGGTATGATCTTTATTATTACAATACATTAAGGCATCCTCCGTTCGCAGTGCTTACACAATCCCGCACCATCAACCATCATGTCTCGTTCTAATTGTGTTCTCCAACAAAGACATTTATCTCTCATTATGAAACACCTTGAACCCTTTCATGGCTTCTAAATCAACCAGAAGCTCGCAATCACTTTCTTCAAATATAATTATCATTTGACTCATTAATCACACCTCATCGACTTTTATATCTAAATCAACCCAATGACAATTTTTACTAGGTGTATGAGTCTTTTTCTTTGTAACTGTTGAATTAAATAAAATAATATTGTATATTTCACCTTTACTATTTACTGAAATCCGAAGGCTACCAAAACCAGGAGAGTGTACCCAATTTGAACCCACCACAAGATTATGATCTTTAGTTCCCCACGTTGTATCAATTTTAGGGCGGGCTTCTGTTAGGCTGCTACGGCTCATAACCTGTCCTCTCTAACGTACCTTATATATGTATCTCTAAATATCTATCCTCCCCAGACTTAACGCAAC
>Ga0181402_1000515_pt1 | contig 14434 bp, 16 predicted proteins | sample 25SPOviralmetaG_FD_130131 | JGI IMG/M metagenome (GOLD analysis project Ga0181402, IMG submission 130131) | Marine viral communities from the oligotrophic San Pedro Time Series (SPOT) site, San Pedro Channel, CA, USA - 25 SPOT_SRF_2011-08-17 | ecosystem: Environmental > Aquatic > Marine > Strait...
ATATAATGTGTCGCCAAATGGGACACAATTGTTTAACTTGCTTAAAAGGAGATTTAAAATGGTAGAGTTCGCTTTCGGGCCACACTTGGCTCATTCTACACTCGGTTTTGAAAGAATATTTAATGACTTGGATAAAGTGTTAAATGACCGACAACAACAAGTAACATTCCCACCACACAACATACTCAAGATCGATAGAGATCATTATGTTGTTGAGCTTGCTATTGCTGGCTTTGATAAAGATGAGATTGATATTACAGTAGAAGATAATGTCCTTATTATTAAGGGTATAAAGAAAGAGAAAGCAATGAAGGATGTTGAATATATCCACAAGGGTATAGGCACACGTTCATTTACTAAAACTCTTACAGTAGCTGATACTATAGAAGTGAAAGGTGCTGAATTTAATAATGGTATTTTAAGGGTTGGTCTTGTGAATGTAATACCTGACCACAAGAAGCCAAGAAAGATTGAGATTGGCAAAGACCTAAATTTACTTGAGCCAAAACTTTTACAAGAAGAAGCTAAGTAAGGGGTGGGGCTTTACGCCTCACCTTTTTTGGAGATTATATTATGTTGACTAAAAAACCGAATCAAAATTACAGAATGTCTAAACAAAGCAAGACCTTTCTTGCTAACTTAGATGGTGAGGCGAGAACGAGATACAAACAAATGATTATTCAAGCCGATAACAGTTACAGTATAGAACGTAGAAAAAAGAAAGAAACTAAGTGAGTGAGATTTTCGTAGGCACAAACTTTCATAGAGACTTTCCTTTTTACTTTGACCAAGATTGGTTGGTACCATGTTATGCTGATGATGAACCACCTAATACAAAAGGTAAATTTATCAACGTGCTTGAAAAAACAAAAAGATATAGAAACACGATTCTTGATTTTAAACATTGGTATGAGGACATATCTGATATAATGTTTTACAAGGCCATGGGTACACAGGCGACAGATTATTACACCATAAATAGTAATCAAGATGCGGAGTATCTAGGTTCAGCCTGTTATAGAAGATTTTTATGGATAGATTCGGGTCGTGATATGAGCATGAAAAGAATTACCATGACCGCCTCAGAAGAAAGTTATAAGCTATTAACAGATAAACGAATGAAAGAAAATGCTCTAAAATATCTTGAAGAATCTGATATTATAATCAATCGTGAAGTAGATGTTGGCACAACGGTAGAACAACAATATCTAACATATGAGATGAAAGAGTATTGGGATTTATTTAAGGAGGGTATTGTAAAAGTAAACCCAACATACAAATCATCTATGAAATGGTTTACAGAAAGCACAAGGTGTCATTTTGAAGGTGTGTATATTACTAAGAAACATTTGATGAGGCAATTAGTTTCTGAATATTTTTTAATTATGGAACATATTTGGGATAATACTACTGATATTTTTCCTGATAAAGAGAAAAGATCAATAAACTGTTCAGAGCCTTTTCCTTGGCGATACCCTGGATTTTTGATGGAAAGATTTGTACCATTTTTCATACACGCAAACTCACTTAAAAAAACAGAAGTACCACTTGCATTATTAAGGTAATATTATGATAGACTTTACAAATGAAAATAAACTCTTAGATTCTAGGTCAGAACTTTTACATTCTATATCACCAAACTTAGAAGGTGATCGTTTAATTAAAAAAAAGAAAATTAAAAACGATTTATATCACAACTTACAAGTTGCCTGTTACAAATATATTGTGGCAAATATGATAGAGCATAATATATTCCCTAGTTCATTTGAGGGTGGTATGAATGACTTAGTGATACAGCACGCTAAACAAATAATAGGTATGACAAGTGTAACACCAAATGGCGTGATAAGACCTAAAAAAGAAACACTATCAGAATTTAATTCAATTCAAAATGCACTTGCTCTTATCTTAGATGATGCACAAATCAAAGCCAAAAAATGTAGAGTACCACTATCAATTAGAATTGTTACATCAGATGATGACCCTAAAATATTAGAAAGACCTAGGTCTAATCATAAATTACATAGTGATTTTTGGACTGGTGCTGTTTGTGATTTTGCAATATTACTACCAGTATTTGGTACATTAGATACGATAGATGTGGCTTTTGGTGAGGCACAAGGCTTTGATGAATCATTTTTACAAGAAGTTACAAACTACTCTGATGGTCGTAAACTATATAAAAACTATTTGGAGTACCAAACCAGAATGGAACTTGGCAGTATGTTTTTTCAAGACATATTTTGTTTACATGGCACCAGAAGAACTGGCAAAGGCGCAAGGGTTTCGATAGACTTTACCTTACAATCGGAAGAATATGATGACACCATCAGACCATATTATTCTAATCAACAAATAGATTCAGATAATCACATTGATTACAAAGAGTGCCTAAAAGTGGGTAGAGATAGTTTTATTATAGAGAAAGAGTCTATAGCTGACTTGAAAAAGTCCAATAATTATGATAAAATAAGCCTAGTAAAAGGTGATGCAGCTGCAATTAAACACCAAACATCAAGAACATTAAGATTAATTGATATGAATACTTTTGAAGATATACTAGAATTTGTGAGGTAATTATGAACTGTTGGTTAGAAGATAGAAAAAAAAGATTTCAAAATTTATTTACAGAAGAAGAGTTGGTAAATCCACACATGGCTGTTGTGAAACCTAATGAGTTAGATTTAACATGGTTGAAAAAGGCATCTATGGATTATCTTGCTTCTATTGTTAATTATCCAGAATACAAAAACGAAGAGGACTTACTGAAAGAATTTACGGTGTGCCATGACATTGGTTTTGTGGATAACATTACACCAACTGGTATGATACTACCAAAAAGAAATACATCTTTACATTACAATGCTTTTCTCAAGGCGTTCTATAAATTAGTAATGAATACGGAGGTGGCACCTAAATTAAAGAGTTGTCATACACCGGCACATCTAAGAGTAAAATGGCCTTTAGCTGTAGAAAAAGATTTAAATAGACCAAGACACGCACCCGAAGATTTACATTTTGATAGTTGGAGTGGGTACTCTTCACAAAGTATGACATTCTTATTAGGTATTTTAGGTGATGTATCGGGTAATCGTGTTAGATATTTTCAACCAAAAGAAAGTTATGATGAGGACTGGTTGCTAAATAAACCAAAACCAGAATTCTTATTAGAACATTATGATGTGATTGATTATACACCAAAGTATGGAGAAATAGTTATACTAGATACTTGTGTATTACATCAAACATATAGAGATGAAAACTGTGGCATACGATTCTCGATTGATAATTTATTTTTATCAAAAGAGGAGTTGGCATGGCCAGAAAACATAGAGAAACATAGAGAAGATGAGTTGACTGATCCTATGTTGTTAAAAGATATTGGTACCGAATGTTTTTATTTTTGTACAGATAAAAATGACGAAAAGAAGGACACAAAAGGCGGTGCCATTGATCCTACTAATTATGATTTTTATACTAGACCCAAAAATATAACTTATAGGATATATGACGAATGAAACTATCAAATAATTTTTCGTTAAAAGAAATGATTAGAAGTCAAACGGCAACTAGAAAAGATATTGATAATGTACCAGGTGAAGAAGAACAAGCTAATTTACAACAACTATGCGAACAAATCTTACAACCAGTAAGAGAACACTTTGGTAAAGCAGTAAAGGTAAATTCTGGCTATAGAAGCCCAGAATTAAACTCTGCTATTGGTGGGTCTAAAACATCAGACCATTGTAAAGGTATGGCAGCTGATATAGAAATCACAGGTGTACCAAATCACGAACTCGCCGAGTGGATTAAAGACAACTGTGAGTTTAGACAACTCATACTTGAGTTTTACACGCCAGGCATACCTGATTCTGGCTGGGTTCATGTTTCATATAATTACGAAGAGAATGAAAAGAAAGTGATGACTGCCATGAAAGAAAATGGTAGAACTGTTTACAAGGTCGGTCTTGTTGCATAGTGGATTTTCAAAATGATTATATTATTTGGCAACAGTTAAGTTGGAAATGGTTATGGGTTTATGACAAGTTAATACTTTCTAAAAAACTTGGTCATAAATGTGGGCCAGCTGGCATAACAGTACCAGAATCAGGTGAGTATGTAGTTAGACCAATTACTAATTTAGAAATGATGAGTAAAGGTGCAAGACTACAATGGTTAGAACCAGGTGATAATATTGAGCCTGGATATTTTTGGTGTGAAAAGTTCACAGGTGAACATATCACAGTAGACTATAATTATGGGAAACAAAAAACAACAGCATTAGGATTCCCCAGGGAAGGCAGACTTGACCGTTTTGATAAATGGGAACTCATAGATAGAGAGATACCATTTCCAAAAAAGTTGGATGATTTATGGAATTGGCATCCATGGGTTAATGTTGAGATGATTGGCGGTAATGTGATAGAGATTCATCTTAGATATAATGATGATTTTAGAAATCATAAGGGCAAAGTGATTTATCCTGTATGGAAAGACGAAGATTTGCCCCAACCAGAAGGTGGTATATGGTATGATAGTCCTTGTGGTGACAGAATAGGACATTGGATAGTAGAATGAATACAAACAAAGAATATATGGACAACATCAAATGGAAAATCAGAAATCGAGATGAGGTTTCTGAACAACTAGTTTATATCAAAGTTTTAACCGAAGAAGCAAAAAGAATCAGATCTTTCATTAAAGAAAATGAAGATAAAGGTATACACGGGCTTGGCCATCTCAAAACAACAGCAGGTGTTTTAGAAGAGAGGGTTGAGGATTTGAAAAAAAAGATGTATAATGTAGATTTGGGAGATTTAATATGAGAAAGAAGTGGCGTCCAAACCCTAGGCAGGAGTTTGCTAAGCAAATAGCTAGTGAGTTTAAATTACCACGAGCTGAAAGATACGATATTGTCAATAGAAACTTTGACAATAAAGTTGAAGTAATCGGATTCGTTCAAGACCCAACTAAAGATATGAATGACTTTAGAGGTCGTGAGATGTTATTTCCGAAGAGATGGGTTACCTTAGGTGTTTTCGTAAATACACTTAAAGTGCCTTCTTAATGGCTAAACATTACACGAATGTTTTATGTCAAGGTAATAACATACTTTATCGTGGTGTCAATAATGGCAAGAAGGTAAAAGGTAAAGTAAGTTATTCGCCTAGTTTATTTCTTAGGTCTAAAGGTTCTAAAAGTGATTGGCGTGGTATTCACGGTGAGTCTTTAGATGCTATGAGATTTGAGTCCATTCGGGCTGCAAAAGATTTCCAAAGAAAATATAAAGACGTAGATAATTTTGACATCTATGGTATGGATCGTTTTGAATATGCCTTCATCGCTGATGAGTTTAAAGGTCAAATAGAATGGGATATTAAGAACATCAATATATCAATTATCGATATTGAAGTGAACTCAGAATATGGTTTCCCTGACCCATACGAGGCACGGGCACCAATCACAGCTATTTGTATTCGTGAGTTGAATGGTAACTCGGTTGTATTTGGCTGTGGCGATTATGATTGTCCAGAAAATGTTAGATATATTAAGTGTGCTGAAGAAAAAGATCTGTGTAAACAATTCTTACAATATTGGCAGGCAGAATATCCTGATATTATATCTGGCTGGAATACAAACTTCTTTGATATACCTTATATCATCAATCGATTTCGTATGTTGTTCGGTGAAGAGTATGCAAAAAAACTTTCGCCTTGGAATAATATATGGGAAAGAAAAGTTATACTAAATGGTCGTGAACTTATATCATATCATTTATCAGGCATCAACTCACTAGATTATATTGAACTATACAAATGGTATGCACCAGGTGGTAAATCACAAGAATCATATAAGTTAGATGCAATTGCTAATGTAGAACTTGGTGAAAGAAAACTATCGTATGATGAGTATGATAGTTTGCATAATTTATATCAAGAAAACTATCAGAAGTTTATCGACTATAATATTAAAGACGTTGACTTGATTATCAAACTAGAAGATAAATTAAAGTTGATTGAAATGGCAATCACTCTAGCTTATGATACTAAGTCAAACTTTGAAGATGTATTCGCACAAACAAGAATGTGGGACTCTTTGATATATAATCATCTACTACCACAAAATATTATTGTGCCACCAAAAAAATTCAAAAAGAAAATATCAGCCTTTGAAGGTGCTTATGTAAAAGAACCTCAAGTTGGTATGCACGACTGGGTCGCATCATTTGACTTGAACAGTCTATATCCACATTTGTTAATCATGTATAATATTAGTCCAGAAACTATTGTAAGTAGTGAAGAGTATACATCAGATATGCAAAAGATTCTTATGCAAGAAGTAAATGTAGAATCCTTATTACATCAAAAGATTGATACAAAGAAATTAGATGGTGTAACACTCACACCAAACGGCCAGTTTTTTAGAACTGATAAACAAGGTTTCTTACCTAAGATGATGGAAGAAATGTATGAAGATCGTAAAAAATTTAAGAAACAACTAATACAAGCACAAAAAGATTATGAGAAGAAACCAAGTAAAGATTTAGAAAAACTTATATCAAGATTAAATAATCTACAACTTGCAAAGAAAGTATCACTAAACTCCGCTTATGGTGCCCTTGGTTCACAATACTTTAGATTTTATGACCTAAGACAGGCACTTGCAGTTACTTTAGCTGGTCAATTGTCTATTCGTTGGATAGAAAACAAACTAAACAAATATCTAAATGACTTACTTAAAACAGAGGAAGATTATGTTGTTGCATCAGATACAGATTCAATTTATCTCAGGCTTGGTGGCCTTGTTAATAAAGTTTTTGAGGACAAACCATCAACTAGCGATGCAATCAAATTCATGGATAAAGTCTGTGATGGAAAGATTCAATCTTTTATTGATAAAAGTTATAAGGATCTTGCTGACTATGTATCTGCATATGACCAAAAGATGGTAATGAAACGTGAAGTATTAGCAGATAAAGGTTTATGGACTGCAAAGAAAAGATATGTTTTAAATGTACATGATAGTGAAGGTGTCAGATATTCGACACCTAAACTCAAGATTATGGGTCTTGAGATGATTAAGTCATCAACGCCATATGCGATTCGTGAAAAGATGAAAGAGCTTACCAAAATTATTGTTACTCAGGGTGAAGATGAAGTACAAAAGTTTATTGCTAAGTTCAAAGAAGAGTTTAAGAACCTACCACCAGAGGAAATATCTTTTCCTCGTGGTGTAAATGGTCTGAAAACTTATGTTGATTCAGCCACGATATATAAGAAAGGCACACCCATTCATGTAAAAGGTGCTTTATTATATAATCAAAATGTTATGAAACTTAAACTTGATAGAAAATATCCCATGATACAAAACGGTGAGAAGTTAAAGTTTACATATCTCAAACAACCAAACCCCATGAAAGATACCGTTATATCTTTTCCAACTCGTATACCAAAAGAGTTTGGTTTACAGAAATACATAGACTATGACATACAGTTTCAAAAAGGTTTTATAGAACCAATTAAGTTTATACTTGAGTGTCTTGGCTGGGAAGTAGAAAAGAGAAATAGCCTGGAGAGTTTCTTTGAATGAAGTAGATTACACAATCATGCCTCTTTTTAGCACACCACTTTATATCAAAGAGTATGTGCCTTTATCGTCTGATGAAGAGTTGTTTCTAAAATCTAGTGATTATGAAAGAATGGAAGCAAAGAATGGTGATTATACTGTTGATAAATATATCTTAGACAAACCAGAACTATCAAATTTAAAAAATAATATTTTAGAATGTATTAATGAATTTGTTTTTGGTGAGCTAAAAGTTGCAGGTGATATACAATTTTATATAACTAATTCATGGTCCGTGAGGCACCAAAAAAATGACTGGTCGCATAGTCACTCACACACTAATTCTATTTTATCTGGTGTGTTTTACTTTGATGTGAATGAAGATTCTGGTCAATTAAGTTTTAACAAAGAATCAAATCATTACACAACTTTTCCTATGCACATGGATTTAACAGTCAAAGAATTTAATATACTAAACTCAAAAAATTGGGCTTTTACACCAAAGAACAATCAACTTTTTATTTTTCCACCATGGCTGTTACACAACGTAGATGAAAATAAATCAGATAAAGAAAGATACTCTCTTGCCTTTAATGTTTATATAAAAGGTAAGATAGGTTTTAATGAATTTCAGTTAGAATTAAAATGACACAAGCCATCTTACCTTTCCTTACAGCAATCGCCTTATCAGGTATTGCAGCTTACTATTCAGTTATAGGGCTAGCACAAATTTTTCCAGGCTCATTTTGGCCAATAATTGTAATGGGCACAGTATTAGAAATAGCTAAGTTAGTTACAGTTTCTTGGTTGTATAATAACTGGAAAGAAACAATTTTGGCTATGAGAATATATTTTGTAACAGCTATAATTTTGGTCATGCTAATTACCTCCATGGGAATATTTGGTTTTCTTTCAAGAGCTCATATTGAATCCAACATAATAGTAGGTGCAAATTCCGTGCAAGTTAAGCAGATAGAGCAAAGAGAAAATTTATTAAGAGAACGATTGACCTATCTGTATAGACAGGCAGGTGATGACCCAGAGAAAGTCGCAAGAACTACCGATAGACAAATACGGGCCGCACAAACAGAACTTGTAGAACTCACACAACAAAAATTACCACTACTCAGAGAAGAAAATATATTGAGGGCAGAAGTAGGACCAATCATGTTTATCGCCGAGTTATTATACGATAAAGATGATACAAAGTTTATAGATAAGGCTGTGAGAGTTGTTATCTTTATAATCATATTTGTATTTGACCCATTGGCCGTTTTACTATTAGTGGCTGCAAATCAATCATACAGAAAATATAGGGTAGTCAAACCTAAACCAACAACACCAAAGAAGGCAAATCGTAGAAAAAAGCTTGACTTACCAACCAGTCCTAGTTTAGAATCCTTCTTTATAGATAAAGATAAAATGTTAGTACCTAAAAATCAAATTGCGAAAGTGAGAGGAATGAAATGAGTTTATTAGATAGACTAAAGAAAAATACAACGATTAAAGATTCATCTATACTAGCCAAGTCAAAGTTTTTTAGTCAGAAAGATATGGTGCAGACTGATGTGCCTATGATTAACGTAGCACTTTCTGGTTCACTTGATGGCGGTATAACACCAGGTCTTACCATGTTGGCAGGGCCTTCTAAACATTTCAAGAGTGCATTTGGTCTACTCATGGCTTCTGCATACATGAAGAAGTATAAAGATGCGGTTGTGCTATTCTATGATTCAGAGTTTGGCACACCACAGAAATACTTTGAGACATTTGAAATAGACATGAATAGAGTTCTGCATACACCGATTACAAGTGTAGAAGAACTTAAAATTGATATAATGAATCAGTTAAAAGATATTACAAGTGAAGATAAGGTAATCGTAATTATAGATTCAATTGGTAACCTTGCATCAAAGAAAGAAATTGATGATTCACTTGATGGTAAAACAGTTGCAGATATGACGAGAGCCAAGGGTATTAAGTCTTTGTTTCGCATGATAACACCTCACCTCACTATCAAAGACATACCCTTGGTTGTAGTCAATCACACATACAAAGAGATTGGAATGTTTCCGAAAGACATTGTTGGTGGCGGTACAGGTTCTTATTACTCTGCTGACACAATCTGGATTCTTGGTAGACAACAAGATAAAGACAAAGATGGCATACAAGGATATCACTTTATCATCAATGTAGAGAAGTCAAGATTTGTAAAAGAAAAATCAAAGATACCAATTTCTGTATCATTTAATGGTGGTATGCAAAAGTATTCAGGTCTATTAGACTTAGCAATGCAGGCTAACTTTGTAACAAAGCCATCACCAGGTTGGTATGCAAAAGTAGATCGAAAAACAGGCGAAGTTGGTCCTAAAGTACGCTTAGATGCCACACAAACAAAGGAATTCTGGTACCCTATACTAGAGGACAAACAGTTTAAAACCTTTGTTCAAGAAAAATATCAAATAGGTTATGGGAATATATTGAATGACGAGACTAGAACAGACGATACTAAAGAATTTAGTATACAATGAAGATTTTACAAGAAAAGTTTTACCATTTATTCAGATAGAATATTTTTCAGATTCAATTGAAAGAAAAGTATTTGCTGAGATAAAAGAATTTGTAAATCGTTATGAACAGGTGCCAACACATGAGGCACTTGTGATTAACTTTACAGAGAAGAAAGAACTTACAGAAGATGAAGTCTCAAAGTCTATTGAGCTTCTGAATGAAATCAAAAAATCATCTGATGAAAAAGTAGATCAATCTTGGCTTACAGAACAAGCAGAAAAGTTTTGTCAAGATAAAGCTATCTACAATGCAATCATGGATTCGGTTGCAATACTTGATGACAAAAGCACACAAAAATCTAAAGGTGAAATACCAAAACTATTGAGTGATGCACTTGGTGTTTCATTCGATACACATATTGGCCACGATTTCATAGATGATTACAAAGAGCGATATGACTTTTATCACAAGGTCGAAAAGAGAACTAAGTTTGACCTAGATTTGATGAACAAGATTACAAAAGGTGGTCTGCCAGATAAAACTTTGAATGTATTGATGGCGGGCACAGGTGTTGGTAAAAGTTTGTTTATGTGCCATATGGCATCGTCTTGTTTATCTCAAGGTGATAATGTTTTGTATATCACTTTAGAAATGGCTGAAGAAAAGATCGCAGAAAGAATTGATGCGAACTAATTGAATATTAGTTTGAATGAACTTAGGTCTGTATCAAAAGATGATTATGAAAATAAATTTAAAGTGTTAAGGTCTAAGACACAAGGTAAGTTAATCATCAAAGAATATCCAACTGCATCTGCATCTACGTTACATTTCAGAGCCTTGTTAAGTGAACTGGCGATGAAGAAACAATTTAGACCCAATATTATATTTGTTGATTACATAAACATTTGTGCATCATCACGAATCAGACCAGGCGGTAATGTAAACTCATACACATATATCAAGTCTATTGCAGAAGAGCTACGAGGTCTTGCTGTTGAGTTTGAATTACCAATTGTATCTGCAACACAGACTACAAGGTCTGGTTTTACTAATTCAGATCCAGGTCTTGAAGATGTTTCAGAATCATTTGGCTTACCTGCAACTGCCGACTTTATGTTCTCAATCATATCAAACGAACAGCTTGAAGAACTCAATCAAATAATGGTCAAACAACAAAAGAATCGTTACAATGACCCAAGTTATTACAAGAAGTTTATTATTGGTATTGATAGAGCTAAGATGAGACTGTATGATGTAGAACAAGGTGGTCAAGATGACTTACTAGATTCTGGCCAAGATAGTGGGCCAGATAAACCAATTAACACATTTGGTACAAAAGAAAGATTTGATGGATTTAAAGTATGAAAATAACTAGAGAACAAGCCTTACACGGTGCAAAAGCCTTCTCAGATTACTTTGATCGTTTTGATACGATTGCAGATTACATGAGAGATCAAAAGCTAAATGCTGTTGATGAAATGTCTTTTGGTTTACCAGGCATGGGGCCTGAAATGGATTTGTTTGATGACTTTGATATGCACCCAGAGGATATGAACATTGAAGTTGTTGAGATGAATCAAAATATGTGGGACATTTACATTAAGATTATATCATCTCATTCAAACATGACAAGTATTCCAGGTAAATCACTAAGACTTGGTGTACTAGAAAAGAATACAAACAAGTGGCTTGGTTTTGTTCGCATGGGTTCACCAGTAATCAATATGAAACCAAGAAACGAGTTATTGAATTGTGTCTTTACTCAAGATGAAAAAACAGCCAAGGCATTTAATCTTACATCTATTATGGGCTTTGTGATTGTGCCATCTCAGCCATTTGGTTTCAACTATCTTGGTGGTAAATTACTTGCATCTATTTGTTGTTCTCACCATGTTCGTGAGATGATGAACAAGAAATATCCAGGTATGAATGTGTGTTTATTTGAAACGACCAGTTTATATGGGTCATCAAAGTCTAGTTCACAATATGATGGCATGAAGCCATTTCTCAGATTTAAAGGCCTTACAGATTCTAATTTTCTACCTTTGATGCACGGTAAACCTTATGATAATCTAAAAGAGTATATGGAAAAAGCTGTTGGTGAACCGATAGTGCCAGAGGATGCCTCATCAAGAAAGCTGAAACTATCAACTAAAATACAGGCGCTCATCAAGGCTGCCTTAGATGGGTCAGATTTAGATAGATTTAATAAGACAATCAACAATGCACTTCAATTGACTGAAAGGAAGCGATATTACGCCTCCTCCTATGGTTTCTCAAATTTTGTTGATGTAGTGACTGGTAAAACCGATAAGTTGGTTCCAGACAAGGATAACCACGATAAACACTATCTGGAGAATGTAATTAAGTGGTGGGTTAAGAAAGCCTCAAACAGGTATATGTCTCTAAAAAGAGACAATCGAATCAGAAAAGAGTTAGAAGTATGGACAGGTGATAAAGAAATTGACATTATTCGGTAATCGTGTTATCATAAATACATGATGGCACAAAATGGCAAAAAACTTTTCAACATACTAAATCAATACTCTTATTCAGAGGTCAAAAATGGTTCGACCAGATTGAAGAAAGTAATGGCTGTAAAGTCAAAAAATAGACTGAATACACAAAAAGAAATTGAAAAAAAATTAAGCGATGTTGGTCTACTTTTTATGAGAGAAAAAACACGATTTTCAAGTCAACCTGCCACCATCATAGATTATAGTGAATTAACAAAAGTAAAAGGATCACAAGTCATATTAGTATTTAAATCTCAATCAGGCGGTATGCAAGAAACAACTTTAAATTCTACAATAACAGAATTAGTTCCCGCTTTAGCTTTTATGAATGATTTTTCTACCACAAAAGTTGAAGAGCTTTATGATTTTCTAAAAAATTTAGATCATTCAAAACAAACAGTCTATTTAAATGATAGAGATGAAAAAGCAGGAATAGAATTTATAGACGCCATGCCAACTTCATCTAAATTTCAAGTGAAAATGGAAAATGCCATGGGGGTCCAGAAATATTTAATAGACGAACATAAAAAAAGACCAATAAAACAAATATTTTGGGGGTATAGAGCAAAACCAAAATATAAAAATAAAGAAGTAAGCAGTAAACATAAAGGTGATATTTTTCTACTTTATAAAGATGGTAATATGTTAGGCGTTTCATTAAAAGCAGGAGAGGAAAAATCAGCCGAACCAAAACTTAATACATATGTAAATAAAATTTTTGAAACTCTTGACCCTAACAAAGTTGATGTGTTAAGAAATGAACTGTATAATAAAATTTATAAATCATTTTCAACTGATAAATCTAAATATGATATTGGTGCTGAAAGAAGAAACACCAAAAAGAAATTATCAGATCTTGAATCGAGAAATTTAAAAAAATATGAAGAGTTATATGATAAAGGTCTTGATATTATAAGGAAAACTTTAGTTGATGTATTAACAGAAAATGTGAAAAAAACAGTTGCTTATTTTAATGAGGCAATAGTAGGAAAAGATAAAAATGTCCCACTTATTCTTGTAAAGGCTTTTAATGATACTTACAAAATTGATACTTCTGATGATGATGTAGAAGTATTTTTACCTAGAACAAAAAAAATTACATCGGAAATTTCTAAATCATCTAAACAAAATTTCACGATTCAACTAATTGAAAATACAAGAAGTAAAATGGGTTTAGAGTTTGCAGTTCGTTCTAACAAAGTCGGTGACGATCATAAATTAGGTCAGTTTTTCAATCTTGCAGTAAAATTTAATGGCGTATCAAAATGAACTTTACAGAATTTTTACAAGAAGCCAAACAAGACAAGAATCTTCACTTAGAACATTTAGAAGATAATGTCTTGAATCGTGGTGTCGCTGGCGCCAGAGAGTCGATCAACTTTTTACAATCATTGAGAGATATGCTCGCAGGAGGATCCGCATCTAAAGTAAATGTTACAACAAAATGGGATGGTGCACCTGCCATTTTTGCAGGTATAAATCCTGCAAATGGTAAGTTTTTTGTTGGCACTAAATCAGTATTTAATGTAACACCCAAACTTAATTACAGAGACAGAGATATAGATAAGAACCACCCGACAGGTGGTCTAAATGAAAAACTTAAAATAGCCTTGGCATTTTTACCAAAACTTGGTATCAAAGGTGTATTACAAGGTGATATGATGTTTTCAAAAGGAGACTTGAAGAGAGAAACGATTGAAGGTGAGAGATACATTACGTTTCAACCAAATACAATTGTCTATGCAGTACCAGAAAATTCTACCTTAGCTAAAAAAATGCAGGCCGCTCAACTTGGTATTGTTTTTCATACCTCGTATTCAGGTAGAACACTTAGCACTATG
>Ga0181402_1000519_pt1 | contig 14422 bp, 17 predicted proteins | sample 25SPOviralmetaG_FD_130131 | JGI IMG/M metagenome (GOLD analysis project Ga0181402, IMG submission 130131) | Marine viral communities from the oligotrophic San Pedro Time Series (SPOT) site, San Pedro Channel, CA, USA - 25 SPOT_SRF_2011-08-17 | ecosystem: Environmental > Aquatic > Marine > Strait...
AAATACGCATTCGCAACGGCTATGGTGTAGAGGCTCACCACAATCAACGCTACTCATTCCTTGAGCGTGCGTTACCAAGCAACATGGCATTCCTTGTTGAGCAAGGCAAACAGTACGCCGTAACGCGTGATGGTACAAAGTATTACTTACCCAAGTCCAAATGGGTCAACGAGTGTATGTACGACAACCTTAAACAACAGCGCATAACGCATGGTGCTACAGCGTGGAATTCACAACCTATGACTAAGCACTGCGACGGCTCATACCTTGACTTCACGCGTGATCCAGTTACATGCGAGTGGACAATGGTAAGTAAGATGCACCTTGAACCGATTACACGTTACCGCATCAGCAAGGAAAAGAAACCATACTACAGTGCCATCAATGATCTTACTGAGTGGGCGTGGATCATGCGTGATATGTTGCATCAGTCTGACAGAGATTGGCAACGACGGCATCAGTTGCGTGAGCAGTCTGGCAATGCAATGGACGACCACCTAGAGTTTCGTTCTATTCTCTCTGATGACCAAGACATGCGACGTACCCCAGTGGTGTCAATGATGCTCGATGAGTTATCTTGGTACGACTGGCAGACACAAGAGGTTACGTTACCAAGTGATCCAAAGGAGTTCGCAAGTAAGTTCAAGCGACAGATAGATACCCATGCAGGGTTCAAGACCAAGCACAAAGAATACAAAGTACCAAAACAATAGGAGATGTAACACATATGTTTATTCATAATGTACCCGAAAATGTAACGTATAGTTGTAAGCAACGACAGGTAAGTAGGTATATATGTACAGTCAAGGATCTCGAGGAAGCCAAACGTGCTCCTGATTACGAGAACCGCAAGTACGTTGAGGGCTATTACAGTGAGGAACTTGATAACTTCTTACACCTTGCCACCAAGCACTTGTTTGATGTTGAGGTGTTTGTGCAATCGCAAAGCAGTAACCTTATTACGTTAACGTTGTATGACAAGAATGATTTTGTTGAGATGGGCGGAATATCTGTGAGGACGTTGCCTAACAATTATGATAGAGCACATGATACCCAGTATTGTGTGCACAGCCATCTGATTGACAATCAACGATATTGTATGCACAACTCACCGAATGAATACTTTACGTTGACTAGTAAGAACATAGACAAGGCAGTCAAAAATGCGCGTAAGTACCTACGTCCCAATCGTATGGTGGATATTGCCAAGTGTACACACAACCCTGTATCCAATAACATACTACAAGAACATAACAAGCGCAGGGAAGATTTAGATAGGCGTGCGGTAGATGCAGGTTTTGCCCTTTTACGGCAAGGTAAGCTACCCGCCGTAGCACACAAGATGCTTGAGATGTATCAAATGGGATTGGTGCGTGTTGATGAGTGCATGGACAAACAGCTTACAGCGTTGCAACAAGCCCTCGATTATGTCAAGGATCTAAATACCAAGGATAATGAGTACATGACACTTGTATGGCTCAAGCCCGAAGAGGTACACTTACATGCCTGTGATGTATACACACAGTTTGTATATCAAGGTGCACCAAAGACGGCTAGAGGTCAGGCTGTCTACGACCCTAGCTTTGGGCAGTTCGGAACCGTATTTACTCATAACGAAGTACCACATGATGTACAAGGTAAGGTATCTGTGTTGTCTATCTTAGATAGTGGTGAGTTCATGTACGATATTGGCATGAAGCTATCAGATAGTGTATATTACATTCGTACAGACTGGAACTGGGAGCAATAACATGGCTTTAACCCCCGAAGGTAAGGTTAAGAAGAAGATTGTCGCCTACTTAAAAGAGATCGGAGCATATTACTTTTTCCCTGCTACAGGTGGATATGGTAAGAGTGGTGTGCCTGATATAGTAGGTTGTTATAAAGGTAGGTTCTTTGGTATTGAATGTAAGGCAGGTAATAATAAACCTACTGAACTACAGAAACACCAACTCAAATTGATAGCCGAAGCAGGTGGTATAGCTACGGTAACGAATGAGGATACGATTCACTCACTGCGGTATATCTTAGGTGATTGAGGGTAAGCCTGTAGTTGAGGCTGAGTTAGAAAGTATTGATATGGCAATACGTAAAGAGCGCAACCGTCTATGGAAACTAGAAGATGAAGATGAAGATCCTAGTTATCATTGGCTTGAATACTTACAAGCTGAGAAGGCGCGTGGCGTACAAATAATGGTAGTTAATTTTTAGGAGAATGATATGGAACTTATGTGGTTGTTTGTAGGATCAATGATTGCGATTGTATGCGTGTGTAACGTGTTACATTGGCGTGAAATTTTTAAACACTTTGACGATAACGAGGAGGAATAAGATGGTAGATGTAGCAAATAAACAAAAACCTTTTACCAAGCGCGATTTGGTAAGGGTACATAAATTAGCAGAAGAGATATACGTGTCATCAAAAGCAAACCCCGAGGATTGTTGTTTTTTGCATATTGAAGAGGCTTTTGATTTGGCTTTTGAGTTTCACCTACATGCCCTAGAAGTGTGGGACAACTATGAATTTTTGTGTGAAGAAAATATGGAGGAAGAAAATGGTTGATGCAACTAGCGAAGAGTGGGACGCGTTAAAGAAGAACCACCCTACACTTGTTAAGAAGTGGGAAGACTTTAGGGAGCAGTACCCTAACGATAACATTGAAGATGTAGTCAACAATCCGAATCACTACAATACAGGTGGCGTGGAGTGTATCGAGGGTATTGAATCTAGTATGACTCATGATGCGTTTCTAGGTTATCTCAAGGGTAACTGTATGAAATATCTGTGGCGTTACGAGTATAAGGGTAAGCCCCTTGAAGATTTAGAGAAAGCCCAATGGTATCTTAACCTGTTAATGGAACGGAATAAGTAATGGATTTAATTACGTTAGACTTTGAGACGTACTACGACAAAGACTTCTCACTACGTAAGGTAACAACGGAAGCCTACATACGTGATCCTCAGTTCGAGGTGATCGGTGTAGGTGTTAAAGTAAATGACAATGAAACGGAGTGGGCTAGTGGAACACATGAACAAATCAAAAAATATCTTGATACTTTCGATTGGGCAAACAGTATGTTGTTATGTCATAACACTATGTTCGATGGTGCTATTCTCTCTTGGGTTTTTGATGTGCGTCCTCGCGTCCTTGCTGATACTCTTTGTATCGCTCGCGCATTACATGGTGTCGAGGTTGGTGGATCGCTTCATGCTCTTACTCAAAGATATAATCTCGGCACTAAGGGGACAGAAGTTTTAGATGCTAAAGGTAAGCATAGGCTAGACTTTACACCTGAAGAGTTAGGTAGGTATGGTGACTATTGTATTAATGATGTTGAGTTAACATATAAGTTGTTTATGCGTATGGCTAAGGGATTCCCTAAGCAAGAGATGCGTATCATTGATATGACGTTGCGTATGTTTACTGAGCCTATGCTTGATCTTGATATTGGATTACTCCGACAACACTTAGAAGATACCCAACAGATAAAGGAAGTGTTACTAACATCTACTGGTGTAACACGTAAACAGTTAATGAGTAACCCTAAGTTTGCCGAGTTACTGGTATCGATGAATGTCGAACCCCCGATGAAAACTAGCCTGACGACTGGCAAAGAAACCTACGCATTCGCTAAAAATGATGAAGCGTTTAAAGCACTACAAGAACATGATGACCCTAGAGTACAAGCACTTGTTACTGCACGTTTGGGTACTAAGAGTACGCTAGAAGAATCACGTACTGAGAGGTTTATAGGTATTGCTAAACGTGGACTAATACCTATCCCAGTGAGGTACTATGCCGCGCACACAGGTAGGTGGGGTGGTGATGACAAAATCAATATACAAAACTTACCTAGTCGTGGTGTAAATGGTAAGAAGTTGAAGTCCAGTATCATTGCGCCAGTAGGTTACACACTAGTAGATTGTGATTCGTCACAGATCGAGGCGCGTGTACTTGCGTGGGTGGCAGGGCAAAATGATTTGGTTGATGCGTTTGCTAACAAGGAAGATGTATACATTAAAATGGCCTCTAGAATATACAATGTAATAGATAAAGATGTTACCAAAGAGCAACGGTTTGTTGGTAAGAGTACGATACTCGGTGCAGGGTATGGCATGGGTGCAGTGCGATTTGCTGAACAGTTGAAGTCGTTTGGTACTACTATAGATGTAGAAGAGGCACGTAGGATCATACAGATATACCGAGACGCTAATTGGAAGATCAGTCAGTTTTGGCGTAACTGTCAGAACATGTTGGTAGAAATGTCGAGAGACAGAACAATTTCGTTTGGAGCAGGAAATATTGTTAAGGCTGTACGCACACAAACAGGTTATGGTATAGAGTTGCCTAGCGGTTTAGTAATGCGATACGATGACTTACAGTATGAGCAAGGCGAACGAGGCCCAGAGTTTAGTTACATGACTAGGCGTGGGCGTACAAGAATCTACGGTGGTAAGGTTACAGAGAATGTATGCCAAGCCATTGCTAGGTGCATCATGGGTGAACAGATGTTGGCTATAGCTAAGAGATACAAGCCTGTACTCACAGTGCATGATTCTGTGGTATGCTGTGTACCTGATGATGAGTTAGATGAGGCTAGACAATACATTGAAGAGTGTATGAGTACGACACCATCATGGGCAGAAGGTATGCCTATAACGTGTGAGTCTGGCATTGGTAAATCTTATGGAGACTGTGAATAATGGCTAAAAAAGATATAGAAAAAGCACTAGATGAAATAAATGAATTGGCTGATAAAGCCCTCGAAGAAGCAAAAGAGACAAAGATGGAAGTCAGAACGTGGTTGAGACAAACACGTAGCTTTACTTATGCTGAGTTGTTAGTAATAGCTGTAGGTGCTGTGGCAACGCTGTTTACAGTAGGAAACATCTAAGTGGGTGCTTCACCGTGGTCTTTCAGCAGAATAAAATCCTTTGAACAATGCCCCAAAAAGTTTTATCATCTAAAGGTAGCAAAGGATTACAAAGAGCCTGAAACTGAGGCTATGTTGTATGGGACTGCGGTGCATTTAGCCGCTGAAGAGTATGTAAGAGATGGGAAACCGTTACCCCCAGAGTACGTATATGTAAAAGCCCCGATAGATGCACTATGTGCTAAGAAGGGGGAAAAACTCTGTGAATTGGAAATGGGGTTAACGGCAGACCTAGAGCCGTGTGGCTTTAGAGATGAGGAAGTATGGTGGCGAGGGATCGCTGATTTAGTTATACTTGATAAAGAAAGCAAGACTGCTTGGGTTATTGATTATAAAACAGGAAAGAATACTAGGTATGCAGATAAAGGACAGCTTGAGTTGATGGCACTCGCTGTATTCAAACACTACCCCGACATCGAAACTGTAAAGGGGGGGCTTTTGTTTGTTGTCTGTAACGAGTTAATAAGAGATACCTACGATTCAAGCTCCGCTGGTAAGATGTGGGAGAAGTGGTTAGCTGATTACAATCGTATGGAAATAGCATTTGATAATGATGTATGGAACGCTCACCAAAGTGGGCTATGTAAACGACATTGTTTAGTTACAGAATGTGTGCACAATGGGAGGCACTAATGAGACGTAGAAGAAAGAAGCAAGTAAACGCCCCTGTTGGTAGTGAAACGTTTGAAAGAAGAATGGAACGCCAACGTGCTAGGCGTGCGTTCGATAAGAAGAATGGTAAAGCCGCACGTAAAGGTAAAGACATTAGTCACAACAAGATGTTGAAAGATGGTGGCAGTAACAAAGATGGATATAAATTAGAAAGTCCTAGTAAGAATAGATCTCGTAATGGGCATAAGCCTAAGAAAAAGTAATTTGCTTGGTGGTGTGTAGACGCTTAGCTTGATGCGTCTTTAAATGATGTAGCCAGTTTTGTCCTCCTGACTATACGTATGCTACATAAAATTAAGTTAGTCTAAAGGTGTTGATTAATAGACCTACATAGCAGACTTAGCCTCATCTGGGACGAAGCGAGGCCGATTAATCGTAGAGCGAAGACCGCTTTACGAGGTTAACTAACGGAGAATAAAAATTGAAGATTGTAGATAACAAAGCACTGCTACTTAACTTACGTTCCCCCGGGAGAGTAACGAGTTGTATACCAAAGAGTAAGACGTTATCAGAGCATGAAGTATTAGTTAATTGGGGAGTTGATGAAGTGCAGGTATTGAGAAATATAGGTATAAATGCACCCTCACCTATAGAGGGTAGGTATGAATGGACAGGTAGGTATGATCCATACGAACATCAAAAGTTTACGGCAAGTTTCTTTACACTGAATAAAAAATCATTTTGTTTTAACGAACAAGGTACAGGTAAGACAGCCAGTGCTATCTGGGCATCAGATTATTTACTAAAACAAGGTAAGATAAACAGAGTGTTAGTTATATGCCCCCTATCTATTATGGAATCGGCATGGCGTAATGATTTATTTAACTTCGCTATGCACCGAACCGTTGACGTAGCTTATGGGGCAGCAAAAAAGCGTAAGGAAATAATAAACAACGGTGCTGACTACGTGATAATAAATTACGATGGTTTAGAGATAGTGTCTGATGAGGTAGCCAATGGTGGGTTTGATTTAATTATTGTAGACGAAGCCACACACTACAAGAACGTACAGACCAAGAGGTGGAAAACACTAGCCAAAATAATTAACAAGGACACTTGGTTGTGGATGATGACAGGTACACCTGCGGCACAAAGTCCGACTGATGCGTATGGCATAGCCAAGTTAGTTAACCCAAATGGAGTACCACGATTCTTTGGGTCGTTCCGAGATCAGGTAATGGTTAAGGTAACTAACTTTAAATGGATACCAAAGGACGATGCTACTCAGACAGTTCACAGTGTACTCCAACCCGCCATACGTTATACCAAAGAAGAATGTTTAGACTTACCACCTATGGTATATGTCGAACGAGAAGTTAGTATGACGGCACAACAAAATAAATATTATAAAGAATTAAAGAACAAAATGATTATGCAAGCGGCAGGTGAACAGATCACGGCGGCAAATGCGGCAGTTAACATGAACAAGCTGTTACAAATATCGTCAGGTGCGGTATATACCGATACTGGGGAGTCATTGGAGTTTGATATAACTAAAAGGTATAAGGTATTGCGTGAAGTTATAGACGAATCAAGTAAGAAAGTTCTAGTCTTTGTGCCGTTCAGACACACCATACAGTTACTCACTGACAAGTTACGTAAAGATGGTATAACCACAGAGGTAATTAATGGTGACGTACCTGCACCTAAACGCACTGACATATTTAAACGCTTTCAAGAACAAGACGATCCCAAAGTATTAGTCATTCAACCACAGTCAGCGGCACACGGTGTAACACTTACAGCGGCTAACACTGTGGTGTGGTGGTCGCCAACCAGTTCGCTAGAAACGTACGCGCAAGCGAATGCTAGGGTACACAGATCAGGTCAGGATCAAAAGTGTACTATTGTTCACCTACAAGGATCGTACGTAGAGAAACGTGTTTACACAATGTTGGACAATAGAATAGACATACACACAAAAATGATTGACTTATATAAAGAAATACTTGACTAGTACACAATAATACGCTATTTTGGTTGTCCCTTTAATAAGGAGCGTAGTATGAGTGAAGAAACATTGAACGCTGAGAAGCTAACTACTGTTTATTTAAAGATAAAGGATAAGCGTAGCGAGTTATCGGCAGAATTTAAAGAGAGAGATGCTGAGTTATCCGAACAATTAGGTAAGGTAAAGCGTGCTTTACTGGACTACTGTGAGGAACAGGGTGTCGATAGTGTAAGAACCACAGCGGGTTTGTTTTATCGTTCTGCTAGAACACGGTACTGGACTAGTGATTGGTCTTCAATGCACGAATTTATATTGGAGAACGAAGTGCCAGAGTTATTAGATAAACGTGTAAACCAGAACAACATGAAGCAATACCTTGAAGAAAACCCAGACCAAGTACCAAAAGGTCTTAACGTTGATTCTGAATATATTGTTTCAGTAAGGAGAAAATAATGTCAAATAATTTTGTTCCAATTGGGGAGGTAGCTGATAAGTTTAGTGTATCTAAACACACAGTCCGACAGTGGTTGCGTAAAGGCAAGATACCTGAAGACTTGTATGTAAAGATAGGTAACACGTATCGCTATAACCTTAAAGGGATTGAAAACGTCTTTTTGAGTACCAACAAAGATTACAAATGTGGTGCTGACTTTGATGTTGCGGCTTTTAAGGAGACAGAAGGATATAAAAAGCTACAGGATGTAGACATGTTAGACGAAGACTTTTAGTGAAAAGGATAAGCATACGTGGTGGTGAGTTTAGTCTGGTTGGGGATAATCAACAAGAAGTGTTATCGTCAGACAGTATAGACGTAATTATCGTGAATGCCGCACCTGTGTCTAGATCATATTTTGGTAGTCAGTTTGACCCTAATAAGTCTACTGCCCCAATATGTTGGTCTGATGATACTCAAAGACCGTCTTCAAATGTACCACAGGAAAACATGCAAGCACGTAGGTGTATGGATTGTACACAAAACGTACGTGGTTCTGGTGAGAATGGTGGTAGGGCTTGTCGGTTTCAACAACGACTAGCTGTTGTATTTGAAGGAGATCTTGAAGAAGTGTATCAGTTGCAGATAAACGCCCTTACTATTTTTGGTAAGGTAGTGGGTGGTAACATGGGCATGCAAGAATATGCTCGTCACCTATCTTCACATGGTACAGCAGTAATTAGTGTTGTCACAAACATTATGTTTGCTAAAGACAGCGTTGTTCCAAAACTTTATTTTAAACCTGTCCGACCTATTGATACGGATACAGGGATTAAAGTAGCAAAAATGGTAGTGCACGAAGATACTAAGCGTGCTATTACATCGTTTGTTCCTGCTACTAGCGAACCTTCACCGTTTGGTGTAGTTGAAGGCGGGTTTAATATAAATGCAAATTAATTTTATTTAAGGTAAATAGTTATGGCTAATCAAAATAGTAATTACATTATAGAAAACGTTGAGGCACAATGGCCTCGTATAAATAAACCATATCGTTTCGATAACGCTGAGAACCGCACAGTACCCTGTGACGCGTTTGACGATAACGCTAGGTACGAGATCAAATTTCGTATGACTAAAGATCAGGCTAAGGCTTTGTACTTAGGCATGTGTGAAGCGTATGAGGCTAAGAAAGAAAAAGGGTGGCCTGAGAAAGTAGATATGCCTTTCAACAAAGACGAAGACGGTATGTACACCTACAAAGCTACCCTTAAAGGTGCTTATGGTAAAGAGGCAACATTAAAACCTGTACAAGTGGACTCGAATGGGAGTAAACTACCAGAAGATTTCATGTTAACCACAGGCAGTACAGTCAATGTGGCTGTAATCTTTGTGCCTTACAACATGCGTGAAGCAGGAATCTCCCTACGTTTGAAAGCGGTGCAAGTAATTAAATATGTACCTATGGAATCTAGCACGCCATTCGGCAAGGTTGAAGGTGGCTTTACATTCCAGAAAGATGATAACCCTTTTGAGGTTGTTGAAGTTAAACCTACTAACAATGTTATTGAAGGTGAGTTTGGTGATACACCCGAACCAAAGAAAGTCAGTAAAAAAGCAACACCGAAACCAAAAAAGACTGACGCTGACCTTGCATCAATCGTAGACGACTGGGACGACTAGTCCAAAAACTTAGCTAGGTATAACCGAAAAGGGCGCGTCATGCGCCCCTGCTATCTCCACCCTCGGAATTAGGAATGTATTATGGATGCAGAAGTATTTTTGCGACACGTCACTGGCGACGATGGATACTACTGTTTATTTGCGGTTAAGTTAGGACAACACGATAGACCCCAGACGTTTCATACTAACTATGATTCGTTACTACAAGAAGCACGTAAGCTAGATGCTCGTGGGTATAGCCCATACTTTGCACTGGCTACGTTTGAAGAAAGTGGTACGCGTGTAGCCGACAATGTAAAACAGTTAAAATCTTTCTTTATGGACATCGACTGCGGGGAAGGCAGAGATTATCCAACCAAGAAGGAAGGTCTCCAAGCCCTACAAAGATTTTGTAAGAAGGTTGAGTTACCACGCCCGTTGCTAGTTGATTCTGGTAGGGGTGTACATTGTTACTGGCCCTTGTCTGAAGCTGTTAGCAGGGATGAATGGAAGCCTGTAGCAGATCATTTGAAACAGTTGTGTAAGAATCATGGCTTTACTATTGATGCGTCAGTAACTGCCGATGCGGCTAGGGTATTGCGCATACCTACCACACACAATCACAAGACTGACCCACCGACAGAAGTAACTTTTTATAGTGGGCATGTGCCTGAGTATATGACACTAGATGAATTTTCTAAGGTGATAGGTGCGGATAAGGTAGCGACTAAACCCGTGGAACAAACGCCGATTACCGCTTTTCAAGAAGCCTTGATGGGTAACAAACAATTCAAGTTCAAAGATATTATTACTAGAGAATCTAGCTGTGCGCAGTTAGTTGACATAGTAACAAAGCAAGACGAGTGTAGTGAGCCTATATGGAGAGCAGGTCTATCTATAGCTAAGTTCTGTTCTGATGGGCAGAAAGCGGCGCACGTTATGTCTAAGAATCACCCTGAGTATTCAGCAGAAGAAACACAGGATAAGTTTGATAAGATTAAAGGCCCTTACCTATGTCATCACTTTGATGAGTTTAAGCAAGACGTATGCACCAAATGCCCACACTGGGGCAAAATAAAATCTCCCATAAGTCTGGGAGGTAGTGTGCGTGAAGCTACCGAAGAAGACAACGTAGTAGAAGTACCTGCGCTTGACCTACCAAATACACCTACTACTACGTATGTGATTCCCACATACCCCAAGCCCTACTTTAGAGGTGCTAATAATGGTGGCGTATACATACGCACATCAAATGATGAAGGCGAACCCGACGAAGAACTTATATACCATAACGACATTTATATTGTGAGTCGTATTGTAGATTCCGAACTTGGTGAACTTGTAGTAATACGTTTACACCTACCACAAGACGGTGTGCGGGAGTTCACGGTTCCGCTTACCGCAGTAACTTCCAGAGAAGAATTTAGAAAACAAATGTCCATGCAAGGCGTGGCACTAACAAAGATGGATAAACTTATGACTTATATGACTACTTGGATCAACGAGTTACAGGCTACCACAAAAGCTGATTTGGCTCGTACTCAATTTGGTTGGACTGATGATACACATACAGCGTTTGTTTTAGGCAACCAAGAAGTAACAGCTAATGGTGTTAAGAGTAACCCACCGTCTAAAGCTACAGCAGGTTTAATGAGTGCGTTTAAACCTAAAGGTACTATAGAACAATGGAAAGAAATGGCTAACTTCTATAATAGAGATGGCTTTGAGTTACATCAATATATAGTAGCCAGTGCTTTTGGTTCACCCCTTATGTCGTTAATGCCTATCGCATGTTCGAGCTTACACGTTCATAGTAAGGAGTCTGGGTTAGGTAAGACCACCGCCATGCACGTAGGCGCGTCTGTTTGGGGCAACCCAAAGACTCTAGTAGTTGAGGCGCAAGACACTAATAACTCCTTGATGTTACGTGGGGAGGTATATAAAAACCTACCTTACTATATTGATGAGTTAACCAATGCCGAGGGTAAACAACTATCTGATTTAATCTATCAACTATCTAGTGGTAGACAGCGTAACAGGATGACAGGTAGCGCAAACACAGAGAGAGTACGTGGAGAACCTTGGAGTTTGTTGTCTATATCTACAGGTAATACTAGTGTGCTTGAACGTATTAGTAGCTTTAAGAATGCTCCGAAGGCCGAAGCGGCTCGTATGCTAGAAACAAAAGCGGTTAAGTTATTTGATGAATCTAAGACTAAGCACCTAACTGACGCGCACCAAGCGAACTCTCAAAACATATACGGGCATGTGGGCGTTCCTTACCTGCAATACCTAATGCAGAACATGGATAGGGTTATAAAACTATTACAAGAAGTACAGCAGAAGTTGGATGCGGGAGCACAACTTACCGCACAGGATAGGCATTGGTCAGCAGGTTCTACCGTTAATGTAGCAGGGTTCTTGTTAGCGCGGGAACTTGGGTTTTTAGAATACGACAAAGAGAACTACTTTAGATATGCTCTAGGCTTACTGAAAGAGAATAAAGCTACGGCTAACGATATGATCTCTTCTACGGCTGACGTATTAAATGACTTTGTACATGAGCATTGGGGTAGCATACTAAAAATTAGAAGCACCGATGATATGCGTAAGAGTCAGGGCAACGGCATGGACGGATTAGTCATACCCGAGTTTGATCCTAAAGTTAGGTTGGTTGGTAGGTATGAGACTGATGTTAAGAAGCTATTTATAGTACCTAAAGTATTGAAAGCATGGTGTGTAAAACAACAGATAAACTATAGTTCTTTGATACAAGATTTTAAAGATAACTTCAAAGGCAAGGCTATGAAAAAGTTTTTAACCAAGGGAACACCCACAGACATGCCATTGACGCATGTAATATGTATAGATTGTTCTAGTGTTGATTTAGAAGAAGATGCTGAAACTTGATGACATAGCACCCGATGGCGTACGTATTATCGTACGTTGGGATCGCATGGGGGTGGGCGCTTCGGTGTTTATACCCTGCATCAATGCTCGTAAAGCACGAGAACAAGTTAACGAGATATTTAAAAGAAAAGGTTGGAAATACCTAGCTAAAACCACCATAGAGAGTGACAAGTTAGGAGTACGTATATGGCGTACAACATAAAGTTTTAGGATACGGAGTAGCATCTTCCCCTTCGCTACTCTTGCCTTGCTCCCTGATGTTCCGAGGCATCGGGGAGTTTTTTTAATACTTCTTATATTCTTCGTTACTCTGTCGTAAAAGATTTCTATACAAAGGTGACACAGCCACACCATTGTGCATGGTAGCAGAAGTTTTTATGTGTCGTTGTAATGAAGATTTTATATCGTCGCTACTTATAGTTATCCCTTTACTACCATATTTAGCATTAAATTCTTTTATCTTCTTAACTACATCTTCCGCTCTATCATAATCCTTCATACGCAATGCTAGGTAGTATTGCTTCTTCAACTTAGCGCTCAAATCTTTTATATCATTGCTTACACGGGTATTCCTAGCATTCTGCTCTTGTCTAAACGTGTACTCTGCAGGAGCAAAACCAAACACCTTAGCGGCTATCTCTCCTCCAGTTATATCTTCGTATATGAAATCTCCATCCCTACGGGTTTGTATGCCTTCCGTACCATAACGGTATCCCTGAGCCAAAGAACTCAACCCGCCGGGCAGGAAGCTCTCAAACGCACGTTGGTACTCGCCTTCTACTACGTCGTCTTTCATTCTAACGTAGCGTTTGGCTGTACTCCAAGCAGGGCCGCCCAAGTAGAAACTAAGTGTTTCTTCTAAACTAGGATCGCGCATAAATCTGTTTTCTTGAAATATCAAGTCGTTTAGTTTTATACGTGCAGCTACATCCGCACCAGTTAGCGCCACGACAGGCCCTTTGTACCAATACTCACTAAAGGCTTTACGTGTCAATTCATCTGCACTGTCTTCATCGTCATCTCGGAACACGTCTACTATCATAGATATTAATCCATATATTGGCATACCACCAATACCTGCTAGTAGTAGGGAACTTAGATGCACACCCAACAGTTGGTTTCTAGCTATCTTTTTCTGTTCTGGGTTATTCTTGAAGTACCTATCTGTAGAGATCATATAGGACTTAATCATGGCGGTGTTCATAAGTACACCATAACTCTTATACATAAAGGACACACGACCAACATGTTCTTTTGCAATAGGCATTGTAGTTTCTAGCGTAGCACCACCGTTCGTCTCTTGTGCTTGTATCATGGCATCTTGCGCTGCTAGGTCTCTAAGTGCAGATAAGTCGGTGGGTACTTCTACTTCTTTACCCAATCTAGGACTAAAGTATTTCTTGCCTTGTTTTTTAAGGTCAACCATTTGCTCTCTAATTAGATTGTAAGAAGCTATGATTGTAGTTTGAGTATTAAAACGTTCACCTGCGTTAAATGCTAGTGCAGATAGATGCGCAAATTTATCAAAAAAGGTTGCTCGTTCTTGTGTACCTACTTCCATCAAGGCGTTCCACGAGTATAACTTACCTCGCATGTGCGCTTCTTTGACCACTGGTATCAGGTCTTCCATCTGCTCTATCTTTCTTTCCGCTTCTTCCTTACTAGCATGTTTTTGTATCTTTTGTTTAACAGATTCTTTTACTGTGTACACAGCCCCAGCACCTGTGCCTTCTACGTTGTAGTTTTCTAATATACTAGCTTTAGCACTAACCACCATATGAGCAGCACCCATAAACGCGTTTATAGTTTTTTCGTATCCATATCTTGCGCCTAAGTAGGGCACTACAAACAAAGGTATTTGA
>Ga0181402_1000521_pt1 | contig 14395 bp, 31 predicted proteins | sample 25SPOviralmetaG_FD_130131 | JGI IMG/M metagenome (GOLD analysis project Ga0181402, IMG submission 130131) | Marine viral communities from the oligotrophic San Pedro Time Series (SPOT) site, San Pedro Channel, CA, USA - 25 SPOT_SRF_2011-08-17 | ecosystem: Environmental > Aquatic > Marine > Strait...
ATGAGGCCGTCCTACAAACAAACATTCACATAGCCAAATTATTCATATGACGTTTTTAATTTACTTATGAATATGATTGTTCGTAAGTAATTGATAGGCTATATACAAAAAGTTTGGCTTACTCAGCATGTGTGTGTTCGGGGTGTAGTCTTGTTCAACTTACAACCATACAACTATTCATATACTACCATATAATACTATGTAATTGTATATCAAAACATACATACATTTACATATACACATATACTATTCTATATACTACAAATACATGTTTGTGTTACACAATACATCAAAGTAAAACACAATACTAACGTAATTAAACACATAAAAAAAGCATTAAATCATCGCATGTGTTTTACAGAATTATATTATTATTCCAATGAATCTACTAGCAACAATTACAATACAACCATTTAGAACATATTAATTATACGTTCAACCAAACCACTTTCAATTGCATAATACAATGCACCCAATACTATTACCAATTTAACTATACTAACTATTCCATTTATTAGATATTTCATACTTTATTATTTAATTCATTTCTAACTTCTAAAAACATAGGCAACAATTCATCTGCAAAACCACTCGTCCAACTATCAACGCCATGTTCTGTGACTAATTTATTTTCAAAACATATTAGTTCATGTTCGGTTGCTTCAAAGTATTCTACCAATGTATGTGCTACATTTTCTCTACTTTGTTCAATCATTTCTTTGCTTACTGCCATATTGATTCTTTTTTTACTTTCGTCACCAAAAGCCTTATACACTATTCACTGTGTAATAAGGCCAATTGATTAAATGTTTATTAAATACTATTCCATTTCGTATATACGTATTAAATTATTAAATGTGTGGCCGCCAGGCCTTTTCTAAAACTAAACTTTAACCTACCATTATTTCAAACAATTCTTCACCTGTACTTTTACCATTAAAGGTAATTTCATAATTTGGGTCCATTCCTGTTTCAACACAATACTTGTACAAAGCATCTATACTAGGAAATTCTTTATCAAAATAATTACAATCTAAACTATACATTACGATAATCTTCTTATACCATTATCAACTATACTTCCTGAATACTGAACGTATTTTTTATCTAATGTAACATTAGTGTTATAGTCTATTTTTTCTTTTAGCACTTTACTTTTTATTTGTTGTGCTTTTAACAATTAAATAAATGTTTTACCACCTAATTGTAATCCATTTTCTCTATTTAATCTTATCTTTGCCATACGCTTTTATTTTTTTATATTATCCGTGAATATACGAACTCTCTCTTGCTTCTCCTAATTATTTTGCAATTATTTTTTAAGCATTTTCATATAATACTTCTTCTAGTTCTACAAATTGTTTAACATTATCTTTATAAACATACCATGAACCATAAGCAAACATGTAAATATATTCTGCACAACAACTGCTAGCATAATCTAAAATGTCTTCTTCACTAGTTAGTGTTTCAATGTTTAATTTTTCACCTCTATCTCTGTGATAAAATCTACATTGTTCTTTTTCATAAAATAACTTATAATCATTAAAATCTAATTTTTCACCTATATTTTTATCTAGTGAACTTAAATCTCCATGTGCTAGTAATTCATCTACTTTACTTTCATTTTGATAATGTTCATCTAAAATTTTACCTACATAATCTAAATAACCATCACTGTGACAGTAAATTGCTTTTGCACCTTTCTCACTATTATCTAATTTTGCTATAACTGATCTTGTTGCCATAATTTTTTCTTTTATTTGGTTTATATTTTTCGTCACCACAAGCCCTATTGTACTGAGAGTCATCCTCCATTCCAATAGAGCTTAGGCTTGCAAACAAAACCAAATGTTATTCTTTTATTTTATAGTCACCTATTTTATTTTCACACTCAAATTCATCAAATGCATCTACTATTATTTGACACATTGTATTATCAAAATCTTCATACCCTTCTAGTTCATCTATTAGGTATCCATCTGTTAAACCTAATAGGCTTTCTTGTAGTTGTTCTCTTAATTCAGCTATAGTCATGGCTTTTATTTTTTCATATTATACTTGAATATACGAACTTTCTTTTGCTTCTCCAAATCCTTTCGCGATTTTCTTCAAATTATTTATTTATATACTTCCAGTAATCAGTAGCTGATTCAACAAAACTTAATGCAAAATATCTTTCATCACCATCTTTATTAATTCCTTTAACTAAATGATCTTTACCACCATGTACTAAATAAGGATTTCTACCACTCATTCCTAATGAATAATAACCTCTATCTCTAGTAGAATCAAATTTAGAACCATTTGCATGATTTAAGTAATAAGCAAACTTAATTATATCAGTATATCTAGCACCTTGTGAACCAAATTCATTTGTAACATAATCTAATATACATTCTTTTTTAGTTCTAAAATCACCTGCTTCTAACTCTGCAATATACATTTTAGCAGTAACACGAAGATCATAATCATCATCATATGTCACACCATCTTTTCCATTTAATTTATCATCTTGTGCTTTTATATCCTCAGTATATAATCTATCTTGTTCATCTTCATATGCTTGGTCATCTGATCCACCAAAAGGATATTCTTCTTCTAACTCTTTAATTATACCTAACACTTCATCATAATCTAAATCAGTAATATAATTACTAACTGCTACTGTATCACTTGCAGGTAAACAATGTGTATTACAAAACTCAAAATAAGCTTCATTATCTAAATCTTGTACTAACCCATGTAAATAATCATGTTGTGTATCTAGTTCTTCATTTTCTTTTTTTACATTACATAAATCATCTAATGCATCTAAAGTACCTTCAAACCCAGGTATGTTCTCACGACTAGCAGCTTCATACTCTTCTTTAGTACATGGATTATCCATATACATGTCCCTTCTAGTTTTATAGTAAATTTTACTATCACTCGCAGTTGCAAAAGGACCTTCATTTACTTTATTATTACTCTCTAATGCATTAGCAATTCTATCTAATGCTTTTGTTATGCCATTTATATTAGCATAGTATTCTTGTTCAAGTCTATTCATACGGTTTTATTTTTATATTTACCTTAAATATACGAAAGATATTTTGCTTCTCCAAATTTTTCTGCAATTGTCTTTTATTTAACGTCACCGCAAGCCCTTACGGGCTTGCAGATCTGTTGAGTAGCGATTAAACGTATGCAAATGCTAACTCACTTAATTTTTTATTAACATCAATACTTTGCTTGAAGTTTTTAATTGGACGTGCTTTTCTAGTTTTAGCATCAGCAGCATTTACTTTACCATTACTAGCATAATTGTACTTACCATTAACTAAACTTTCCTGTACACGATTAAATACTTCCCACAAACCATTACCTGCATCTTCTTTTCTTTCAACATTAAGTAAATCATCTAAATCAACAACATTACTAATGTTATCCTCATTGTAAGACTTAGCTGTGAAACGTAATAGAGCAGCTTGTTTAGCAAATTCAATTTGTTGTGTTTTATCAAGTTCAATTTGTTTCATTGCTGTAATTCTAGTAAGCGTTTCATCTATTGTTTCAACAAATTCATTTACTAACTTTTGTACCGCTTCAAACGAATAGCCCTTATGTACTAATCTACTAGTACCATAATCTTCAGTTTTAATAACTAAACCATTACTACACACTAATCTAAATATACCTGCTGATAATGTAAATGCATTACCACCATCATGACTATTAGTTAATAATAGCTGTGGATACTCTTCTGCACCTTCAACTTTATAGTCAGAGTGTTCAAATGTAACCATATGTTTTTGATAACCATTAGTTGTTTTTTTTCTAGCTTTAACTTGGACTGCATCAACAACATCCCAACCCATTGAACGTAAATCATTTATTACACTACTAGTAGGAACAAAGGAATAATGTTTTGATAAACCTAAATTTGCTATTTCTTGACTAGACATAGTTTCCTTAAATGCTACAGGACATACTACTTTAATATCATCATCATTTAATGCTTGATGATTTTTTACTTTGGCTAAAACAGTGTTTCTTATTCTTTCCTGTCTTAATACTTCTTCATTTTGATTTTCTAAATTTGCCATATGCTTTTATTTATTTATTATACCGTAATATACGAACTCTCTCTTGCTTCTCCAAATTTTTTATTGGATACTTAATTTTCTTTTTAAGTTTTTTACATGCTTACATTCTTGATAAGGCCTGTAAGTCATAGCAGGACATGTACAAGTACCTTTATTATTTTTGTGAATAGTAACATCATATTCATTTAACTTGCCTGTTTTTTTATTTCTAGAACCCATTTCTCTATACGTTCTAGTTCCCATAGGAAACAGCATACCAGGATAATAAAATACATCTTCCATAACCTATCTTAAAAGTGTTACAAATGAACCAAAGTTATTATCAAATACTTTAACAGCATTTTCATAATCACTACTCATCATTTCGTTAATAATTTTATTACCATCTAAACCTAAATCTCTAGCAAATCCTTTTGCTTTACCCATTAATACAAAAACATTACCATCAGGTCCTGTTAAATCAATTAATATAGGGTATGGAGGTATATCTTTTTTATTCTTTATCATACTATTCTATTTCATCTACTGTTTCAAACTCTTGATCTTCATCTATGTTTTCTAGTATGTCATTTATAGTATAAGCCATATTTTTTAATTCTTCAACTATATCATACAATTCCATTGTTCGAACACAATTTTTTATTTCATAAATTGTATTACCGATGTTATCTATTTCTCCAACACATTCTTTTAATTCAGGAACACAATCCCAACCATCTTCTATTGTTTTTATTGCCATAATTTTTATTTTTTTAATTTAATCCTATTAATTGACATTGTCTTAAATCTATTAACTCTTGTTGCGCAACTACTCTTGCTAAAACTTGTTCTAATAATTTAACATCTTTTTCTAAACTATTTATAAATGAAGGATCAGCAAATTCACCTACATCACACAGTACTGATTTAGTACACTCTAATTTGTTTTCTAAATCTTGAATAAGTTCCTGTAATACAGGTGTTGCTTTTAAGTTTATGTTTAATTTTTCAAATGCCATATTTTATTTTTATATTGACCCCAATATACGAAGAAAAATTCGCTTCTCCAAATGTTTTTGCAATTACTTTTTCTTACTGTTTATGCAGATTTATTTGGAGAACTGAAGGAAATTTCGTATATTACGGTATATATGGAAAAGTTAAAAGATATACTAGCGTGGATAATTACATTTATTATATTTGGATGGGCTATTTATGCTTTATTATGGGTAATAGGATTGCCAGGTAATAATAAAAAATGTAAAAAATAAATACAGAATAATTTGGAGAAGCAAAAAAGCTTTCGTATATTCATGTATAATAAGTAAGTAAATAAATAAACCACAAAATAAAATCATATGAAAAATTTAGATTTGAAATTAGTAAAAATGCAAGACGTTAAATTCAATGACGACTTGTTTATTCCAATAAAAACAAAAACAATAGTTGATTCAGTATTAAGTACTGAAGGAGGAGTATTTCCAGGTACTAACACAGTAGTAATTGGTGATCCAGGAGTAGGAAAATCAACAGTATTATTAGATTGGGTTTGTAATATGCAAACACAAGGTAAGAAGGTATTATTCATCTCAGGTGAAATGAATGACATTGACATGTATGGTTATGTAAAACGATTTCCTAAATTTGGAAAAGTGCCTATTATGTTTATGAGTGATTATTCAGATTGTCCTAAAGAAGCAGTTGAACAAGTATTAAATCAAGGTTATGATATTGTACTAATAGATAGTTGGGCTGAAGTTACTTCAATGGTAAAAGATCAGATGGGTTGGGCTAGAAATAAAGTTGAATCTTGGTTATTAGAGTTGTTAGAAAAAAATAACAAAGCAAACAATAAAGCAAATAAAAATACAGCATTCATTTGTATTCAACAAATGACTAAGCAAGGTGAATTTGCGGGTAGTAATAGAATTAAACACATGACAACAGCAATGGCAGCACTACGATTTGATGGTAGGGGTGCAGATGCAGAACGTTATATTGAATTTAGTAAAAATAGACGTGGTAGTGTAGGTGATAAGATTTACTTTTCACTACATAGAGGAGGTTGTGTTGATTATAATTTTGAAATGGTTGATTAGTTTAGTGGTTTTTACTAATTATTTACGATGGAGAAGGCGCTTTTAAGCGCCTTTTCTTATCTTTGAGAAAATAAATACCAATCTTCTTCTGCTTTTCTAGCTTCTGCTTCTATTTTATTTTCAGGATCATCATAGTCATACATGTCTCTATATTTTTGAAATAAACTATGATCTTGTTTATAGTGAGTATATTCATGTACTAATGAACGTAATAAATCTTCTTCATTCTCTACATTAGGGTAGTAAACATAAATCACATTAGTTTCTTCATCATATTCTGCTTTACTAGTTTCACTAGCTTCACCTTCCATTTCTTCTTCACCACTTAATCTAGCATAAATATCTCTATGCAATTCAATAGGGGGTATAGACGATTCTCCCTTACCATAATATACTTGTATTTTAGGGTAAGCATAATCTATTATTTGTTGTATTTCATCCGTTGTCATGATAATACATATCAAAACAAGTCTGAATCCTCTTCAGGACATTCATCAACTATATGATCTTTAACCCATTGTTGTACCCAAAATTTTACTTTTGGAATACATTTATTTTGTAAGTGTGTAAATAATTTCGTAACTGTCTCCATAAGTTGTTGTTTGTGTCCAATAATATTTTTTATTATCTATTTCAATTTCTTCTTCTAAATATAATTTTGTCATGTTACTTTCCTTTTTCTAAATAATTTTGCCACCATCCTATAATTAAAAATAATGCAGTAAAACTACCAAACATATATAATATAAACCATGGTGTGTTATAAGCATCAATCAATATGACAGGCCCAACCATAATTAATAACCAAGTAATGAAAAAAATAAGTGGATTTCTTTCCATTTTCTTTTCTATCTTAATTGTTCTTTCTGTGTTAATTAATCTAGATAAAGCATCTTGCATGTCTTTACCATAACAGGGTTCTGTATGGGTTGTTCCATCTTTTTCGCTAATAGTTACATTGTACTTAAAATAACCTGGATTAGATCTACTTTTTCTTTGCAAACTACAATTAATTGCTCTACGTCTATTGTGTTTTAATTTCATTATTCTTCTATTAATTCTAATTCATAATCATCGTTGCCACACTTATCTCTAACTAAATCAAAATCTAAATCATGTACCCAATCTGGTTCTTCGATTTCATCATTTAAATATCTTTTCCATTCTGTTAGTTGTTCATCTGTAATGTCAGCATGATACCATAAGTAGTCTACTTGTTTTACGTATTTTTCTATTTTAGCCATGTTATGTGTTATATTTTTTCCATGTTTTTAATGGATCAGGGTCATGATTTAAATAACATTGTCCTTTTTCTATACCCTCTTGAATTAAATTACCTTCTAATGTTAATAATTCTTCTAAAGTCATTTCTTTAGGTTCAACTATTACTTTCATTTTTAGTACTTCTCCTAATGGTCTTCTTAAATTAGTTCTAAATACAGTAAAAGAATACTTAAACTTATTATTATAAGTTTCTCCTTTTCTGTGATATTCATCTGCTTTTTCAAAAATATTTTCTTTAGTTCTAGAAGGAGTTAATTTAGCACTACCTATATAGGCAGTTTCATTATTATCTTCTCGGTCGTATTTATAAATACCACCAATTACTTTATCTGTTAGTTTTATTTTAGCCATTGGTTTTGTTTTTATCCATCCAATCCCATTCTCTTCCTGAATTAATCATGTTATTTTTTATTTATTTGTTTATTAATCCAATCTCCTATTTGAGTTGTTACATACATACCCATAGCAAATCCCACTACAAATATAGTTATTAATATTGCTACATCCATTATCCGAATAACATTTGTTTTCCACTAACACTTTCATTTAATCCCCCCTTAAAATATAAGTCTAAAAATGCTTTTGGATATAACATAATAGGACCACTGTATTTAGCGTTACTAACTTGTCTTGTTTCACCTTTAACTCCTGCTTGTGTTGCAGCTGCTGCTACTTGTTGACCCAATTCAGGACCAGCAGCACGTCCTAAATAATCGTATAAACTCATCATTTTCATATTATTCATTTTTATTTATTTCTATTTATTATATCTTGTGCAAATTCTATTTGACCAACTACTCTTCCAATTATTGAAGGTAGTTCTTTAAGATGTTTTTCCATCTTTTTATCTTGACTTTTGCTTTTAATTTCTAGTTGTTTTTTTAATTCAACTATTTTTCTGTCTGTTGTAACTTGATAATTATTGAAATCATTCATTAAGGCATTGTAAGCATGTTTTGTTGCTTCTATATCACCTTCATGTAAATCAAAATTTGTTTGTTGTTCTTTTTTTAACCAAAAAAATAAACCTATTGCTGTTATCCCTAATATAATTCCTACTACCCACATATTATTATTTTATAAATTTTTATTTTTTAATTTTAATTCTTTATTTAATTTGTAATTAAGAAATTTCATATATCCAACTTTTTCAAATAACATTTTAAAGTTTTTTACCATTCTAAAAGCGCCTTCTAGTTGTTCTTTATTTTGACAACTTTGAATTACTTTAATTACCTTTTCGAAACTATTTCCTAGATGCTGATTGCGGAACATAACCTTGTTGTTGTGGGTTAACATTAGGACCAAATACTACTCGTTCTTGATTTGAACGATTTTTAATTTCATTCATTTTTTCTTTAATGTTTTTGATTTTAATTTTTTCAATACCTTCTGCTTCAAGGGCTTCTAAATAACCCTGTAGCCATAGTGTAAATTCTGTTGGTGTCATATTTATTTTTTTAAGTTTTTTAATAAATTATTTGTGTGTATTTCTATATAATACTTTTCTATTCTTTTTTTAATTTTAACTAAAAAAGAACAATCTTCGTAGCGTTCTTGTTCTACAAAATTATCAATCATTAAGTCTAAATCTCTTATTTTTTCAGATTCAGATAGTTCTTTTGTTTCAATATAATCTTGAACAAATTCATCATTTTTCTTAAATAAAGCTAATGATGTTTCATTTGCTTGTATTAAAAATTTATCAATGTCTTTTTTGTCTCTAATTTGAAAGCTAAATAAAAAATCTTGAATTTTTTCAAACATATCTTCGCTTTCGTTTTTTTGGTTTATATCTTGATATAAATTCCATCTATCACTTTCTGTAGACATAACTTCTAAATCTACAAATAAACCTTTTTCTAAATTTTGTTCTTTTAATTTATCTAAAGTATTTTCAGTAATAAAAACTATAAAATTACCAAAATGGTTTTCTTTGTTAGTTATAGTTTCTGTTTTGATTAAAGTATCATTTCTTTTTAACCAACCATGTAAACGAAGGTGTTGTGCACCATCATATGTAGTTAAATATATTTCCATTTCTCTATGTCTATACCACTTTCCCATAAGATCTCCTATTTTATCCATAAATATTATTTGATCTATTCTAACTCACTAATATCAAATAAATCTTTACTACTACGTTTACCAACATATTTTTGAATTAATTGTTTAACAAATACTCTTTCACTATCATTTCCATCATTAGGGAATAAAGGGTAAATAAGTAACTGTGCTGCTTCTTCTAATGTAAAACCATCAACTAATAATTCTGCTAGTTCAATTGTGTTTCTAGTAGATACCATTGTTGATAATCTAGGTGAGTCTGAATTTATTTCTTTCCTTATATGACTTACTATTGTACATAAGTTAGATAATAGTTTATCATTAATAGATGGGAATTTACCTTTAAGTAAAGTATATTCATCTGCTTCCCCCAAAACGTCCATTTCAAATAATGAAAAACGATCTAAGATAGCTCTATCAATTACTCTAGTAGCTGTGTATTCTATTCCTATATTTGCTGTTGCTATAAACGAAACTCCTTTTGCTACCTTAATTGTTGGTGAATCGTCTTTTTCATCTAAACGTAGATAACGTTGAATAGGATCTAAGACAGTCATTAGAATATTCCATGCTTCAGGATGCGCTCTACTCAATTCATCTAAAAGAATAACCGCATTTTCCTTTTGTATAGCGCGTACAAAAAGTGATTCACTAAAATATGTACCAGAATCTTTATTATAATGTGTGTTTCCTATTAAAGTACTTCTGGGATCTTGGGTTGCACCTAAATTAAAATATATAACTTCTTTACCTAATGCTTTAGCTGCTTTAAAAGTAGCATCTGTTTTACCACAACCCGAAGGTCCCGTCATCATGATGTTTTTGCCTTTAACTATATTACGTAATAAAAACATCCATTTTATACCATTTATAAAAAAATCGTTTGGTACTTTTATGTCTTTATATGATTGTATTTTTACATTTGCCCCTTTAATTGGTGATTCAGTACCCATAAATTGTTCTTTTTCGTTTTTAGTAATCCACTTATAACCTAATCTAGTACCCCTTTGGTAGGCAGCCAAATAAGTTTTAGTGTTTATTGCTTTTTCTACTCTTTGTTTCATGTCAGGCCTAGTCTTAAAATAATCTTTAGTTAAAGGTTTATTATTAAGTATGTCTATACCCTTAACTTCTTTATTTTCATAGTAACCTTCTATTATTTGTTTATATTCTTTCATAAATTAAGCGCTTTTATTTTTGTTTTTATTTCTTCTTTAGTTGTAGCTGATTGCACTAGTGTAATACATTTAGCTACTGTGTCTGTTGATAACCAACCTGATACTACATCATTAACTTTTTCTACTGTACCATCTTCTTTTTCAAGTTCATAACCACTAATATTAATAAATTCTCCGTCTTTACCAAATACAGCTATTTCAGCTGAATTTGAGTTCCAGAAATCCTGTTTAGTTGATTCATCAAAATCACCATCATCTTTTCTTTCACAGTAATTACCCACACCCCACTGAACTGAGATTGCAAATCCATTTTTAAATGTCATTCGAAAACCTTTATTATATCCACTTGTAAATTTACTCATAACTTAATTTTTATAATTTAATACTGCTAGTTCTTTATGTTTTGCTTCTACCACTACATCAATGTCTAAACCATATGTTTGTATAGTGTCTTTAATTAAATCACTGTGTGCTTGTGCTCTAATTGATTCGTCTAAATGTTCTTTACGTCTACTTTCACTATAATGAGTACAAGGTGTAATATCTTTAGGCCAAGTACTAACAGCTAATTTTAATGCTTCTTCTTCAGTAAGACCACCTGTACAAAACTTGTGATGAAAATAATCAAACACAATTGGTACACCACATTTTTTATATACACCTTCATATAATTCTTTTACTGAATACATGTTTGCTTTGTCATCATTTTCTACTGTTAAACGTTCTTGTGTACTAAAATTTAATTTATAGTAATTATGAATCCATCTGTCTAATGTAGCTTGTTTATCACCATAGGCACCTGCAATGTGTATATTAATTTTATTATAGTGTGTTCTAGATAAACCCATTATATTCATTATTTCACTATGTTTATTTAACTCATTAATAGTTTTATCTACAACAACAGGATTAGGTGAACCTAAAGCATTAAAATGGCTAGGATGAAATGTTAAACGTTGTTTACCACTTGCTTCATCACCTGCCATATATAAATAATCGCTAATTTCTTCATAATCAGGTAATTCGTCTAACTGATAATAATACATCCAAGGAAAAATATCACTAGACATTCTAAATAATTTAATCCCCATTTCATTATTCCATTTAATTATATTGACTAAATCTTTAGCATTTTGTAACGCTAATTCAGATACATAAGGTAAACCTCGTTCATTAAATGTTTTTTGACGCATACCACGATTAGTGGTTATACCTCCTGCTGCTTGTAATGTCATGTTTATACATGCGTAACCTATTCTCATATATTATTTAATTTAAATATTTCTATTGCTTTCTTTTTACTTAATCTATTGTAATCGAATTTACTTGCTACGTCAATATACAACTCCTCTATTGTTCCTCCAAATGTTTCCATAATTTCCCACACTTCACTTTTACTTATTTTAAATTCTTTACAAAAACCCTTTACTAAATCTTGTAAACGTTTATTATCTGTTTCATGTCCATCCTTATATAATAAATTATATCGTTTATAAGCTTTTATTCGAATATTTTTATATTCATTAAAACGTCTAGGATCATCAAGACCTTTATAATTTTTTATAAATTCATCTAAATCTTCTTTCATCCAATGTAATTCCCAATCCGCCTGCTGGAAGTAAGGGGGATATTCAAAATCACCATTTTTAATTTTAGCTAATAAACTAGCATTCCATGGTTTAGTTTTATGTGTACGAAATCTTCTCCACCAATAAAATGGTGAACGTTTTCTACCGCTAGGTTTTTTGGGGATTTTTGCCATATTAATTTTTTAAATATTGTCTTATTCTACTTTCACTTAAATCATGTTTTTCAGCAATGTCTTTTACAGAATAACCTTTATTGTATAAACGTTGACAGTATTTAGCTCTTTTTAAGACATTAAGACTTTTAATATCTGTGTATTTATTTTCTTTACTATTATAATTTTTCATATTAACAATCTCTTTCGTTTTCATAAATGTGTTTAACTGTGGGAAATCTTAGTGATATACCCCCTTTATCGTTTTTAGTTTCTTCAAAGTATTGTACAGTAATTGTTTTACCTATGATATTCTCATTTGTATATTTAATTCTTTGTTCTTGACTAAAACCACTACCAACTTTTACCCACCATCCTTTATGTTTAATCCATACTTGTGCTAGCATTGTTTCTTGTTTTTCTTTACCATCACGAACTACAGCCATAGGACCAAATTCAGCATCTAATACTTCATATTCAGCATCATGAAATGTTTTTACTTTAAGTAAATTTTTACTACGTTTACCTTCATAACCTACATCTTTACGTAACATAAATCCTTCCCAATTACCATCACTTGCTATTTGACCCCACATATCAAAATGTCTTTCATCAGTAATAATATATTGGTCTAAATATTTTAACTCATCAATTGTTTGGGGGTTATCTTCACAAAATGATTTTAATGTGTGTAATCTGTCTGATAATATAGCGCCATCTTCTGATTTACCATTGTCAAAATCAATTTTATGAATCATATCAAACATCATAAATGTAGGGTTTTCAATTTGATGATCTTTACGTCTAAGTTGTTTCATTACTGATTGAAAATCTTCATTCCCATTTTCATCTATTAAACATATTTCACCATCAAATACATAATTAATTATGTTAGTTGATTCAATTGCTTCTTTTATTTTATTTAACGTAGTAAATTCTTTACCCATTCTACTATACAATGTACATTTACCTTCTTCATCTACAACTGCTAAACAACGTACACCGTCTAATTTTCTACTAGCATGCCAACTATCATTCCAATCACATTTACCATCATAATTTTGTGCTAATGCAACATTAAATTCAGGTATTAAATTTGGAAATGCTTTATTAATTACTTTAGCACCTGTTCTGGTTTTAAGATCTTTATCTAAAATATTGTAAATTAAGTCTTCATAACCATTATTTTGTAATACAAATGAATTTACCATAGCAATTGCATCATGACCTGTATATACTCTGTTAGTTAAATCATCTAACAAGTCAAATACATTATCATGTATGTTATTAGGATCACATAAGTCGCTATTTTTCTTACATGTCTTACTAGTAACATTATATTGTTTGTAAGGATTGTAAGTGTATTCAAGTACCTTTTGTATAAATTTTGATTGTCGTTTTAGGATAGCTACTTTGTCTAAGCTACTGCTTGTAGCTTGCATTTCATCTATAAATAACCTTAATTCTTGCATGTTTTATATCTTACGTTATACCATAAGATACGAAAAGGATTTGGCTTTTCCAAATCCTTCCGCAATTATTTTTAAAAAATATCTATTTTTTTCTTTTTAGTTTTTTAATTGACTCCCTAATTTTTCTTTTAATTTTTTGTAAATTGGGTTTTGATTTAAAATCTGGTGCTACACCTGGATCTGATATATCAGAACCTACTGCTGGTTCAAAACCAGCTGTTGGCAACGAATTATCTACTCCTGTTACTCCAAAACAATTAGAAGCACTAAACATTGCTCCTCCAACTGCTGTTAAAGATTGAAGAAATGCTTGTACAGTAGTAAATGTACCTGTTCCCGCGGCCTCAAAAGCAGCGTCAAAGTTAGGATAAGAAATAATACCACTTAAATTGTCTTTAAGATTATCATGATTTATTGATAATCCTATATTAACATAAGATGCACCACCTTGGTTTCCTGATGGATCAGTTGGAAACGCATAATCAGC
>Ga0181402_1000522_pt1 | contig 14386 bp, 30 predicted proteins | sample 25SPOviralmetaG_FD_130131 | JGI IMG/M metagenome (GOLD analysis project Ga0181402, IMG submission 130131) | Marine viral communities from the oligotrophic San Pedro Time Series (SPOT) site, San Pedro Channel, CA, USA - 25 SPOT_SRF_2011-08-17 | ecosystem: Environmental > Aquatic > Marine > Strait...
GCAAAGGCGACAGCTCTGGCGTCCAAACTCAATACACTAACAGCACTACCGGAGCCGGATTAGGTGATGGTTTCACTGTCGGCATAGACGGCTCAGAGAACGCAGAGTTTTGGAACTATTCAAGCACCAACATGCTTTTTGCAACCAACAGCACACAACGCATGATCCTTAGCTCTAGCGGTGAGTTCACGCTAGGAAATCCATCTGCTGGCTCTGCTTTACAACTAGATGTGAGCGCCACGGGAAGTGATGGTGTTGATATAAAAGGCACCTATTACACTGGCAGTTATGGGCCAATGAAGTTCCATACTGGCGGCACAGAACGCATGCGCATCGACTCATCAGGCGTTATTTTAGCAGGCAGCACTTCAAAAACATTTGGAGGGATTGACGCTACTAGATTGGCGGTTGTTGGCGGTTCCAACAGTTCCTCCAATGCTGTTCAGATGATTGTGGACGAAGACGGTAGCGTTGAAGGCGGCTCAACGCTTCTTGCTGTTGGTTTTTCAGGCGATAACAGTTTCAGCACTGCTAATTATATCAACTTTTTTGATAGTGGTGGACAACAAGGAAGAATCGAAGGAACTGGCGCGGGTGCAGTATCTTATCAATCTGGCTCAGATGAGAGGCTGAAATCAAATATTCGTGATACAGCGTCAAAGTGGGATGCGTTAAAACAAATACGAGTTCGTGATTTTGAGTGGACAGCAGATACATCCAATAAAACAGTTACAGGTTTTATTGCGCAAGAATTGCACAACATTTTTCCAGATGCAGTAAGCGAAGGTGGAGATGATGTAACAAAAAATCCTTGGACTGTTGATTACGGCAGGACATCTCCAATAGTTATCAAAGCCTTGCAAGAAGCAATGGATAGAATTGAAACCCTAGAAGCGAAAGTACAAACACTGGAGAACAACTAATGTCAGCAACAATAACTTGGACGATCTCAACCTTAGAGCGCGACTTGATAGGCGACCTTGCCGGAGGCGTCATTGTGGCGCATTGGCGCGTTAACGCATCACAAGAAGACAGCGGCGAAACCTACACAGCGACGAGCTACGGCACGCAGAGCTTCACGCCTGATCCTACAGCGTCGGATTATATTCAGTATGACAAGCTGACAGAAGCAGATGTAATTGGCTGGTGCCAGTCAGCATTGGGCAAAGACGCCATTGAAGCGGGACTGCAATCAAGCATCGACGCACAGATCACACCAGCAACTGCCACAGGCACGCCTTGGTAATGGATGTTGGATCTGTCAACAGCACTGCCCAAGTGAGTTGGAAGCAGGTCGCGGTTCAAAAGCAAGAGAGGCTCCGCACTGGGGCGGAAGGCGAGACAGTTAGAGAGGCCGTGGAGACCATCATTCCTACTATCTACACCAAGGATGGTAACAAGATCGAGGCGCAGCCATTGGCACCGATACAGAGAGTGAATGTATCCGTATGAGTGATAAAGGCGACCAAGCACTGAACGAAATAAACGCTCACGAGAGGGAGTGTGCGCTTCGCTACGAGCGGATAGAGGAACGCTTGGCAGAAGGTAGTGCCAAGTTCAAACACCTTGAGAATCTAATCTACGGCCTATATGCGCTTATCCTAGCAGCAGCCCTACCGCAGTTCTTTATGGGGTGAGCTGCCATCATTATTGAAAGCGTTGCAGCCGCCGGAATGCTGCTCCAGCAGATCAATTCGGTCATCCAAAATGTGAACGAAGGCAAAGCCAACGTGCAGCAGGCAATGTCCCTTGTCTCCGACTTTGGCGAAGCCCTAAATACGTTCGAATCGACCCGTAAGTCTTCGACGTTCTCTCCACTCAGTAAGAACGATATCTTGCGTCTGCAAATGTTGCGTAGGTCACAGGACCGATATCAAAAAGATTTACGGAATTTGCTTTTAGCGGCGGACCCACAATTGCTAGAGGACTATGATTCAGCGATTCGGCAACAAGAACATGACCGCAAGGAGCATGCACGAATGCTCGCTCGCAAAGCGAAAGCCCGACAGCATCTGATAAATCAGATCCTAGTGGGGGGCACGACACTTGTTGTCGGGGGAACGCTAATTGCGGGAGCTTTTGCAATCATATTGAGGCTTTACGCGTGATAATGGCGTTCCTGCTCGTTATGATCGTTGATGGAGTGCAGGTGCCCGGAGACTACCACTTCCGCTCTGTATTTCGATGCAATCAGTTTGCGGTATGGCTAGAAAATGGATCAATTAAGCCTGTCGATAAGCGACGAATCAGCACCCAGAAAAACATCAGCGCATACTGCATCCCGGTCAAGGTGAGACCCAATATCACTTTCTATGATTAACCAAAAGGGTTAGCATATCCAAAACGGATAAGGCTTTAGCATGATTGAGATTGATGGCGTCAAGTATCAAGAGGAAGATCTAACCCAAGAGGGTGTCGTTCGGGCTAAGCGTATCGGATACCTCAAGGATAAGCTTGTTCAGCTTGTCATCGAGCAGCAAGAGACAGAAAACAACATCGCTGTTCACGCTAAAATTATCAAAGAGCAGCAGGAAGGACTTAACCACAACGAGCCGCCCTCAGAATCCGAAGCCGACGGGTAGTCCTGCCTCCTTCCTAATGACCATCAGACCCAGCGTTCCTTGCTGGGCGTGATCGTCAATATTCCCAATTACAAAGTTCACTAGGTCTTCAATCCAAGGCTGAACCATTGGCGGTCTGGGACTGTCTTTGGCCTCGCCTGTCTCATCGTAGAGCTTCTTGCCTAGCTTATGATCTAGCAAGCGTGAGGCGACCATCTCACTGTCGGTTGATTGCCTGTTGGATGGCTGCTCAGTATTCCTTGAAGCGTTGGCGTAAAGCTGAGTCTTGATCTCTGCGGGAGAGGGGAAGAAGTTCTGAGATGGCTTCTCCATCAAATCAGCTAGAGCGTTGATGAGCGCAGCTTCGGACTCCTTGCCGAAAATCTTATAGTAGATAGGCCGCTGTTCGGCCCACTCCTTGCGCTTGTTTGGCTTAATTGTCAGCCAGTCGTGAAATGCTCTGTCGAATGTTCGCTCGTCCATGTCCACTCCTAGAAGGGTATGTCGTCGGTATCTGTAAAGTCAGGCGGGAATGATGCCCGCACAACAGGCGTCTGCTCTGGGCCATAGTCTTTAACCCATTGCTCATTGGTCTGAGTCTGACGGTCTTGATTACGTCCTTGCTGCCTGCCGTTATTATACCCTTCTTTCATCGCTCGATAATCGTCTGCGCTGCCTTGACGTTGAGGCTTCTGCTTAACAGTGGCGTAAAGCGAGCCGTCACTCTTCTTGGTCTTTAACTCTAGTCGTACTGTGCCGTCCTGCTTTTTGAGCCAAGCAATCGCTTGCTCTGGGTTGATTACGATGTCCCCCTTCACAAAGTCAGGCGCTTTGTCGTTCGGTGGGAATATCCGCAATCCGTCCATCCATTCAATATCTGCCATTATCTGATCCTCAGTAGGTTTAGGTGCTGTTGTGTTTCGTCGGTCATCTCATCGAACCAACTGCGCTTAAGTGCCGGCAGGTTCGTGGCGTGCTCATCCGCTGACTTCTGCTTGCGAGTCCTAAAGAAGCCTTCGTGCTGCGGGTGTTCCACGTGGAACAGTCGGGCATAGAAAGCGCGATAGTTGTTGTTGATCTTGAAGTCGTCTGGGCCATATTCGCCAATGCTCACGCCCCACCGTATCCGCTCCACAACTGCGCTCGCGGAGAAGTTCTCACGGCCCGCGCTTATCAGTTGGAAAGTGAGCCGCTTGAAGGCTTCGTATACCTTGGGGTTTTCTTGGTGGTATCGGTCAAATTCTGCTTGCAGTTCGTCCTGTCTGGTATCCATTATTTCTCCTCTACTCTGAAGTAGTCGTTCTGTCTGACCTTGGTTCTTATCTTAGAGTCGAGCCTAGACCAGACGACTTGGTACATATCGTTGTCTTTTGTTAATTCAGCCCATAGCTCCATCAAACCATGCAAGTCTTCGTCTTTGTACGCCTCGTTGATTGCGCTTAGGTACTCATAGGCAAGGTCTTCGTCTACTTTGGTGCCCATTTCGTCGATGACTGTCTTTGCAACACTTGTTGGGCGCTTCCATCCATTTTTGTACTGTTCTGGTGTCATGGGAGAGCCATCGCGGTACAGGTATCTGCCGACACCCCATTTTACCGCTGCTCGTTTGAATGAGTCTGAGAATCCCCCCTTTTCACCCTCGATAGATGTATCACCAGCGCCATCTGACTTGGCGATCCATCGACCGTCTATGTAGAGGCTGAGAGTGCAACAGGTCTTGCCGTCGAGGCTCTTATAGTCGTCTGACCAGTTCTCTGGCCCTAGCACCTTGTCGAGCCGGTGCATGACTTGACGTGCATCTATGTAGCTCAACTGCTTACCACCGGGGCCTTGCCTGCTCTTCACTTCGTTCGTGGGCCACGGCATTTTAAGGTCATAGCTGATCTGCTCAGCAGTTTTCTCAGTTGGCTCAGGGTCATAGTCGGGTTCATTCGGATCAGTCACGTCGATGTCAGGGTATGTGGTACTCATGTTCGCTCCTCAGTAATGCAACCGATCTCTCTGCCAGCATGTTTCACAAAATACTGTCGTGCCGGGTTCGAGTTGATGAAGTCAGCAGGCACCTCGATCTTCGCCGCGCCTTCGCGGTATTTGTACTCAAAGAAGTTATAGCCTTCTCGCTCTAGCTCTGTGGCGTATTGATCCATCTCGGTGTTCACCTCTGCGATCAGCCCAGCTTCTAGGCTACGGTATTCGTCACAACCGTAGAGATGCAGCTTGAAATCTCTAGAGATCACTCGCACCTCACCACCATCGCAGTAGCGGCAGAGATCTATGCGCTCGTCTGGGTCAAAGGTCTTAGGCTCACCGCATGAGCATATGTCTGCGTCCGGCAGGTTCCACGGCGCTTGGGGGTTATAGTTATCTTCGTCTGCTCGGTCTAACACGTTATTTCTCCTTTGTGTTTACACCAAAAGTTTAACCGATATGACATATGAACTAAAGGTTTATTTGCCGAAAAGTGTATGTTATGGTGCCCGCATGGATCAGAGCATATTCAGAAAAATCATCGACTCCAGCAGCGAGGACAATCAATCGGCGTTCGCTAGGCGTTTGGGGGTTAGCCCGCAGATGCTACAGAAGTGGCGCAACAATAGAGTCCCTGCGCATTATGTCGTGCGAATGAGCAAGTTGACCGAAGGAGAAGTTACTCCTCACCAGATAAGGCCAGATGTGTTTCTGGCTCAGTGGCGAGTTTAGACCGGGGTGCGCTTTCACCCTTCATGCACTGCCGCGAGTGTGGTCAAATGCGGGTGGGCAGGGACAACACACCCCTCCTTGCGCGCTTCCGTTCGCGTGCCCAACAACGGAATGGCAGGGGTACTCCATACCCGAAACGCACGTTCCCGTCCGTGTGCCAGAAGGCGGGTTTTTTTAAGCGGGTGTGATGCCGTTGGATGACCGAAAGGTAGCCAGCGGAGACTACGAGACACAGTAGCGAGCACCGCCGACAGTTAGTCTGGCTGACTAGGCATAGGGGGCACCCAGATAGGTGGAACCCAAAACGCGAGCCAGAGGTTTTTGTGCTATTGCCCAGCGCAGGCTGGTGTGTGACTTAAGGAAAAGTATGGAAGATCGACTAGCAAAGATTCTTAACTCTCTCTCCGAGAGAATAAATAAATGGGAGAGCGAGAGCGAGAAATCCATCGAGTTAGAAGCAAACTTCAAAAGTATGGAATCAGCTTCCAAGCTCGCTTACATGCAAGCGGGAGAGAGCGCAGTGAAAGCTGAGGCAATGCTTCGAGCAACATCAGACTGGCTTGAGAAGTACAAGGAGTTGCAGCAAGCAAATCTCAAGGTTGAAAGAGCCAAGCGTTCTATCAAACTTGCAGAGCTTTACTTCGATGCAGAACGAACGAATCAAGCTAATCAGCGCGGTATTGTTTAATGCCTAAAACACTGAGAGCGAAGGCGCTCGAAAAGATCCAGTTGCTTGCTAGATTACAAGCGGCTGACGACAGCGGGTTCTGTCATTGTGTAACCTGCGGCAAGGTAGATCACTTCCGCAGCATGGATGGTGGGCACTTCATCGCTAAGGGTTCATCAAGCCGATGGGCGTTGGAGATTGAGAACGTGCATCCTCAGTGCAAAGGCTGCAACAGCTTCTCAATGAAGCATGGAACTGCACCTCACTCATATACTCTCTGGATGGTTGACTACTACGGCAGAGACTTCGTTGACCATATGATCGCCACGAAGAAAGATGTGCATAAGCTCTATGCTGCGGACTATCGAGATATGATCGAGGACTTCAATCAGCAGATTCTAGGCCATGAGCGTCGGCTAGGACTTCGTGGATCTCTTCGTGCGATAAGTGCGGCACCGAAGAGTCCCAAACGCGCAGGCAATGGTGGCTAGTCGTTTCGGGTAAGTGTAGCCAGACACCTCGATCTTCACAGGCAAGCATCTCTGCCTGCTCCTTGCTCTCTGCCGTCACAGATATGTATTTGGTCACTAGCTCATGGTAGAGGACGTGGTACTTCGGCACAGGTGACTCCTAGTGATAAATAATCAGAGTGAGCGCCATCACAGACGCGCTCAATGTATCGTTGCTCCTCAGCGAGAGCGTCATCAAAGTCTGCATTTCCGGCATAGCCGAAAGCCAAGATCACAAGCATTAGCAGAGGGTATCTCAATCCAATTCGCATGGTAGGTCTCCATATTTTTCAGATTCTTCGTTGGCGTACTGCTCAGCTTCCTCGTCAGTCATGCCTTTGTCGATAGCTTCTAGGTACAGGTTTTCGAGCAATGCGTCTGTGTAGTGGTTAGACATTTTATAACGCCTCCGCTGCTAAAATGGCCTCGGCGTCCTCATAAGCCTGCCGAATCTCGTCCTTCGTCATGCTTTCCATCAGCCGCTCGCACCCTCGTGTGACCGCCGCGAGCTTTTCGTCCGATGGCGCACGCACTGCGAGGTAGAGTCCAAAGGCAAGTGCCTCTATGTCGTTCTTGAGCTTCATGTTATGTCGCCTCTACTGTCTTCAAAAGTTTTCCAGCCTTGCTGAAGACTCTAACCCTCTCACCTCGGGCAGGGCCGGCCACTGTTGCGAAAGCGTAATTCATCGCATATTCAACTGCGACAGCCTTTAGATGAGAGTGACCTAACCACTCAAATTCATCCAAGAAGATGTTGTCCCCGTAGACCTCCCAAGCTCGAGTTTGGTTATTCCAAGTCACCTCGATGTCCGCCCAAACTTTATCGAACATGTCGTTTCTCCTTAATGACAAGCACAGTATAAACTAAAAGTTTAAACAATAGCAACAGCAAATAAACTTTTTCTTTACGAATCTGCTAGAATAAAGGATCACAAATCGGTAAAAATGCAGCTTTTGCGATCCTTGAAAGTGAGGGCAGATGAAGGTAGTGATCGAGAGATTCGCGTATGCACCAGAGGGAACGGCAGGGAAACTGACCGTTGAGGGTGCCGATATAGACTTCTCATGCTTCACGGTAGAGAGAGCATGGCGCAATAACGAGCCTTGGATTTCGTGTATCCCAGAGGGCGAGTATGAGTGCGAGGATTACAGCAGCGACAAGTACCCAGATGCGGTACAGGTCAAAGATGTGAAAGGCAGAACGCACATACTATTTCACTCAGCCAACAAGCCGACACAGTTAGCGGGATGCATAGCACCGGGGCTAGGGTGGGGCTTCAACGGACAAGCGCCATTCGTGAACAACAGTAAGGCCGCACTTGAGCGATTGTTTGAGACAGCAGGTAAAGACTTCACCTTGAAGATCACCAGTGTGTCAGGTGTCATGCCAAAGGCGACAAGGGCAAAGAAAACTGATGGCGGCTAAGCGGCTTGAAGAGGGGTCGATCTACGCCGACAAGGACTTAGACGGCGACGGTGTGGTGAGTGATTCAGAACTGGAAACCTCAGAGAAGTTACAGGAGATGCAGTTAGCGCATGAGAGAGCAGACGCACAGAGGGCTATGAGTTGGTTCGCCCTATGGGGAATGCTTTTATATCCATCGTTAGTTGTCGCAAGCGAGTTCTTTGGCATGAACCAAGCGGCCTCAATCCTTGGCGATATGGCAGCGGTTTACTTCGTCTCGGTAGCCGCCGTGATCTCAGCGTTCTTCGGTGCGCAGGCTTGGCAAAACAGGAGTAATGGACGATGAGTATAGTCGGGCAGTTGATCGGGCCAGTGACGGGCTTGCTTGATAAGTTCATCGAGGACAAAGACCAAAAGAATGCCTTGGCTCACGAAATCGCAACGATGAGCGAGCGCCATTCACAGGAAGCACTGCGAGGCCAACTAGAAATCAATAAGATGGAAGCGGCGCACAAGTCGCTGTTCGTCGCAGGCTGGCGACCAGCTATCGGGTGGATATGCGCACTCGGTCTGCTGTACAACACAATCATCGCTAACATCATAAGCATCTGGGTATCAGTGCCAGAAGTAGATACGACGCTACTCGTTCCAGTAATGATGGGGATGCTCGGCTTAGGCGCTATGCGTTCATACGAGAAGGTCAATTCCGTGGCTAGAGAGAAGTAATGGCAGAGACAGCAAAGAGACTGAACCCAAAGATCTGGGACAGAGCCAAAGCCAGAGCTAAGCGGAAGATGGGCGGCAAATGGTCAGGCAGAGCAGCGCAGCTTGCTGTTAGATATTACAAGGACGCTGGCGGTAAGTACTCAGGTAGGAAGTCAGCTAGCAATCGTCTGAGTCAGTGGACAAAGCAAGATTGGGACTATGTGGGCAAAGAGGGAAAGTCTCGCTACCTACCTAAAGCGGCTCGTAAGGCGTTATCGTCGGGTCAAAAGGGGGCAGGATCGAGAGCCAAAAACAAAGCTACCAAGTCGGGCAAAGGCTCGGCTCGCTACACTGAGGCAGAACGCAAAGCAGTCAGGAGAGCAACGAAGCGATGAAGGGAATAACTCACTACAGGATTGACGGCACACCGTATGAGGGTGAGACCCATCCAATGCCGGGAGGCATATTGCATACAGGCGCCACCCATGATGCAAGCAGCGTGCGCGTGTATCACTTCCAAGAGCTATCAGCAGATGCCAAGAGGAAAGCAATGATGCTGATGGTTGAAAGCAACAAGTCGCGATAGGGAGCCATTCATTGAGTGAGCTTGAGATTGCGTATATAGCAACGACAGATCTAATTCCCTACGCCAACAACCCTAGAACGCACAGCGATCAGCAGGTGTTGCAAGTAGCATCCAGCATCAAAGAGTTCGGTTTCAACAACCCGATTTTGATTGATGAGCATAACGGGATCATCGCAGGGCACGGCAGACTGGCAGCAGCGCAAAAGCTCGATCTCAAGCTAGTGCCTACGATTACGCTTGCAGGGTTGTCCGAGGCACAGCGCAAAGCATATGTGATAGCTGATAACAAACTCACTGAAAACGGGGGGTGGGACGTTGATGCTCTCAGAGTAGAAATTGAGCGGTTGAGCGAGCTTGATTTCGACATAGAACTGACCGGCATGGACGCTAACAGCATCAAAGAAATATTGGACATTGAGGTCGATTTGCCTGAGCTTTTTACCGGGGACAAAGAGCCATTTCAGCAAAAAACTTTTACCCTGCATGACGAGCAAGCCTCAATCGTTGAGGATGCAATCAATCTAGCAAGGACAGACCCGTCCAGCGATCAGGGGCTGAATGAAAATGCAAACGGCAATGCCATTTCCTACGTCTGTGAGCAGTGGTTAAAAATGAGAAATGCGTAGCGCGAAAGATTTGATTGTGAAGCCTATACGGGCGTCCATCGGTAATCAAAAATGTATAGATCTGCACTACAGCGGAAAGTATGTGCGAAATAGTCAAATTCATTTTGGCGTGTTTCTTGATGGGAAACTTGAAGGCGTTATGCAGTTTGGCCCGCCAATAAACAAAAAAGGCTCGATGAGTATTGTGGAGGGCACTAGGTGGGATGGCATGCTAGAGCTAAATAGGATGGCTTTTAGTGACGTCTTGCCTAGAAACAGTGAGAGCAGGGCAATGGCAGTTGCCTTTAGGGTTATCAAGAAGCAGTACCCGCAAATAGAATGGGTGCTAAGTTTTAGTGATGCAACACAATGTGGTGATGGTGCGATCTATCGAGCGTCGGGCTTTGTTCTCACAGACATACGAAAAAGCAAAGCATTAAGGCGAAATCCCGCTACTGGTGAGGTGATGCACGATATACAAGCCCATCATTTGATGATCAAAAAAGACTTTAGGGCGTGGCCCCGATTAGAAGGTTTTCAGTTGCGGTATATAAAATTTCTGAATGAGGCAGCAAGGAGTCGCCTCGCCGTCTCTGTTCTGCCTTTTTCAGCTATCGACGAACTAGGCGCTAGAATGTATCGAGGATCGAAACCCAGCGTTGGAAGTGTAGAAAGCGACACGCCTGCTATCCAAGCAGGAGAGGGCGGTGCAACTCCGACCTCAACGCTCCAAACAAAAGAAGCTCATGGCTAGACCTCAAAAGCAAATAGACTGGGATCAAGTAGACAAGCTATGCGCTATTCACTGCACAGGTGAGGAGCAAGCCAATATCCTTGGCGTTGACTACGACACCCTTAACAGGGCATGTCATCGTGAGCACAAGCTCAGTTTTGCGGAGTATTTCAAACAAAAAGCATCCACAGGCAAGATGAGCCTACGCAGACGGCAATACAGCGCAGCCATGGATGGCAATACGACCATGCTGGTTTGGCTAGGGAAGAACTGGTTAGGTCAGAGTGATATGCCAGAGCCAGAGCCACAAGATCTGCCGCCTATCATCATCGAGCGGGCTGATGAAGCTAACAAAGCCACAGGATGACATCTTTTTCGATGAGAGCAGGTTCCGAGTCGTTGTCGCAGGGCGGCGGTTCGGTAAGACCTTTCTTTCAGTGCATGAGCTAATCAAAGCAGCATTAGCGGGTCACGATAAGAACTGCTGGCTAGTCTGTCCCACATATAAGGCAGCGAAAGAGATCGCGTGGAATATGCTTAACGATGCGCTCCCAGATGGATACGCAACCAAGCGCAATGAGACTGCTTTATCGCTCACGCTTAGAAATGGCTCAACGATCTCACTCAAGGGAGCAGAGAAACCTGACAACCTAAGAGGGAGAGCATTAGATTTTGTAGTGATGGACGAGTTCGCTGATATGAGACCAGAGGCATGGTTCGAGGTGCTTCGTCCCAGTCTTAGCGATAGGCTAGGTTCTGCATTGTTCATCGGCACACCAAAGGGGCGAAATCATTTCTACGACTTATGGACGCGAGGCGCGGACAAAGAGGAGGGCTGGCAAGCCTTTCAGTACACGACCATCCAAGGCGGCAACGTTGAGGCGACTGAGATCGACCAAGCGAGATCAGACCTAGATGCGCGAACCTTTACCCAAGAGTATGAGGCCGAGTTTGTCACTTACTCAGGGGTCATCTATTACGCATTCAGTAGAGAGGAGAGCGTAAGAAAAGGGTTCCTTGCTGATGAGCTACACATCGGTATGGACTTCAACCTCGACCCAATGAGCGCAGTCGTTATGGTGAAAGACGGCAGCACCATGCACGTCATAGACGAGATCGTTATATACGGCTCAAATACTGACGAGATGGCAGACGAGATCCTGCAAAGATACCGAGAGCATCAGGTCACGATCTACCCAGACCCAGCGAGCAAGCAGCGCAAGACAAGTGCAGGCGGTAGGACTGACCTATCTATCCTGCAAAACGCAGGCTTTCGGGTGAAGCTGAGAAACAGCCACCCACCAGTGCGGGATCGGATCAACTCAGTGAATAGTAAGCTGATGTCATCGACAGGACAGCGCACGTTGTTAGTCGATCCCAAGTGCAAGCAAGTGATCTCATCGCTGGAGCGGCAGACGTACAAAGAGGGGACAAGCCAGCCAAACAAAGAGGACGGCTTCGATCATATGAATGATGCGCTAGGTTACGCTATAGAGTATCTTTTCCCGATTCGCAAAGAGCGCACCACAGAACAACCGACTAGGTGGACTGCATGAATAACCTTGAGTATCAACATCCCGACTATGATGCAAACCAAGAAAGGTGGGAGTTTTACCTTCGATCCTATGCCGGGGGCCAAGAGTACAAGAACGGCAGCTACCTAACCGGCTATCAGAACGAATCCGAGAATGAGTACGCAAGGCGCATCAGTCTCACCCCTATTGATAACCACTGTCGGAACGTCGTCCACATCTATAGCTCATTTCTGTGGCGCGTCCCTCCAGTGCGCGTCTACAACAGCCTCGATGCAAACCCTGCTCTCGATGCGATGGTTAAGGATGCCGACCTAGATGGCATGAGCCTCAACAGTTTTATGAAGCAGGCTCAGATATGGTCTAGCGTTTATGGGAATGTCTGGATACTTGTTGATAAGCCAGAGAGCAACGCAACGACTAGAGCCGAAGAGCTAGAGCAAGAGATTCGCCCCTACCTGTCATTGTTCACGCCAGAGAACGTCTTCGACTGGCAGTTTGAGCGTACCCCATCAGGGCGCTTTGAACTGACGTATCTCAAGCTCCGCGAGTCCGTAGACCGAGAGGACGCCACGACCATCGTTAGCTACTTCCGCATCTGGCGTAAAGATGTAATCCAGCATTGGAAGTCTGACGGTGACCGCGAGACCATGATGGAGGAGAAAGAGAACCCACTTGGCACGATTCCTGCGGTATTCCTTCCAGCGAACAGATCAAACACAAGGGCAGTCGGTATCTCTGACTTGTCCGACATCAGCTACATGCAGCAGGCTATCTATCAAGAGCTATCAGAAATCGAGCAGCTAATACGGATCAGCAACCATCCGTCTCTGGTTAAGACATTCGACACTGATGCGAGCGCAGGTGCTGGTGCAGTGATAAACGTCCCAGACGATTCAGCCGAAGTGATGAAGCCGTTCTTATTGCAGCCATCTGGTAACAACATCCAGCAGATCAGAGAGTCGATCAAAGACAAGGTGGAAGCCATCAATCGCATGGCGCATATGGGCGCAGTCAGAGGCACGGAAGCCATTACGCAATCAGGCGTGGCGATGCAGACTGAGTTTCAGATGCTCAACGCCAAACTGTCAGAGAAGGCTGACTTGCTAGAGCTAGCAGAGGAGCAGATGTGGCGCTTCGTCTGTCGATGGCTAGATGTAACGCCCGATGTTGAGGTGTTCTATCCCGACTCATTCGACGTGAGAGATTACGAGAAAGAGTTGCTGTTCTTGCAGCAGATGAAGGCGAGCGGTGTTAGATCATCTACCTTGCAGCAAGAGGTGGACAAGCAAATCGCCGATCTAGTGTTGGACGATGACAAGCTGATGCAGGCTCACGATGAGATCACTGCAACGACTCAGGTGCTTGGGCAGTTCCCTGTAGCTTCTGAATAATGGCAGCAGCCGACGACTATTCGGAGTTCTTAGAGAGGCTGGCTGATTCGCACCAACAGCGGATCACCGGCTTTTTGCAGGCCACAGAGAACGATCTGGCGAGCTACTTGCAGACTGCGCCTTCTGCGGACGGGGCGATGTTCGATCTTGAATGGGCGGTAAACGCGCGAACAGAGATGCGTCGCATTTTGGAAGATGACTATTTGGCAGAAGTGCAAGATATGCTGGGCGATTACAGAGCCGTAGCAGTCGAGCAACTAAGAATGCTAAATGCCTATGGCGAGTTCACAAGAGTTTCGCCGGAGGCCATTGCGGGTCTTCAGCGGCTATCGTTCCAAGGCTTTGAGGCGCTAGCCAATCAGCAGCTAGAGACTTTGGCGAATGGTGTTTATCAGTCAACGCTGATAGGCAGGAGTAAGGACGAGTTCATCCAAGAGGTGAGAGGTCAGATTAGTGGAATCTATCAAGCGAGCGATCAAGAAGAGATTCGTCAGTTGGTGGAAGTGGCTAAAACGGCAACTGGAGCCAGACAACAGGCGGCGATTGATCGACTGCATAGTGTTTATGCTTCAGACCGCCTTGGTAATAACCTTCGGCGTTATGCGACAGGCTATGCAACGGATTCGCTTAATCAGTACTCGGCGACGTTGACGGTCACGACTGCGAACGAGCAGGGCATAGACACTTTTGAATACTACGGCGACATCATTAGAGACAGCCGTGAGTTCTGCAAGAAGCATGTGGGCAAAGAGTACAATCGAGAAGAAATTGCACGAATATGGGGGGGTAGTTGGCAGGGCAAGGCTCCCGGCGACCCGTTCATCGTTAGAGGCGGTTACAATTGCCGCCATCAATGGCTACCAGTAGTGGAGGTTTGAGATGCCATATCACTATGGGAACGAGAAGAAGAAGAAGAAGAAAAAGAACAAGCGACCTATGGGGCGCAAGCGCAAATAACGCAAAGGTTGACAATTTACCCGAAAGGGTAA
>Ga0181402_1000523_pt1 | contig 14383 bp, 31 predicted proteins | sample 25SPOviralmetaG_FD_130131 | JGI IMG/M metagenome (GOLD analysis project Ga0181402, IMG submission 130131) | Marine viral communities from the oligotrophic San Pedro Time Series (SPOT) site, San Pedro Channel, CA, USA - 25 SPOT_SRF_2011-08-17 | ecosystem: Environmental > Aquatic > Marine > Strait...
AAAGCAACAAACAATAAATTTTATTATGTCTTTTATTCTGAAGACACAAAAACCTATGATGTCATCGATTGCACAAATCACGACATTCAGCCAATCATCAAGAGTTTTAAATATGAAGGTGCGGCGGTAAGTTATCACTGTAAATTAATAGCTCAAAAATTTAATCTATAATAATATGACAACAACAAAAACAATTTCGATTACTTCACCACAAGAGCAAGTACTTTGCAAAATAGCGGAGGAGATGAAAATAACAGACGTACGAGAATTTAAATTCGCTTTTGCGATAGTATGTAAAGTTATGGCAATGTATGAGGACGACAACTCCGAGCAACTACTGGAGGAAATCCAAGACCTAACAGAAACAGAGGACGGAGATTTTAGATGCTCAACTTGTGACCAGGTAAACACCATCGCAAAGGAGAGATAAAACCCGCTCCACCAGGTAAACACCTCGCCCGTCGGCGGGGTTTTGGTGGTAAAAAACATTATTAATTTAAATCTATAATATGACAACAACAAAACAACAACGCGCAGAATTTTTGCGCGAAAATTGGAGACTTGAAACTCTTACTTTCAACTGGACAACTTCAAGCGCTCGGGATTCTTACGGGTGGAACATTTGCACTCTTAAAGGTTTTAAAGGCGATAAAATCGCTTCAACTTGTGGCGGTGGCTATGATATGAAAGGCACAGTTTTGGGCGAAATGATTAATAAATATTTTACTCACGAACTAAAAAAACTTGTAGCCAATAGCGGGAGTATGGACACGCCGAGCGGGATTTATGGTCTGAGCAATTACAACCCAAACGCGAAAACACGCAGATTTTTAAAACGCGCCACCAGTTACACGCGGACATATGTTGACGGCGGTTGTGGTTTTGATTCCATGCGCCGAATACTGGAAAAAATAGGATATAAAATTGAATTCGTAAAGGAGACGAAAAACTCCAGTACTTATATATTAAAGTCTAACTAAAATAAAATAATCATGAAAAAATTAGAATTACTTAAAATTATGAATACAGAGCAGCTTTTAACTATTGTTGAAAAACAAGAGCTTGAAATAAAAAGTTTAGAAACAAGTCAACAAAATACAAATGAACTTGTATCTTCTTTAAATGAAGAAATTAGAAGTTTAGAATCTCAATTAAAAAAATCTGAAACCATGAAAAGGCATTTTAAAAGAATGTCTAATAAAAGACTAGATGCTCTCGAAAGTATTGCGAGTCAATTTAACAGAAGTAAAGGTTGTACAAAAGCAGATGAAATAATTAACTTAAAAGCTCAAGGTAATATATTTGATAGGGTTAACGATGTTTTTGAAACAGATTCAAATCAAAATTTTATACAGAATCTTACTGAAAGAATATTATAAATAAATAATAACAACCAACGCCCCGCCAAGTAAAATTGAGCGGGGATTTGGTGGTATAAAACAAAAGTATAACTAAAATAAAATAAATCATGGAAACAGAAATAACTAAAATCAATCAAGCATTAAAACGACAGAGAGAGCGCAAAGCTTCCTTTCAGGATATTGAATACCTAATAAGAAAACAAATGCAGTACGGCACATTAAACACACGAATAATTCAAACCCTAATACAATGACAGAAACGCTTTTATACGGATGCAAAATAAATGCTCCTAAATACATGGAAGAAATTTTATACCAATGCAAAGGGTATACAAATAAAAAAGAACTCATGGAAAAGGGTAAACAATGGGCAGAGAAAAACGGATACGACAGATTAAGAATATCCGAAATGGATTTAACACAAAAACCAAACTTCACTAAAACAATAAATTTAAAATGAGAACAATAGAAATAAAAGCTTTCCAATTCGAGGAACTGGATAGCCAAACCCAAGAAAAAATAATTGAAAATAACAGAACTATAAATGTTGATAGCGATTTTTGGTATCAATGCGAACTGGACAACTATAAAACTGAATTAAAGATAAAAGTAAATGAATTTGATATTTATAGAAGAACAATAAATATTACGATTGAAGATAGCTTTGAAACTGCTGAAAAAATAATAAACTTTTTTGGTAAAAAAACCAGTATTGTTTATATCGCAAAAACTTTTATAAGAGACAGAGACACGCTTGTAAAAAAATATGAATTTGAAAATTACGATACAGACAGAGAATATTTGGAAGAGGAATTTAGAAGAGAAATAGCAGAAGAAATTCTATCAATGCTTACCCGTGATTATGAATACGAAACTTCAGATGATGGAATTAAAGAAACAATACTGGCAAACGAATATGAATTTACAGAAGATGGAGAGATAATATAAATGTTAAAGAAATGTTAAAATGTTGCATATTTTATATAAACTTTATAGATTGCAAATGAATTTAAAAACAAAATAATTATGACAAAATATATTTTATTAAAATCAGACTCCACAATCCTTTTTGATTACGATGCAAAAGGATTAGAAAAAAAACAGAAAGCCGTAGGAGGATTAATTCAGCCAGTATACTTGGAGGAAGGAATCACGGCATATGTAAACGAGGAAGGATTATTAATTAACCTTCCAGTAAACCATATAGCTATAGTAAACTTTAGAAATTATGGTGTATTTGAAAAGTATCTTTTTGAAAATCACGAGATATTAGGAAACGTACTTTACAAATGTGAATCTAAAAAACTTTACGATTCATTAAAAGCCAGTTTACAAATTGGGAAACAAGTAATGAGATTAGAGAATAATATTTAAATAATAACAATCGAGGGGGGACTCTGACGAGAGATAGAATCTCGAGATAAAGCGCCGATTTATGATAGGCGCTCCCCCTTTTTTTTTAAAACCAACAGATATGAAGACAAAAGTATATAGTGCTACAATTCAATGGCATGACAATAAAGAAATCAGAGATAATATGTTTATCAAAATTGGAAATATTGAAGATGATGATGATGATATTTTTTTCTATATGGAAAGTGAAGAAGAACTTCAAGAGGCATACAAAGATGATTTCCATGAATGGAAAATTTTAGAATGCGAACAAATAGAATATTAATTTAAAACCAACAATAATTATGAAACTATTCGACACAGACTACGTTTTAATAAACACTAAGACAAACAAACCTATTGAGGGATTTGACATTGTCTATCCTTTAGAAGAAGTAAGGTGGTTTCTTTACGAGGGTATTTATACTGAAGAAGAAATAAATAAAATCCTTGCAAAACTTCAGTCTAAAGGAAAATGCAAAATTGAAAATTATTTGAGTTTTGTCAGCATGACCAAGCTACCTATTGAGATTCAGAAAAAATATATTGAAACACTAAAACAAACAGAATGAAAGAGCAAAGAGTGTATATGATAGACACAACATTTGATAATTTGGATATTCCAAAATTTGATGATAAAAGAACAAACAAAATTTTTATGGAAATATCTGAAAAACAAGGCAATGTATATTCTTTAGGAGGATTTACAAAGGCTTTTAATAGAGGAGAAATAAACTCGAACACCGATATAATTAGAATAATTTAAATCAACAAATATGACAATCAACATAACACCACAAGACATAGTAGAAATGTCAAAAGACAAAGTAGATGAATGCAATGACATATTCAAAAAACCTTTGAACATGACTGAGGCCAGTAATCTTTTAAATGCGGTACTACCGCAACTGGAACAGAAAATATCTGATATGTTGCAGGAGCAGATTTATGATGACCTCATGTATAAGAATGATGGTCATGAATAAAAACTTTGATTTTTGGAATTGCGGTATCCATCCTATTACTGGATTTTTTATAGGGGACGACAGGATAGTTGAATACAACTATAATAAGTATATTATAGACACTTTCATACTACCTAAAAATAAATATAATATGAAAATTCAACTAAGACCAGTCAATCATTTATTTAGTAAAACACAAACTGCATGAAAGAAATATTTATATACCACGAAAGAAATAGGAGCGGAGAACTTATTTTAACGGCGCTGATTGGCGAAAGAACACTCAAGCGAAGATATCTATACCACACCCTCCAGGACGCCAAGAAACACTTTAAAAACTACTTAAACGAAATATTGTAATTTTTTAGTGTTGATAATCAATTGTTTAAATAATAAATAATTTATATACCTTGCACCCGTTATGAGACCAACTCAAAAACAACTTACCTTAAAATTAAAGGAGGTAGAACAATTCGAAAAAGATTGGGGAGAATGCACTCGCAGTAGAGCGATGAGAAAATATTGTACTGATAAAAAATATAGAGAAAGAGTACAGGCATTTAACCAGTCAGTTATTAATATAATGAGTAACCTTAATGTGTATGGGGTTAACAATACACTTAACGAAAACGATAATTATGAATTTTGAAACTGATTACTTAGCCAACAAAATCGAGGACAAAGAACTCCGAGATTTATTAATCAAGTCGAGAAAAAGAAACGCAGATGGTAGCCGTACCATCTATCCAGTAGAATATAACGGAAGAACCTATTGGAACATAGAACATTTAGTAAATGAAGAGTCAACCAAGATGTCTAACGAAACCATAAAAAAAGTGGCGATATATTTTTGTATTGGAGCATTTATTTATATCTTGGGAATGTACAACATAGCATCTCTTATGGTGCAGTAATATCATTTGTTTGATTGTTTTTTTTAGATTGAAAAGGGGTAGCAGAAATGTTACCCTTTTTTTATAACAAAATGTTACAGATATAACAAGAAATGTTAAAGTTATGTTAAAATGTTGCAAAAATTTTGTAGTTTCATTTTATTTTTATACTTTATATGGAAACAATACGTTCTTTGACATTTCGGCAAATCTAATAATTAATCTAAAAAATATAATTAAAATGAAATATTTAGAAAAGTACATTGACTATAATGATTTAGATAAAATCATAGAAAGCAATGATTGGATGAACTGCAAAATTAAAAAAGGTGCAGAGAAGTTTATAAAAACTAGACCAAGTGAATATGAACAAGACTCACAAATTGCAGTCTTTATTGATAACATTCCAAAAGTGAGAACTCGTAATGATGTAATCAAGACAGGGTTAGCAACAATAATCAGAGCCGAAAGTATAGGCTTTATTGATGGATGGTGTTTAGATTACAACGCTCCTTTTTGTTGTGATGAGGCTATAATTACACCTTATGTGGATGATGAATCGCATATTGATTGCTACGGCAGAAAAGCAAGAATTTGTGATGTGATAGATGGGTATCTTTATTACTCTTGCATTCATTCGGACTACTGGAAAATATAAAGACCAGTAATTAATTCACAGGGAGGCAGAAATGTCTCCCTTTTTTTATGGGTATACCCCTCCCTATACCCCCAAGTATACCCCTATCTTTTTTTTGTCTTTTTTATTTGGTTGTCTTGTAGTTTTGTTGTAAATTTGTTGAACCAAAACATAAAACTATGGAAAATATATTTCTAAAGTTCCTTGACGATGAATACCAGTCAGAGGAATTTAAACTACAACAAAAAACTCCTTACCGAGAACGAAACCCTAAGCAAAAAGACATCATCAGCATGGTGTCTGTAGCTAATAAAATTTTTTTAAAATGAATGAACACATACTACAATCATACATTGACAACATCACTATGCACTATGGCGTAAGTCAAGAATTTATATTTAGTGAAGGTCAAAAAAGAGAGAAGACTGAACCTCGACAATTTTTCTTTTATATATGCAATAAAAAAGGTATTCCGATTACAAGCATTCAAAAATTTATGAGAAAGTTTGGATTTGATATGCATAATGTAACTATCTATCAAGGCTTAAAAAGATTTGAAGAAATAATAGAAGGAGACCAGGACTATACTGCTCTGATTGAAAAACTAATGAGAGTAACAGTAAATGTATAATAAACTGCACGAAGTATTTGAAGAGGCAGTACAAGACCACGCTACTACCAGTTTAAACGGCACTGAATCAGATGCAAGAATGTCTTATGGAGTCAAGATAGTTAGAAACCATTTAGACAATTCGATTGAGATATTTAATACTGCAAAGGGTGGAGACTACTACAAAGAACTTGATGAAGATGAATACAATATCTTCTTTGACTTTGGATGGGTAGTGGGTGTCTGTAAGATGGCACTGATAAAGTACAAGGAGAGACTTGCAAACATTGAGATTAAAATGAAAGAAGAAATCAATGGTCGTAACAACTCCAAGTATATAAGTTTTCTTAAAGACACAAGAAAACAGACCATGAATAAATATTTTAAAACAACACAAAAACTAAAAGATTATGACAGTTAAATTTATAAATTCGAAAGAATACAATCGATTCACTTATTACAATAGTAATAGAGAATTAAATGAGCGCCATGTAAAAAAATTAATAATTTCTATAAAAATGGTTGGACTCCTGGAGGAGATTACCGTTAATGAACAATGGCAAATAATAGATGGTCAGCACCGTTTTGAAGCTTTAAAAAGATTAGATATGCCTATTTCAGCTAAGATTAGGTTTGGTGCTTCTGAATCAGATATAATACCAGTTAATATTGTAAGAAGGGGATGGTCCATTTCAGACTACATTCGTCATTATAGTTCTAAAGGATTAATTGATTATGTAAAACTGGAAGAGGTCATGAACAACAATGAATCAAAACTCGGTGCTAACACCCTGGTAGATATATATTGCGAAACCTATTACAGAGCTCCCACACTAAGAGAAGGCAAATACCTATTTAATCGTGAGAAAGGAGAGCAGATGAGAGATATTATTTCTAAAATAGAACCTTATATGCCTTTATATTCTCATACGGCTAAATTTGTAAAAGCGCTAACTCAAGTAGTAAAGAATAACAAAAACTTTAATACTAAAAGATTAGTTAGCCAAATACAAAAACATAAACTCAACGTTTATCCAAACGTAACAGACACTGCTAAAAGTATTGTCGAAGTATACAACATAAGACTAAATGATAAAAACCGAATATTTTAATTATGACTAATCAACTAAAAACTATAAAAGTACAAGGTGGTAAAGAATACGCTGAGGTACACACAAGAGTAAACTACTTCCGTTCATCAGAGAAGTATAAAGATTGGGGAGAAGACTGCGAGGTGGTAAGCCAAAGCGATTCTTCTATTCTAATGAAAGCAACCATATATAATCCGGAAGGTAGGGTCGTGTCCAGTGGGCACGCCTACGAGGAGAAAGATGGTAGCAGAATCAATCAGAGAAACCATGTCGAGAACTGCGAGACATCAGCAGTAGGTAGAGCATTAGGATTCTTAGGCATCGGTAGTGATGGAAGCATAGCTTCTTATGAAGAGGTTACTAACGCTATTAAGAACCAAGAGAAGGATAAAACTCCTAAAGAAACTCCTAAAGAATATATTCTTGAAACTGACAACTGGGCGAAAGCAATGAAATACATTGCAGTTAAAAAAGATAGCATGAGTCTGTTGCAGATTATAAAAACCTTTGAAGACCAAAAGTATGGTAAGCTTACAACAAAAGATAAAACTGCCGTCAAAAAAGCTTATGAAGGAAAGTAAGCTAATAGAAATGCAGAACAAGGTAGAGTCTCAGACTCGTGTACTGCAAGAAATTATTAATGAACTAGGACAGACAAGAAATATTGTTGTCAGTTTACTTGAGATTGTAAAAAATCTAAAAGAATACCAACCAATTATAAAACAACTACAAGATGACCGAGAAGCAAATTCTAAAAAAGCTAAAGAATGACCATGAGTATTACAATGGCATAGGTAAAAATTACCTATCCAACTCTAACATTCAAGCACTGACAACCGAACCAAGGCAATTTCAAGCCCCTCAGAGGGATGGAGAGGCATTTGTGAAAGGGAGATTTTATCATCAATTAATTCTAGAGAAAAATAAGGCAAAAGACTTTCCTATTGTTGATGCCAAATCAAGAAGCACAAAGATATATAAAGACTTTGTGGCTGATAATAAACTAGACTATGCATTACTTACTAAGGATGCAGAACAGATTAAAGACATGGTGGACTATACCTTAGAAGGTCTACCCTTTTTTGATTTGATTAATGACCCTACTGCACAGTACGAAGTGCCTGCAATAGGAGAGATAATGGGGGCAATGTGGAAGGGTAAGGCTGATATTCTTACCAAGGACTATGTCATAGACTTGAAGACATCTTCAGATGTATTTAAGTTTGTAAGAAATGCCCCTTATTATTTCTATCACACTCAAGCCTATATTTATCAAAAATTATTCGGTAAGCCTGTAATATTTTTAGTAACAGGCAAGTCAAAGAAGTATGATAAAAACGGAAACAGATATTATGACCTAGGAATATTTCCTGTCAGCGAGAACTCTATGGGTCTTGCTGAAGAGAAGGTCGGACAAGCAGTAGCATCCTACGAAAAATGGTTTGCTCCTGACTCACAAGATAATATAGAAAACTATATTATAAACACGCCTATTTAATTTTTAAAATTTATATTATGACTGAACAAAAAGAGAAAGTATTTGCTGATGGATTAATCAGCAAGAGAAACGAGAACGCTCCCGACTTTGTGATTATAAACCAATCATACAAGGTAGAAGAGTTCACTAAATTCTTGCAAGCTAATGCAAAGAATGGATGGGTAAACACCCAGACTAAGGTAGCTAAGTCTGGAAAGTATTACACTGAACTAGATACATTTGAACCTAAAACTAAACAAGCTACTCAACCTGTAACGGATGAGTTAGGATTTTAGTTTATAGCCCTTGAACAGGGGAGGTCGCTACTCCCCTTTTTTTGGCTCTAATGTTATGCTAAAAATAATTATCTCTATACTATATATATATTTTATTATTAATTATTTATTATTCTATATATATAAAGAAATAATCAACATTTTCAACAATCCCTTACTGACTAAGGCTTCAATCAACATAAAAACGACACATCAATGACACGAACCATCACTATCTTCTAGGACATTCTAAATACACAGACACCACATCACAGAGATGTAACCCTAGTGCTAGACAGAATAAGGGAAGGCAAGTCAAAAGAACTTGTAACACAAATCAGAAAAGAAAAAAACAAATCAGAACGTAATTCTTTAAAACAAAAATTAGTTAGCATATGCTTCAGCGGGAAGTTTTCAAAGCGTGCTGACAACTCACTACTTGAACACAGTGGACTTATATGCCTAGACTTTGATGGATATGCAAAGCAGAAGGATATGATTCAAGACAAGGAAAAGATGATGAAGGACAAGTATACTTTTGCTTGCTTCATATCTCCTAGTGGTAATGGTCTTAAAACTATTGTTAAGATTCCAAACGATGCAGAAAACCATGTTAAATACTTTCAATCTTTAGAAAAGTATTACAACTCCAATCACTTTGACAAGACAAGTAAAAACATCAGCAGGGTATGTTATGAATCATACGACCCTCTAATATATGTAAATGAGAACTCAACCATTTGGGAAACTTTAGAGGAGGCAGAGTATAGAGAAGTATCTGTAGCTAAAGACCAACCAACCATACCAATTACAGATGAAAACAAAATTGTAGACATACTTGTGAAGTGGTGGAACAAGAAACATCCAATGGTAGAAGGGCAGAGAAACCACAATGTGTATGTGTTAGCTATGGCATTTAATGACTATGGTATAAACAAAAACCTAGCACAGTACATTTGTAATCAATATCAGTCTAGTGATTTTACATTATCCGAGATAGACCAGACCATAACTTCAGCTTATCAGAACGTATCTAAGTTTAATAGTAAATACTATGAGGATGATGAGGCTATCTCCGAGATAAAACAAAAACTAAAACGAGGTGTAACTAAATCAGAGATAAGAACTCAGCTTACAAGACTAGACATAGAAGAAGAGGTTATCGATTCTGTTCTTGTAAGAGCAGATGAAGAGAACAAGGAGATGAAGTTTTGGAACAAGAGCGAGAAGGGTGTAATAAAAATTATACACTATGTGTTTAAAGAATTTTTAGAAGACCACGGGTTTTACAAGTACAGCCCCGAAGGAAGCAAGACATACATTTTTGTTAAGGTTACAAACAACCTTATTGACCACACAAGTGAGAAAGAAATAAAAGACTTTATACTTGAGCATCTTAAATCTTTTGATGACATCAGTGTATACAATTACTTTGCAGACCAAACAAGATTCTTCAGAGAAGAGTTTCTTACCTTGCTGGGAACGATTGATATTTTATTTATAGAGGATAGTCCCTTCGCAAGTTATTTATATTATAATAACTGTGCGGTGCGTGTAACAAAAAATGAAGTAAAGGCAATTGACTATTTAGATTTAGGGGGTTATGTTTGGAAATCTACAATTATTGATAGGAATTTTAAAAGAGAAAAGGTAGATAAGTCAGACTACAAAACATTTATAAATAATATTTGTTACAAGGACAGCAGCAGAACCACATCAATGGAGTCAACCATAGGATTTTTGCTTCATGGTCATAAGAATATGTCTTACTGCCCTGCCGTAATTTTAAATGATGAAATAATATCAGACAACCCTGAAGGGGGAACAGGTAAAGGAGTGTTTAAAAATGCATTAGGGCGTATGAAAAAGTTAATTACCATAAACGGAAAAGACTTTACTTTTGAGCGGGCGTTTGCATATCAGTTAGTGTCAGCAGACACACAGATAATAGCTTTTGATGATGTAAAAAAATACTTTGATTTTGAAAAACTATTTAGTGTCATAACAGAGGGGCTAACTTTAGAAAAGAAAAACAAGGATGCGATTACAATTCCATTTGAGAAGTCTCCCAAGATTATAATAACAACTAATTATGCCATTAAGGGTGCAGGTAATTCATTTGCTAGAAGAAAGTGGGAACTTGAACTACACCAACACTATCACGAAAAATTCGTTCCTCACGATGAGTTCGGTAAAATGTTTTTTACCGATTGGGACACAGAAGAGTGGTCTCAGTTTGATAACTACATGATAGACTGCTTACAACTGTTCTTAAACAAAGGACTTATAAAAAGTAAGTTTGTTAACTTAAAAGTAAGACAGTTATCAGCAGAGACTTGCCATGATTTTATAGAGTGGTGTGGTCTTATAGATGGTGCAGTGCCCAATAGAAACTTTGTTGATGGTGGTAGGGTTAGTATGCAGACCTTGTACGAGGAGTTTGTAATTGAATACCCAGACTATGCTCCAAGAGCAAAGTATTCTATTTCAAGGACTCGTTTTTATAGATGGCTTATATCTTACTGTTTATTTAAAGATGGAGTAAACCCTAAACACGGAAGAGATGCATCGGGCAAGTGGATAATTTTAAAACCTATTGAGGAAATTGTTCCTCAGCAATCTATTGAGTTTTGAAATTCTATATAGACATAGCGATGCGTAACTCCTACGACATAATATTCAATGATGTTTTGCTAAAAGACTTTGGCGATACTTATTTTATGCACAACCCTAATTCAGATTTAAATGATGAGGTCCTTATGGATATGTTTAGGTATTTTAAATCTAAAAAAGAGTGGGACAAAGTAGTTAAGATTACAACATTAAGAGCAAAAATTAAATTTTATGATACAACTAAGAGACTATCAAGAGCGTATAGTAAACAAGGCGACTGAGGTAATAAAGCAGAATGGTTTTGTTTACTTAGCAATGGAGGTGCGTACAGGTAAAACCCTTACGGCTCTATCTATTGGAATAGAACTTAAAGCACAAAAGGTTTTGTTTATCACCAAGAAGAAAGCCATATCATCTATTGACAGGGACTATGATATGTTAAGACCAACTTATTTTTTACATACTATAAATTATGAAAGCCTACACAAGGTATCTTATGATTTAGATTGGGATTTAATAATTGTAGATGAGGCACATTCAATGGGCAAGCTGGCTAAACCAAGTAAGCGCGCTAGAGACGTAAAGATGCGTATAATAAAAAGCAAAGCAAATGTTATACTAATGTCTGGTACGCCAACTCCTGAATCATACAGTCAGATGTATCATCAGGTATATGGCATACCCAACAACCCATTTAAAGAGTACACTAACTTCTATAAGTTTGCTCACAAGTATATAGACATAAAAATCAAACCCATTAACGGAATGCAGATAAGAGATTACTCTCATGGTCTTCCAACCATTATGGATGCGATGAAACCATATACTATTGCGTACTCACAAAAAGAAGCAGGGTTCAAGGTAAAGACTACTGAAAAAGTACTTGAGGTGGAGATGGAAAAGACTACTTACGAATTAGCCGGCGAGTTAAAAAACAAATTAGTCATTGAAGGAAAGAGGGAGGTTATACTGGCAGATACTCCAGTAAAGCTTATGATGAAACTTCATCAGCTTTATTCAGGAACTATAAAATTTGAGAGTGGAAACTCAGACATACTTGATTACTCAAAAGCTAAGTTTATACGCTCTAAATTTAAAAACACGAAGGTAGGTATCTTTTATGTGTTTAAAGCCGAGCTGAAGGCTCTAAAAGAGGTCTATGGAGATGAGCTGACTACAGAGCTTAGTGAGTTTGAAGAGACCAGTAAAAGTATAGCTCTTCAAATTGTAAGTGGAAGAGAGGGAATAAGCTTAAAACAAGCAGACTGTTTAGTGTATTACAACATTGCTTTTAGTGCAACCAGTTACTGGCAGAGCAAAGACAGGATGACAACTAAAGAAAGATTAGAGAATGATGTGTACTGGATATTTAGTAGAGGTGGTATAGAAAAGAAAATATACAAAGCAGTAACGGATAAAAAAGATTATACCCTATCACATTTTAGAAAAGATTTATTAAATTTATAATCATGGGACTAATAAGAAATAGTAATCAAGCAAAACAAGGTGTAGATTTTGAGGGTGTAGAGTGGGGAAAAATACACCCTACCGACATTGATTTTGTTTTAGAATTTAAGAACGAAGTTTTGATACTTGGCGAAGTTAAACGCAAAGGCTCAGACATGGCTTTGGGACAAAAACTTTTATTAGAGAGGCTTTGTGATAGCTGGCACACTGGCAAATCTTTTATTATCTTTGCTCATCATGAGCACGATGATGAAACCACAGACATTCCTTTAGACAAGTGTGAGGTTTTTAAACTTTATTATCAAGGGAATTGGTATGATAGAAGCGGCTCTGTAAAAAATAAAGTTGAAGAGATATTAAGGAATTTTAAAATTGAAATATGACTGAGCAACAGATTCAGTCTAAAAGAATAAAAGAACTGGAAGCAGACGGCTACTATGTTCTTAAATTAATTAAGACAAATAAGAATGGTATACCAGATTTAATTGGAATACCGCCTAACTGTAATGTAATCTTTAGTGAAGTAAAAACAAAAAAAGGTAAGGTCTCTCCTTTACAAGAGTACCGATTAAAAGAATTAGAAGAACATGGATTTATTACAGAAGTATACAGAGGCTGACAGGTTTTATGAATTAGATGAAGCGGTTATTGAAACGATAGATTCTCTATCACCAGTAAATGCCACTCGAATCATACAACAAATTCAGAAATGTATTCCTTTATTAGAAAGAAAAAACCACCGCTCACAAATTATAGGTGGTGTGCTAAAAGGAAACAAGCCCCTGTTTTTTGCCATGAGGTACATCTATGAAGAATTAGATGCCCCATATTTTTTTCAGTTGATGGTAATATCATCTGATGAATACTTAGACCTATATAACTTAAATAAAATCATATAAAATGTGTGTAGAAATAATTAAAAATATAGTAGAAAAAGAATTTAATGTTCAAATAATACGCAAATCAAGGAGGCGTCAATATATAGAAGCCAGAGCTATGTATTATAAATTATTATTGGATAAAAAAAACATGAGCCTTACTTCAATAGCAAAGACTGTAAATAAAACTCATGCTACTGCTTTAAACGGAATAAAAAGAATAAATGATTGGATGGAAACCGATAGAAATTTATTTAATGTTTATGAGACTCTGGAAGACAGGGTGGACGCAATGATAAAAAAATTTCCTAAAAAATTTAATAAAACTAAGACCGAAAAAGAACTTTATATAAAAGAATACGAAGATTTAGAGCTTAAATATAAAGCCTTGAAAGGTAGGCATAACCTATTGTTAAACGAAATTGAAAGAATAACACCCAATTATTATATATATTACAAAAGATTCAAAGAGCTAGAAACCAATAATATATAAAATATTTTTCATAACTTTATAAAACCAAATAATTATGTTATGGAATTTAGTATTGAAAATATTCCTCAGATTGTTGAATGTACTACCTGCACGAAAAAGAAAAAAATCGACAGACTTTTAGAGCTCGATGCAGATATGTATACCAACATGGGAATCGAAACAACTAAGACTGACAGAAAAATTGTAAAACGTAACTCTAGGAAAATTTATTACGCCATAAAACAAATAAAT
>Ga0181402_1000526_pt1 | contig 14346 bp, 15 predicted proteins | sample 25SPOviralmetaG_FD_130131 | JGI IMG/M metagenome (GOLD analysis project Ga0181402, IMG submission 130131) | Marine viral communities from the oligotrophic San Pedro Time Series (SPOT) site, San Pedro Channel, CA, USA - 25 SPOT_SRF_2011-08-17 | ecosystem: Environmental > Aquatic > Marine > Strait...
GATCATTGACTAGTTCTTCAGTGTGGACATCTACATCACTAGATAGTTTCTGGCCTGTTTCTTCTTCTTTTTGTTCTTGTGTGACTAAGACTTCATCTGTAAACTCAATAGGCGTCAAAGTTTTTACATATATTTTTAAAGCAATACCATTGACAGCTAATATGTCATCAATTGCATCAATAATGTCGTTTTGATATGGTTTAATAACCACATTTTCAAATAAATTGTGTGCATTTTCAATCTCTTCTGAGTTAGATCCTAAAGAATTTCCTGTGTCTCTTATGCCAACTAATAGCGGTGAAGTAATTCTGTTTGCTAAAAGCAGTTTTTTTGTACACTCTTCGGCTATATATTGATAAACATCTGCTGCATCACTCACAGAAATGTCTTCAATTGTCGTCTTGTTTTCAGGTGAATCACTAAAAGAGACAATAACTTTTTCTCCATTGGCCCCTGTCAGCTTGTTCATGATCTCGTTTTTGATCATTATTTGTTTTTCAGTTGTTGGGACCCCATTTGTAAACGATACAAGCTTAGTGCCTGAGAATGAGTTAGTTACCTCATTACATAAATATTCAGAAATGTCACATTCAAGCTTTGCGTAATTTATTGCTGAGACAAAATCACTAGGGCTGTAATAGTGCATTGAAGGAATGTGTCTTCTAATTATATAGATTTCATTAGATGCACCAGATCCAAACACAGGAATTCTAGTGAGTTCATCACCTTCCTGATGTTGGGACCAATCAGGACTATAATAGTAAGCGTTTATGTAGCCTTTATGATCGCATTTCTCAGCTCTAAGTGTTTCTCTATTAAAGTGTGTCACTTGACTTACTTTGTTGCCTTTATAAGTCACCTGAAAGGCTGCTTCGCCTAAAAGCTTATAGTCTAAACAAACTCTTTTAAGGTCCTTTGCTTTAAATAGCTTTTTAAATGCAGCAAATTCATTTGGCCTTTTACTTGCATCTAAAGCGTCAAAGCCTTTGCCATAAATTTGCCCAGAAATTCCTGTGATTATGCTGCTTAAAGTTGGTGAATTCATGTAAGCGTCAATGACTTCTTTATAGTAATTATTTCCTTCACCAAAAGAGACATAATCGCTTAAAGGATCTTCATAGACTTCAGGCGTTTTGTAAGCTTCTAAATTTAAAATGTGAAATTCGCTATTCATAAACTAAGTAAGTATTAGAAGCAGTTGGATTTTGAACAAATTTGCCTGTGTTTGCTGAGTAGGTACTTACACTCTGATCAGTTCCAAAGATTTTGTCTCTGTAAATGACTTTAGAAGTAGCTGTGTTGGAAACCTCTAGAATGTAAGTCTGGTCTTTAGCAGAATCAAGACCTAAATTTGCTGTGTAAGTATAATAATATTTTAATGCTGTCAAACTGCTGACTGTCGCATTGTGGACCTCTGTGTTTTGCTCTTCGTTTGTGATCACGACTTTAAAAATATTTGATCCTGTCGGTGTGTAACTTCTAGGAATTATGCTTAATGTGTGGCTTGCTTGAGTTCTATCTAAAACTATCATCAGCCTATTTTAAAAATGCCTGTAGGTATTTTATAAGTTTTATTTTTATTGAGTGTCTTAAATTGGTCCTCGTCTAAAACTTCTTTCACTTTTTCTTCAGACACTTCATTCCATTCTAATCTGTCGAATGGTTTAAATTTTATTTGTGTTTTTTTCTTCATGTTTTGTTTTTTAAATGTTTTGTCGGACTTGGCCATCACAGCACAAGCCCTGAACAAAACACAAATTTTTAGGAGTTAGTCCCCCCTGTTATGGTCTCAGTTGCTGAACTTAATCCTGCAAATGGATTTGCTACTGTTGCACCATTAATAAAATCTGGAGCAGAAGTTTCATCTGCTATAAATTCCAATGTCATTCCTGACATGTCAGCTCTAGAGTCTCCACTAGAAATTGTTGCTGTTGTGAGCGAACAACCGTTTAATTTTCCAATTAAAAAAGCGTTGCCGTTACGATCTGCAACCACAATGTGTGGGCGACCATAAGCCAAAAGCTTAATTTCAGAAAAATCTTCTTTTGAAAGTTTTGGTAATGTCAATGAAAGTGTAGTACTAAAAAAAGAAGTACCTGTGTCTTTAGAAGATGTTGCAGTTGTCGTGAAACTATTGCCTGCACCATTTAGATCATATCTGAACGCTGTAAAGCTTCCACTCATGTTCGTAATTTCTCCACCACTCTCTGTAATTGTTCCATAGTCTCCAAAATCAGTTATATATATTGCAGAAATGCCGCCCTGTACGTCTTTACAGTTTATCGCTCTTCCACGAGTTACTAAACAAGCCATTTGATTTTGATTTTTAAATAGTTAGGGGGGCTTTTACGCCCCCTTCACTAAGGTTAATATTAAGAGTAAAGAACAACTTCAGATCCAAATCCTAAAGCGACAGATGCTGACCCTCTAAGAACGATTCTTGAATTTTGACTTCCATCTATAGGACCCATGTCAATTATTGACGCTGAGTTTATGTCGCTAAATAAAGAAGTTCCAAAAATTAGGTTTTCTTTAGTTGTAGCCATCATATCAGTTGCAGTCATACCAGGACAGTGAATTAATTTGATTCCGTCAAAATATAATTCTTGCTGATTTCTGAACCAAGTATTTTGCTTGTCATCAATACCGCCTGTGACATTTGAAGTTCCTGCTGCTCCAAATCCGCCCAATGCACGAACATAAGCTTGATAAATTGCAGTTGAAACATAGATATAAAGCTCAGGATTTCCATAAATAGTTGTTGGAATTGCATCAACTACTTTTCCAAGTTCAGTTGTAACATTTGAAGCTGTGACTGCTGATTTAGCAACGTCAACTACTGTTCCATCTGCTGCTGCTAAAACTTCCCATCCATCGAATGGAATGTCTCCGCCTGTTGTTCCCTGCCAAACAGCAGTTTCCATGCCGTCTGCTACTTTAGCCACTACATGCTCAAGCATAAATTCACCTAAAGATCCTGGAAGTTTTGAATTGATTCCTTTCATCTGAAGACTTTCCCATGAACTTCTATAAGAACTTGCACAAACTTGCAAATTGACTTGAATTTCCTTTGGTTCAAGAACCACTTCACTTGTTGTAAGCGTGCCTGTGGCAGCAAAATCACAAGATCCTGGTTTGATTAGATTAGCGTCAGAAGCAAATTTTCTGATTACTTCTTTGTATTGGATATTGTCTCGGATGTCTACTGCACCAGAGTCTAGAGTCTTTCCAGATAGTAAAGCAGCAGTTAAATATCCCTGAGCTGCTTTGCCTGAAAAACTAGAATTTATTGTATTTGTTGTAGCCATAACTTATTGATTATCAATGTTTTATTTGTTGTTATATATCATTTGTCTTATTCGACTAAGTTTTGAATTGTCCTCATATCGAATGTTATTGTTTTCTGTTTTTGCTTCTGGATTGTGAGCAATAGGCTCAACCACTTCAGCAGACAGCTCAAGGTCAGCCACTTCTTCAGTAACTTCTTCAACTGTATTGTTTTTTTCTAATAAAGTTTTGATTTCTTCGATCATTGACTTCATGTCATCAACTTCTTCCTTAGTTGCATAAACAACTTGGGTAGATTCTGTCTTTGACTTGACTTTAGCTTCTTCAGCTTCAGCTTCTACTTCTTCTTCAACTTGTTCTTCAACAACTTCTTCTTCAGCAGCTTCTTTGATCTCCGCAATCACACCTTCTTCGGCAACTGATAAAATTTTGCCATCTTCCAAAGTGTATTCACCGACAGGAAGGGCAATTTTTTCTCCTTCTTCACCTACGATAAACACTTCTTTGTCCGCAACAAATTCTTCAGCCTCGATTTCCGTACCGTTGTCCAACTTCATAGTTGCCAACACCACTTTTTCTTCAGACAATTCTATTCCTAGAATGCCTTTAATTTGATTTATTACTTCGAGTGATTTCATGTATTTAGATTTCTATACTTATATATACGTTTGACTTTAAAAATTAGGTCATATTTTTAGACCTTTTTTATACCTTCCCAATTCCCTGGGCAATCATGGACCCATCACAGCACTTAGAATGATAAGTTTTGCGGTCTTTACATAGACAACCACGCTTTCCACCTTTGGGCGAAGTTCTGCTTACTGTTTTTACATCTTTTTTATACATCTTTTAAAATTTTTGTGATCTGTTCTATAGATTCTTGAGCAGCAGCTTCTTCTTTTAAGGTTTTATCTTTAGGCCTAGACATACGGTCTGAAAAATATGCTTCAATACTGAATCCTTTGACTAATCCTTTTTTGACATATTCATTCCAGACTTCATCTGAATTCACTTTCATAGAAACCATCCAAGTTCCTACAGGAACATCCATTCCGTAGTGTCTAGACTTGTCCTTTTCTGATTCTACAATCCAACTCTCGACTATTGTAAGGCCTTCTAAGGCCACTTTATGTTCTAGAGTTGCTTCAGATTGATTGCCTTTTATAAAGAACAGCTCAGAAGCTTTTCTGACAGTATCTTTTGAGAAAAATATGTAGTATTCGTCTTCTTCATTTTTACGAAATATTGGCTTATTAGGAATAAGAGCCGCACCCATTAAAATCCGCTTTTCTTTGTCCTGTTCTGCAAACTTGACTTCATGATTTTTAAGAGCAATAAAGTCTTCTTCAATTGCAGGGTTTTCAACTACTGAAATGGCTGTGATACCATTGTCTTCGTTTTCTTCGTCTAGTATTAATTCTATTATTTTCATATTTATCCGATTGATGCGTTTTCTATTATATTTCTTTCTAGTGATTGTGCTGTCGTTACATCTCCAGATGTGACAAAAGCTTTTATAGGTCTTTGATTGTCTTCTCCTATTGTTTCGGCTAATTGATTAACAGGTGAAGCCCCTACAATATTAAATTCAGGCGGTCTAGATACAGGGGCGGCCCCACCGCCAACACCTGCTGAAGATGCTGCACTTTTAGCAGCACCAAAAGCCGATTTCATTGCCATTATTATCCCTGCTGCTTGCAATCCGTATGCAATAAGCAAAGGAATGTTTTGTGGGAAACCAACTTTTCCAGTTTCGGCTGTACCTTGTGCAACTGCTGCATTTGATTCTGCAACTTTAAGAGTTGTCATTGTTATTGTTTTCTTTGCTTCATCTACAAGGGCCATTGCATTCATTACCTGTTTTGCCAAAAAGGCTGCTTTGCCTGCTTTAGTCTCAGCACCAAAAAGTGCAATAGCCTGATCTGCTGCTGAATGTTTTGCAGCACTTATCAAATTAATTTGTCTTTGTTCTTCTGCTGCAACTCTTTTGTCTGCATCTTCTTTGTCTTTTTTCCTTTGCAGTTCGTCTTTTGCAGCCTGGTCCTTTCTGATTTTTTCTTCTGCTGCTGCTTTGTCGTCTATAGCTTTTTTATCAGCAGCGGCCTGTGTTTGTATTGCTTTAAGTTCAGCAGCTTCTTCTTTTTTAGCGGCTGTGATCTGTGCGGTGACTAATTTTTGCTTAGTAAGTCGAGCAGTTTCTAGATCAATGAGCCTAGCTTTCATTTCTTCTTCTTCTAGCATGTCTTCCTTAGTAGATTTAGACAAAGTGTTTTCTAAAACCTTTGCATCTCTCCTAAGTTTTGCAGCTTCAATTTCTTGATTTGTAATGTCAGCTTCTAAGTCAGCAGCAGCTTGCAAAAACTCAATTCTTTGTGCTGCTGTAAATCTATCTTTGTCAACTGATTTTTCTAACAGGGCTGCTCGTTCTCTATTTGCTTCTGCTCTTTTGACAATTAGATCTCTTTCTTTTATGTCTGCTTTTGCTCTTAGGTCCGCAATTTTTGCTGCTGATTTTGCATCTTCGCCAATTTCTTTAGTTAATTCTTTTGTTGCATTAACTGTTTTCTTTATGCCATCCACTAAAGCATCTGTCGCAATTACCACAGGATTAATTGCTTTGTTTATTTGAACAAAACCGTCTTTTGCATCTGTTAAAGCACCGCTAAAATCTCCTGAAAATGCTTTTTTGATTGCAGTACCTACAAGGCCAAGCCCCCCTAGTAATTGATCGATCTTATCCATGACAAATTCCTGGATTGAGTTCCCAAGTCCTTTGATTGATTCTACAGGATTCAAAAAAGTGTCTATTATAATCATTCCTAGGTCCGAAAGCTTGTCTGTCAGATTGCCTACAACGGATCCGATCACACCCATAATTTTTCTAAACTTGTTTTGTCCTTCTTCAGAATCTGTGAACGCCTGAGACACCGCACCTATGGCCAAAGCTATTGCACCAATACCAGAAGTCAAAAGAACACCTTTGAGTGTCCTAAATCCTTTTGTCACACTCTTAAGACCGCCTAACATTCCTTTAAAACCTGCAACGGCTCCGCCTGTGGCCACATCAAGTTGGTTGCCCATTTCTGAAGTGTCTGTCTTGACCTGTTTTGTTTCTTTAGAAGTCTGCTGAAGACCTTTGTTGACTTTGCCTACATCTTTGACTGCTTTGTCTGAATCGACTTTGATTTTAATACCTACAACTTCGCTCATATCTTATACTTAATTAGTTTTATTCCTTCCTTAATGCTCATTGGCATTTTGTTTTTTCCTAATGCTATTTTAGATGATTCACCTAAATTTTTTGTGTCATCTTTTACGAATTCTAACATTTCTAAAATATCTTTTATCATGGGCAAAGAGTTTCAATATTAAATGGATCATAAAAAGAAAAATCTTTTGTAGATGCTAATGTTGCTTTGCAAATACATTCTCCAAAAACACCCTGGCTATACTGTAAAACATCCAAAGTTTTTTCAATGCCATCTTGAGTTGTATAAGTAAAAGTCGTGGGTTCATTGCCTACTAAAAAACCAACATCTTTGTGATATTGACTGCAAACAGATGACACCGTTGACGCTGTGATCACGTTGCTTATTGCATCGGCCTTGTCATTTTGTATTTGTGTGTTTGTTCTCGCATAAAATCTATAGTAAATACTTGCAGGATGTGTCAAGCCTGTTTTTTTATAGTTGTTTTTTATTGGTAGAATTAAAGATGCAGGTGACGGAATAAAAGGAACAACTGTAATGTCACTAAAAGCTTTCAATGTATCAACATTATCAGAAGATGTTAAGTTTGTTAAAGACGTAGAATATAGATATCCATATTCATCAAGCTTTTCTGTCTCCCCAACTTTGCCCAGGCCTGTAATTTGGTGGCCAAAATACACTTCAGTTGTAGTCGATGCAGGAATTGTGAAACCTGCAATTGTTGGTTTTGTTACAACTAGGCTAGTGTTAACAAATACACTTGTCGGATTATTTAAAGATGCAGTCGGTATTCCTGTTTTTATGCTTGGAATTGTAAACTGTGCATCACATGAAGCATCAATTGTCAAATCAACACTATCAATGCTTATTAATGTGCTGTCTATTGTCAAACAATTATTTTGGATTACTTTTAAAGTTCTAAAAACAGCTTTTTCAAAAATGTTAGTCAGCTCAATTGTGCTTTTTTCTGTTTCAAAGTTTGTCGAGATTTTATTGATCCTATATTGATTATTATTTAAAACAAATTTGTCTGCTAGGTTTAAATCATAGATCAAACTCATAGGCAAAAAGGCCTTTGCAGTTGTAATTCGTTTTTTTACGTCAAACATTTCTTCAACATAACTTTTGTAGTATGTGTCAAATAAAGTTTTTGGATTTACTTGCCTTGAGAATTCGTCAAACTCAGCATTGAAATTGATGCTTTGTTTCCCTGATAAAAATGTGCTTCCTGTCGCTTCACAGTTTAATGGAATGTAAGGATTAGCAATTGAGACACCAGAGCTTTTTGTCAAATTTAAAGCTCTTATTGTTGCAGTAGAATTGACAGCATAAAACAAAAGCGGCTGTCCTAAATATGGGCTTTGGCTGTCGTCTACTGAATAGCCATACTGAACATTTGAATCAGTTGTTGTAAGAACCTCATTATTGGTCAGATATAAATTTTCAAACTTAAAATGTTCAAATGGCACTGTAATATTATAAACATCACCATCAAATTTTTCAGAAGCATTGTAATTTAAAGCACCCCACTCTGTATTCTGGATTTCTTTGTGGTTATTAGCTAAAAAAGATTTGGTCCCCTCAAATTTAAAGTCAATTTGTTTGTATGGAAGTACAGCATCAATTGTGTTTTCTGTCTTGTCAATGTATTGTGTAATATCATGGACCTTTGTACTGCTTGCATAAAAGTCATCTAATGTTTGAACCTGCAAAATTCCGTTGTCATCTTCAAAGGCCGTCAAATTAAAGAGCTTAAAAATGCCTGTAATTAGATCTAGGACCTTGATGTCTGGAATAAGTCTTTCAGCACTTGCAGGATTGTCCTGTGTTTTAGCAGCAGAAGCGGTGAAATAAACATTTTTAACACGACCACCAAATCGAGTACTAGCAACAAAATGACTAATAGTAAGATCATAGCTAGAAATAAGATCTGTCTCAATAAAAAATGTGTAAACACCGTCACCAATTCTTAAATATTCGTCTTCTTTTAGTGATTTGCTTTGACCTAAATCTGTTGTACCTGTAAGTCCATCAAATCTTTGGAACTCTTCACCGTCTCTTTTAATTATTAGGCTATAAGATGCAGCATTGTTAGGGACCACTGTCACATTCAAAGCCCTTTCAATGTCATTTATATTAATTTTTCCAAAAAAAGTGTTTGCTCTTATGTCATCAAGCTTAGTTTCAAAACTTGCATCTTTAAAGCCTGTAAAAAAAGTAGCTACATTAAAAGTATTGTCTTTATTTGTAACAGTAAATCCAGAAGCCTGAAACTGTGCATCCTGGTCCTGAAAAAGTGATCCTTCTTTATTATGCAGCCACATATATAAATTGTGATAGGCTGTATTTGTAGTGTTAAAGAAATCGGTGCTGAAAGTTATATCATATTCAATCTCTATGGCCTTAATTAAAGCATGAAGTCTAATTGCAGGCTTTAGCTGTTTAAAGTGAACACCATAATCTGTGGATGTTCCTGCTGTCGGATTTATGTTTTTAATTGTGTCTGTGTTAACCACAGCGGAGTTGTTGTCAAAAATAAGTCGATCAGTATGAGTGATTAATGGAATTATAATGGCATCACTAATTTCCCCAACGTCTAAACCGTTGGCCATATAGGCTGCAATATTTGTGTCATTATAATCGAACGTATAATTTTTAAGTTGACCCAGGGCTGCAATCTTATCTTCTCCAACCAGGTCCTTTAGGTTTACAGTATTGCCAAAGAATGTGAGCTTGTAAGTGTGTGGCTCATTGTTTCTAAGTTGCACGCCCTCAAGTTTTATTTTGCCTTTTTTAAATAGCTTATAATTTAAGAACAGTTCAGAAGATGTTTTTTTTCTAGCATCAAATCCGACAATATTAAAATTGTAGAAATGTTTAAAAATTTTGTTGTTGTTTTTTGAAGCAGGGACATTGAATGTTTGTGTAAAAGGAACAAACACTTTTTGTATGTCTTTTATGTCCTGAATAGATTGTGTCAAAACAATACTTTCATCCTTGAACAGATCTAGCTGTTTCCCATCAAAATAGATTTGCAATTGTAGCATTTATCTTACATTGTTTATTCTGTCAAAAGCAAAATCAAATTGGATCGTGTAATTAATTAAGCTGTCATTTAATTGTGTCTTATATTCTAAAGATTTTGATGAAGGAATTACAGGAAGGGTCTGGCCATTGTATCTGATCCAAACATTCTCACTATAGAATAATTCTTCAATAGTTTGATTCATGTCTTCTACAATAAATCCTGTGTTCATTGTCAAAGATGTTTTTGCATTGACATTCATTCGCTCCCTTTGATTGTCATAAGTGTTATATGTCGAAGCTGTATTTGTGACAATGTTTCTTTTGTACATTTCATCTGTCACATTTGTAATCTCAGAGCTTTTTTTAAAGAAAAATAAATTTTCAAAGCAGCCATATTTGTTAATGAAAGTTATTTTGTAGGGCGTAAATTTAGGCTCACAAATATTGGAAACTGTAATTGTCTTTTTTAGTGTAGTGTCGTCTGTGTCAAAAACCTGAATAGTAGAACTATTTGCAGGGATTGTAATGTATTGAACTTTTTGGTTTGTGTTTCCGTTGTCTGTTATCTGTGTTGTGGTAGAATCAATGATCACTTTTCCAACACCTTCAGCAAAAATTGGAAAATTGCCTGCTGTGTTCTCTGGTAAATAAATGTTATTAGCACTTATAAGAGCGTTTCTAGAAAGTTCTGGGTTTGTACCTTCTTCAAAATATCCGTAGCCATCTAGGGCCACGAAAGTGGTTGTAATTGGATTAGTTTCATAGGGTTCATCTGTGTCATCAAAAGAATTTACAACGGCCCTGACATATCTTGTAATTGAAGGGTAATCATTGTTAAAAGAAACAGAGAAATAATCTCTGACTAATTCTGCAATCTCTAGTGTAATGTTAGTTTGTCCAGAAATCACACTTTTGTCTATTTGATAAGCTGCTGTGGTTGGTTGCCCAGATTCAGCACCGTCCCAAACAAACAAGTCTACTTCTACTCTTTTTAATGCCATAATTTAAACGATTGATCCTGACCCCCCTGTGCAAGAACTGATTCCCCAGATCTCAAGTTCTCTAACAATTCCAGAGCTGTCAATGTTGATTATATAAAAACTGTTAATTCCTGCACCCACACTATTGTTTGCACTTTGTTTAGTAACTCCATAATATAGACCACCACCATTAAAAGCGTTGCCGCCTAAACATGTTTGTGAATCTAAAAGAGCGTTTACACTTGCAGCAGTTGATGTGATTGCGGTTTTAGTGTCAAACTTTCTGTCACAAAAAGCGGATGGACTGCTTTTTCCTGATGTAATGTGAAATGTATTTGATCCACAAATTGAAACAGTTGCAGGTTGCATAAGTGAAACAGTACAATTGTGATTTGTTCCTGCATTTGCAAATCCAGATGGAATTTCAACTTGATAAACAACTGTTCTAGGCGTGTCAGTATCGACATCTAAAAAGGTTGGATTTGGTGGTGTGAAACTTTTGACCGTTCCTTGTGCAGCAGTCCCCAAAAATATAGCTCCATTTCTGGCAATTGCTTGACCTGTTAAAGATGCAATGTCACATGTAAAAGCTTTTGGTGTTGTTCCTGGCTGTGAGAAACTTGCTGAACATTCTACTATCCCAGAATTTGAAAATCCACCAGGAACTGTGATGTCAAAAAACAAGGTGTGTGGAATTGCACTTGCTGTATTGTTTGCAGCAACACTTGTAATTGCAGGACCGCTAGAAGTTGCCCTAATTGTTCCAACACTTCCAATTGAACTAGGTTTTGTGATTGCACCTGCTTGACTAATTTCACCACCTTGCAATGCAGGATTGCTCGGATAGCTACAAGTGAATGCCTGTGTCGTGTCTGTTATTGTTACACTAATTGATTGAGTTGTTTCGCAGCTTGTCGGATAGCTTCCGTCTCTGGCAATAGCATAGACAGTTGTTGATCCTGCTGTGACATTTGGCGACAAAGTCAATGTGCTGCCACTTAAAGCAGTTGTCACTATTGTTTGATTTAGATTTGAAACTAAATAAGTTGTTTCATTTGCAAAAAAACCTGCAAGATCTATGCTTACAGCAGCTCCACCAACTGCAATAGATTGACTAGGAATGCTTCCTGAATTAGTTGGTCCACCTGAACATGTCACAGGCGGATCAGATGGAGCAGGCTGAGATGTAATTAAAGCTGGCTGTGTTGCTGTCACAGGACATTCAAAATAAACACTGTCAGAATTTGTGTATAATGCAGGCGGTATAATAAGGCTAACTTTTATGGTCCTGGAAGTAGCAGTTGTCTCAGTTGCAAATTTGTTGTTTGCAAAGTCACCGTCATCACTAGAAATTGAATCTATCACGCCAACATTTGCAGTCGGCAGTGTGATAATTCCCTGACTATCTACTGCAAAACCGCCAAGGCCTGCAACTGTACAGTCAAAATCTGGAAGCGGTGGACTAGGCTCAATTAGATGTAAATAAAAAGGACTTCTGACATTTATTTTTGTACTCATTTTTCAATGTTTTGTGTGGTGATCTGGAAAAAGTTTGTGATGTCTTTGGCCATTCCGCTTTGCATTTTCTTTGGTAGATCTTTGTAAGCTTTCATAAATGGATCTGTAAAAAACAGGCTCCCTCTTAATCCACGATTGTAAATATTAGACGCTATGATATAGCCTAGACTTTTAAAATTAGTCTTAGAAAACTTTCCTTTTGCATCTCTGAATCTCATGTTTTTTCTCTTAGCAAATTTTTCCATTGACTCTTTAAAGTTTTTGAAAGTGCCTTTGCTTGTTCCTGATCCAAATCTGTATGGACTTCTTTGAAATTGTCCTGTTATTTTGTTTCTTCCAACACCTTGTTGACCTTTTATTTTAGCATTTGGAGAAACTTTACTTGGATCTTTTCCCCTGACACCTTCATCATAATAAAGGCCATATTCTTCCATGTAAAATCTAAAATCAACAATGCCATAAGTTTCATTTAGCTGATATCGTAAAGACTTAGAAAGTGGGCTGCTTCCTTTTAGGTTCTTTTTCGAGTTAACCACTACTGTTTTGCCAAATACGTTAAGAGCTGTTTTGAGTTCTTTTAATTTCATTAGCATTTAGTTGACGGATTGCTCATTGTTATAGAAAAAGAAACGGACCACCCTGCAACATTATTTTCAAATCTGTCTGTAAAAGGCTCACATGAAAAAGGACTGTCAATCTGATAATCAGAGTAATAAGTATCAAGCCTTAAAAGTTCCGCTTGCAGTCTTCCTGCAACTGCTAATTGTGTATTAAGCACATCCATTTCATTGTTGTTTCCACGAATGTCACTAGATGCAGCTTTCTTAGAGAAATCCACTATGTCCATTAATATGATCGACATATCTGCTGTGCAGATGTTTGATGTTAATGTCACATTGTTGATTGTCAAATGGCATAGTGGATATATCGTGCTTTTGTTCAGGTCAATTTCTGTAATGTCCCCCTGTGTAACTGTGTTGACAAATGGCTCTGCTATTGCAGCAGTCTGCAAATCGTCAATAATTTTAAAATAATTGTTCATAGCGTTTTCACAAATATGGGTGTGATAGATTCTGAGTTCTCAATTTTGATCTTGACAAATTCCTGAAGCCATTCCAATGCTTGATCAAAGTCTAATTCTGGTGCTTCTTTAATTACTACATCTAAAGCTTTCCAAAAATCATAGATTGCCACTTTTGGTTCTGCTGCACTTATGCCAATTAGGGCCGCTTCAAATCCGTCTGATAAGACAATCTGTTCGTCATCATTCAGAAATAATCTCTCATATAGTGAGTCAATAAGTTCTGTTTTGTCTGGCATTTTTTATTCTTTTAGTTTCAATTTCTGTTTTCTCTTTTTCGAAGCTTAAATAAGTGAGACATGATTTAAAATTTAATTTTTCTATTTGTTCAAAGTCAATCAAACGGCCTTGTGAAATGGTATAAAAACTGAGCCACCAACCATAAGCTTCTGCAATTGCCGCTTCTGGTCCATACTGATCATCTTTGTCTGCATCTGTAAAGAGTTTAGGATATGATTGCATAATTGTTTCCTTAAATTTTCCAAAAAAAAAATGGCCCCAAATGCTACATCCAAAGGCATAGAACTCATGTCCTGGATTTTAGTTACGTCATAGCCTACAATTGTATAATCCTTTTTATGCTTGTTTTCTATTTTACGATATAAAACGCCCATTGCCTGGTCCATTGTTTCCCAATCACCCATTAGTGTGTCTAGATCTACATATTCGCCAAAGCTCATTTCTGATAAATCAGGAATAAAGCCAAATTCGTTTTCATTATATTTAAAACGCTGTGTTAGTTCAGGCTTTTGATCAAACATTTTATTAATGATCTTAATTACTTCTAAAATTGAGCTGTATTTAAAAGAGTCTACATCCTTTATATCAACACCGCAAAAGATTTCAATAGTTTTTTTTTGCAAGAAATCCTGGTCAACATCGTCAGTCATGATTTTGCTGAACTGCTGATATTGGCCGAGTGTGATCTCAGATAATTTGTTTGGGACTTTAAGTGTTTTTGTTGCCATTAAAAAAATACTATAATTATATATACGTTTGGGACCTATAAATTGGGTCTAGGTTTTTTAAATAATGTGATATTGTCCTGCATTTGGATTCTTTAGTTGATAGCCGACAGCGTATCTGATTGCATCTAAAGCATGATTGTGTTTGTCAATTGGTGTTTGACTTTTCTTTTCAAGCCACCTGTAATTGTTTAGCTCTTTTATTAGCGGTGCTGAATCTTCGCCTTCATCAATGACTAGATCATAGTCTTGGAGTAGTGCTATTCCATAAGTAATAC
>Ga0181402_1000527_pt1 | contig 14333 bp, 16 predicted proteins | sample 25SPOviralmetaG_FD_130131 | JGI IMG/M metagenome (GOLD analysis project Ga0181402, IMG submission 130131) | Marine viral communities from the oligotrophic San Pedro Time Series (SPOT) site, San Pedro Channel, CA, USA - 25 SPOT_SRF_2011-08-17 | ecosystem: Environmental > Aquatic > Marine > Strait...
CCTGTAGTAAAGAATTTTTTGTTAAAAGCCATTAATCAAGTTTTACAGGAAAAAAGGTAACATCATAGCTTAAAAGACTTTCGTATTTCTTTTTAGCGTTTACTTCTTTTTTCTTTTTATCATATTCAGCTATTATCTCTGCTCTTTTAGTTTTTACATCTTCATCTATCGCAATATCTCTTTCTGCTTTTCTTACAACTTGCCAATCTGTCGAAGATAAAAGTTTATTAGCTTGACCTTTTAATCCTTCTATAATTTGTAATTTTTTAGTATCAACATCGTAAGTATTTTTAACTTCCCCTGTCTTAACTATTTTACCATCTTTTTCTTCTGTTACTTCATAAGTAGCACTGAAATCAATGTCGGTTACTTTGCGAGTAAATACTTTCTTCTTATTGTCCCACTCTATACCACCGATATTTTGAGTTTGTGAATTATAAGAAGGCTGGACCACATCATAAAACCCTTCTGACTTTAATGTCTTTTCAGAAGCATTTCTGAAGTTTATAATGTATCCCTTCTTACCATTCCAAGTATTAGGTAATGTTGGGTAAGTGGTGATGTTTCCATCTGTTTGTCTTGCTTTCATAATTATGCGGGGTTAGTGTCTGTTGTATAATCTCCTACCGCAAACAAAAAGGTAGGGGTTGCATCGTCATCGGTGCAAAGAACTTGTATAATATTATCTTTAGTGCCATCGTAAGTAGAAGAGCCTACTTGATTTATAGATGGAGTTCCTGAGACTGTCCCAAAAGTTATGGTCTGATTACCAGTAATAAGTAAATCGACAGCTTGTCCTTTTTTGTAGTTGTTAAAATTTAAAGTAGCCGCCCCTGTCATTGAAATTTGATGTATGGCAGCAACGGACCAATCTATAGTGGTGTCAGTCGATATATCACCATAATCAGTTTTTGAGGCAGTAAATCTTGCTTCTAATTTGTCGTGGGTTACTCCATCATTCGCTATCTTAGCGGTAGTAATTCCTAGATCCTTTACTCTAACAGATCCAGTTCCATCGGAAGCAGATAGTTCTACAGTAGAATCATCTACAGTAACTTCTATCTCGTCAGTGGTTGATGTTATCCCATCTCCTCCTATTACATTTAATGTAGCATCATTGATATCTAAGCTAGATCCAGTAAGACCATTACCAGCAACAATACTAGTTATATCCCCATCGAATTTCTGCTCCCAAGTAAATCCTCCAGAAGCAGCGTCATATGTCAATACATAATTGTCTACCGCACTGTTTGTTGCACTTAAATGTGCTTCGTTAATTGCTGATGCTTTAATATTATCTGCATCTACGAATGGAGTTTGAACCACATTGGAACTATTTTGTGATCCGTATATTTCACCAAGTCTTGCGTTTATTCTGGTGAACGACTCCCTTATTGTAGTTCCTGTAGAATCATTGGCTGTTGAACCAACAAAAGGTATATTACCTGTTGCAGCACTTGTAGGAGTTGTTAAACTAGTTGTTGCCATATTTTTTTATTTATAATTGTGTCTTGTCTGCTTTAAATGTTGTATTATCTGCTCTTAATTCTCCTCCGAAATAACTGATTATATCAGCGGTAAAAGGAGTAACAGGAACTAATCCCCAACAGTCAGGAGCTGAAATATCTGGAATATAAAAAGTACTCCATTGTTCATCACCAAATCCATCGTTATCGTGGATCTCGCAATAAGTTTTTCCCCAATCTATCGAGTTTGCCATCTTTCTTTTTTAAGTAACTATTTAGCTTTATTTCGTTTTCTTGTTTAGGCTTATATACTTGCTTTACAATACCCATCCTTGATAGTAGTTTTCTTTGTCTGGGTGTATGTCTTCATTATTATTACTATAATATTCTGGAAACTTAGAACTAGCATTAAAGCTCATATAGTCAATAAATCTATTAGTATAATATTCTGCATAATCCCTTTCTTTTGTAATCAATATATCAACTTCTTCTTTAGTTGGTTGAGTTGCATTCTCACTATTGTGTTTAAATACCCCTCCATTCGAAATAGTATAAGAAGCAAATGGAAGATATTCTGCCATAGCGTAATGAATCAACATAGGTTGTATATAGTCATTTACTAAAGCTAAATAGTCTCCAGCTAAAGATGAACCAATTATATCATTACTTACTTTATCATATAAATCAGTACCTAAGAAGTTGCGAATATGTATTTCTTGGGCTAACTTAACAAATTGCAAGAACTTATCAGGGTCAACTGAACCGCTTAATGCAGTGTTTTTTACGATATCCGATCTCTTAATAAATAGTGGTGTTGCCATTAGTCAGTTTCTTCTATTTGTTCATCTACAGTTTCTTCTACATCTTTCTTAATTCCAGTTTCTTTCTCTATTTCACTATCGCTAACCGCATTTGTTAAATCAGTAAATTCTAAAGGTTGGAGCGTTTTGAAATAGATGTCAAGTTCTATACCATTGTATTCTAGTATCTTTTCAAGCTCATCTATAATAGTAACTTGCATTGGTCTAATTACAGTATTATCCATAAGTAAAGATGCTGTCATAAGCTCATCAGCATTGTTACCGAGTCCTGTTTTATCTTTTATACCAACTAACATCGGAGAAACAATACGATGAGATACCATAATTTTCTTCGTAGACTCATCAGAAAGAAACTGATATTGCTGATGGACATCTGGTATAGTTACCTGATCAGTAGTCGCAGCAAGTTCTTTACTATCATTAAATGCTAATATAAACTTACCAGCATTACTAGTCCCACTGAATTTATCATATATTGATCTCTCAATAGCATCCCTTTGTTCTTTATCAGGAGTACCATTGTTAAAGTTAATCAACATAGAAGGTTGAAGCCCGTTTTGAATATTACTAATATGGTAGTTAGCAACTTCCTCTTCCAATTCACAATACTGTAATCCTCCTTGATAATCTACTGGGGAGTAATAATAAAACCCAGCTCTATATGGTCTGATATATAATATCTCTATCCCATCTTTACTAGTACCAAAAGCTGATATTCTTTTTGGTTTATCATTCTTCTTTACTTTGGTCCAATCATTACTGTAATAATATGCCTTTATTTCGCCATCAGAAGCCTTCTCCGCCCTTATCGTCTCAATAGGTAAGTGTTCTACTTGTACTATCTGAGATCGGTCCTTAGAGTAGATTATTTGAAGAGCTGATTGACCCATCATTTTATAATCATAACACACCTTCTTCATACAATCCTTAGAGAACAATTCTTTCATTTTATTGTAATCTTCTGGCTTGTCTTTACTATCAGTTGCATCTAGTCCTCTCCCATAAATCATTTCAGCTATTCCGTTTACAGCAGCGTTGTTTGTCGGAGACCCATTATATCTATCTATAAGATATTGAAAGTATTCGTTATCATCTCCATATTCAACCCAATCATATCTTTTTGATTCAACAACCTTTGTTGATGTATAGCTAGACAGATTAACAACGTGGACAGTGTCTTTAGGCTTGGTTGGATTTGTTCTATTTCCAGATTTTCTTCTTGACATTATAGTATTATAAATTCATTATCGAAACTCGCTTCCTCAGTGTACTCATTCTGATTTACGAAGTATTTTTCTTTATCTTGTTGATCAGTCCCATAAATCAACCCTCTATATATTTCAGTTGAATCATTACTCGCTTTCTCAACAACGTATCTATATAGGGTATCTTTAGCGACTGTAAAGTCACTAGTCAACACCATATACCCATTCTCAGTTGTCTTTGTTGGAGTAACTGTAGTTGTAGTTCTAGTCTCCTTATTAGTTAATTTAATTACTGGAGCAGTAACATCTTCTCTAGGAATGATCTTTAATATCTTACTTCCTGTTATTGGTAATATTTCCATATAACAAAATAACTAATACCCTATTGAATTGTTTTCTCTAATATACAAAAAAAAGGGGGTAAAATACCCCCTTTTGAATTAGAAACCCATCAATCTAACTACACAGCACGTTGAGTAGATTGCGTTTCAGTTGAAGTCCCCATACCAGCGAAAGGATCCGCAGCAGTAGCTCCAGTTACAAAATTAGGCATTGTTATTTCGTTAGCAGTAAGAGTCAAGGTATATCCTTGAAGATCACCCATCGCAGTTCCAGTAACAGCTGTTCCGCCAGTCACTTCAGCTCCGTGTTCTCTACCAACACATAATACACTACCATCAAATGTTTCTACAAAAACGTGAGGTCTACCATAAGCCATAAGCTTTAGTTCTTTGTTGTCCTCTTTAGTTAGTTTATGTAGCGTTACGTTTAGTACTTGCTCAAAGAAGGTAGTACCATTCTCCAAGGAAGTTTGAATATTTGTTTCTAAAGAGGAGTTCCCTTTGACATCATAAGTATGGTAGTTAAAAGAACCAGCGAAATCAGTAATTTCATCGTTGCTACCTACAGTAACAGCTCCTAAATCTCCGAAATCAACAAAGTGAATCTTTCTAACACCACCTACAGCATCTTTACAAGGTTTTAATCTTCCTCCAGTTAAATCACAAGCCATATTTTAAAGTATTAAAAAAGGGTAGGTAGGCACTCGGCTCACCCACCCTTCTTGATTATTCAATTATTTATTAGTTAGCAGAGTTGGTGATACCATAAGTAACGATATCTTCAATTATGCCATACTGTACTCCAGCGGTAAATCTCATTACAACTCTCACATTTTGAGAACCATCAAGATCAGCCATATCGATTACTTTAACTTCGTTGTGGTCAGATAAAAGACCAGTTCCAAAGAACAAGTTAGACTTCTCAGCAGCAATTGCTTTGTTGTCAGCAAGACCATTAGCAACAAATAGTTTTACACCATCAAAACTAAGGCTTCCGTTATTCCACCATTGAGTTCCTTGTGCGTTTGTACCAGCAGCACCAAGTCCACTTGCACCAAATCCGCCTAATGCTCTAACATAAGCTCTAGCAATATTTTGAGAAACATAAATGTAAAGATCTTCATTTCCGTAAAGTGAAGATGGAATTGCATCGACTATAGAGCCAATCTGCGCAATTACATTTGAAGAGTCAACTGTTGTACCAGCAACTTCTTGTGCAGATGGTAAAGCAGCATCTAAAGATACTAATTTAGTAAGACCATCAAATTGTCCGTTGTTACTTGTATTCCCATCCCAGATGTTTTGCTCAGTTTTTTGTGCAACTTTAGTAGCAACGTGTCCGATTAAGAAGTCACTAAAAGAAGGAGGAAGACTGTCGAAAGCAGAATATCCCATTTGAACAGCTTCCCAGTCAGCTACAAAATCCTTTTTACAAAGTTGTAGATTGACTTGTTGCTCTTCTGGAGCAAGAATTTTTTCAGTAAGTGTCAAAGTAGAAGTTGCATCAAAGTCACAAGTAGCATCCTTAACGATTCCGTCAGAAGATACTTTCTTTATAACCTCTTTTAACTTTACATTCGGTTTTACTGTAATACCGCCATTAGCGATAGTAGACCCCTCTAGTAAAGCTGCTGCAATATATTGTCCAGCAAATTCTCCAGAATAAGTAGGGGAAGTAATGTTAGTAGTTGTAGCCATTTTTATTTAATTTAATTATTGTTTATTGTTAATTCTTGCCATCACACGATCAAATGTGGTTTGAGGCTTGTTTTGTCCGTAAGTAAAGTTTAGCTTTTTTGCTTGTCCTTCTTCTGGATTGTGTTTGATTGCTTCAGCAGCTGGTTCTTTAGAAAGCTCTTCTACTTGCTCTGATAGAGCTTGTTTCTCTTTCTTCATATAACCCATCTCTTCATCAATCATTTTCTTAATTGCATCAATCTCAGCTTTAAGCCTTGACATATCCTCAAGATATTTTTCTTCAGAGACATAACCCTCTGCTAAATTTTCGTCTTCTTGAGTTTCTACTTCCTCAGATGCTTCTACCTCTTCGATTGCTTCGGTAGGCTCTTCTGAAAGTTCAGTAGTTTCTTCTTTGACTTCTTCTTTTGCTTGATCTTCTTTAGTTTCTATAACTTCCTCTTTAACCTCTACCTCAGAGATATCTTGAGCAAGTTCATCTTCTTTAGTAAGAATCGACAGCTTTTGTAGAATGTCATTCAAAATAGTTGTTGAACTCATAATAATTATAATTTATTAAAATAACTGGTTAAAAAGTAAGTGTTGTATTTTTATATTTTTCCTATACCTTGAGCCTCAAGAGTCCCATCACAACAATCAATAGAATATGTTGTACCATCTGGACATAGACAGCCCCTTCTACCATTCTTAGGAGACGTCCTAGATACAGTTGCTTTTTTTCTTCTTCTTATAGGTTTTTTCATTTCTTTCCTTTAGGATGTTTCTTTGGGAGTAAATCATAATCCGTGGTATATTTTGGATTCTGTGGTCTACCATTCTTTATTAAGTATAAGTAGGCATTAACCCTAGCAAAAGCCCACTGAGAAGCTGATCTAACTTTAGGACTATGACTTGTGTTAAAAGCCCCCAAGCCACGCTGAAAGACAGAAGCAAGAACGCTAACGCTAACACCATAGCCAAGTTTTTCTTTATATTTTTCATTAAACTCATCTGATTTCTTTTTTAAGGTAGCTCTATCTTTAGCAGATACTTTAGCTCCTCTTTTACCAGAAGCGTCTCCTTTTGCAGTTCCTTTACCTTTTGGATTCTTATTCTTAGTACCAGACTTAGGTGCTTTAGGACTAGATTTAACATTTCCTTTATCATCTACTTCAGCTAGAATATGTTTTTCACAAGCCATATACCACATCTTACCATCTAGTTCGTGTTCGTGGTAACCGCTACACCCTAAATCTTTAGCTGCTTTAATTGCCATCTCTTTATCTGAAAAAGCAAGTCTATCATCTATAACAGCGTAATCATCATCTATTACAGCTGTAGCCATCTTTATTTCGCCTAAACCTCTTAACTTACCTCTACTCCATCTTAATGCAGCTTTACCGCCCCAAGCATCATACATTAATTTACCACATCCATCAGAATAGCTCTTAGAGGCTTTTAAATCGCCTTTATGACGAGAAAGGAAGGAATACATCCTTTTTATTGTAGATACTGTTAAATTGCTTCTAGAAGCTAACTGAGAGGCTCTACGCTTTCCTACAGCAGTCCCACAAGATCCCCATCCATTTTTGTCAACCCAATCAAGAACTCTTTTGGCATTATTCACTACTCCATCAGGATAATCACTATATGTTTTTAGTTTAAGTAAATCTTGTTCTAGTTGGTCCTTTACCTCTAGAAGTATTTCATCCGATTCGCCTTCATTAATATCGGTGATTTGTGCCATATTAATTTTATCAGTAAAGTATCCCTCAATAGAGAAACCTTTGACCAAACCAGTTTTAACATAATTTTCCCAAACGTTATCATTATTTACTTTCATTGAAACCATCCAAGTTCCTACAGGAAGGTCCATACCATACTTTACACTTTTATCGTGGACCTCATCTTCTACGATCCAACTCTCAACAACACTTAACCCATTAAGTTCAGCTTCGTGTTCTAATGTAGATTTATTCTGGTTACCCCTCATTAAGAATAGTTCAGATGCTTTTCTTACAGTATCTTCAGAGAAGTATATATAATATTCTTCTTCCTCTTCAGATCTATATATATGTTTATTTGGAACTAGAGCAGCTCCCATTAGGATTCTCTTTTCCTTATCTACTTCTGCAAGTTGATGTTTTTGTTGATCTTTAAGTGCAACAAAGTGTTCTTGAATTGCTGGTCTATCTACTATTGATATAGCTTCAATACCTGATAACAATTCATCTTCGTCAATAAGTAATTCTATAATTCTCATATCTATTAAATTAACCACCTAGTCCAGCAGTGTTTATTGTATTTCTATCTAACTCTTGTTGTGTTGTAATTTCTTTGCCTACTACAAAGGCTTTTATTGGTTTAGATTGTTGCCCTCCGATAGACTGTGCTAACTGACTTTCTGAGGATGCACCCACTACATTAAAGTCAGGTGCTTGAACTTCAGCACCAGCTCCCGTGCCTCCACTTCCAGACGAACCTCCTATAGAACCTCCGCCTCCGATAGCAGTAGCCAAGATGGCTGCTATACCTATACCCGCTCCTGTTTTAGTCAAAGCAGTATTCTTTAAGAATAAGGCTTCATTCTTAGCTATTACAGGTAAATTGAAAGGGAATGGATAGGACATTGTAGCGTTTAAGTTTGCGGCTGATGTTGCAGCCCTCGATGTGGCTATGCTCGTTTGGGCTTTTACGATAATACTTGCGATAGCAGCTCCCTTTTCAAATACTAATGCAGCTTTTTGTAAAGCTTCATTTTTTCCAGCTAAAGTAGAAAGCATACCTCCTATTCCTTGAGCAAAACTAATGTACTGTAAATCTATTCTTTGCTGCTCGTTTATAGAATCTACTTTGGCTTTTAACTTTAAATCCTCCAATAAGATTTGTTGTTTAGCTATTGATTCTCGTAAGGCGAGTTCTTCTTTTAAATTTAACTCTGTAGTATTTAACCTTATTCTATCAAGTTTAAGATCTTCAGTTATTTGATTTATTTTTTGATCATAATAAGTTTGATTAGCATCTATTCTACTTTTTAATGATTTTATTTCTAAGTCTTCAATCTTTCTTTCGGATTCAGCTCTTAATCTACCTTGTTTATCAGCTAATAATATTCTCTCGGTTATATATGAATCTTCTATAGTTAAAAGGGCTTCTCCGTGTTTTACTCTTGCATCTTCTATAGAATTGTTAAATTCAATTTCTGCATTTGCAATTAATTTATTACCATCCTTTCTACCCTTAACTCTCTCTTTGTATTCTTCAAGTCTTTTTCTCTGACTATCAATAAATACTCTTAATCTCCTATCCGCTTCTTGTTTTGCAAAGTCTTCCTCTAAGTCTATCCTTTCCTGTTCACTTTGAATAAATATTTTGTTAGCTTGTTTTCTATATTGTAGTATAAATTTTGAAAGGTCAAATAGACCCTCAGTAAATGTTTTATTTCTTTCTGCCGAGGACTTCTTTGAGGCTTTATTCTCAAGAATTATAAATTCATCTAGTGCATCTATTCTTTCTTGAGATTTAGCAATAGATTTTTCTGCTGATTTCGTTTCTGATAATAACAAATTAGCTTCGTCAGATAAACGGGTCTTGGCTCTTATTGAACTAATTTCTGACTGTTTTTTATCTATATTTTCTCTTTCTTTAACTAAAGCAGCGTAGTTTTCATATCCTTCTTCTCTAGATATTCTTTCTAATTCTAACTGACTTTCTATCAATAATGCGTATTCTTGTTCTTTTAGAGCTTCCGCTGCTTGAGAACGAGCCTTTTCATCTAGTTTTTTTATATAATCATCTATTGCTTTTGTTGCCTCTTTGTGATTTTCTGCGTCTTTGAGTACGTTAGCATTAAAATCAGGGTAATCTTCGTTTAACCTTTCTAGAGCTATTCTTTTTTGTTCTGTAGATTCGGAGGCATCAAGTAAAACATTAGTTAATGTATCGAATTCAGATCTGGACTTTGAAGCAAATTCTATCGACTTTTCTAAAACATCATTAAATGGATCTATAGATCTAGTTAATTTTTTAAAGAGCTTTTCAAGATTTGGCAAAAATGATATTAATAACTGAATACCAATCATAACCCCACCAACACCCAATATCTGGCTTCCAACATCTTTTAAGGCTTTACCAAATCCGCCTGAATTTTCAGCAGAAATAGATAATAACTGAACGACTTGACCTAAGTTGTTTGCCATACCTTGAAACCCATAAGAGGCATCAGATGCTAATCTTGAAGTCTCAAGCAAAATTGCGTTGTTTAGTCCAGCAGTTGCATTCCCTTTAGAAGTTCTAGTATTAAGTTTGCTTGTAGACTCGGCAAGTTGATCTACAGATTTTCTAGTTTTATCTATATTAACAGATGCATTTTTTTCAACAACATCTATCCTTATAAGTATTCTTTTATTATCTGTTGCCATACCTCACCCTTTTTAATTGTTCCTTCACATCCTCCATATTACCACAGGCCTTATACTTCCCTTTAGCAATATCTATATTCTCAGATACCCCATACCAATCATCAATCGCTAATAACTCTAATATTTGTTTTATCATTGTATTATGTCTTCAGAGAATATATTTAACAGCTCTAATTCTGATTTACCAGTTGTAAGCTCAGTCGTTATAGAATTAATCCGAAACATCTGATCTTGTATCTTAATCTGGTTATTTAATTTATAGTTTACTAATATGTTTGGAGGTAAATAAGCAGTGACTTTAAATACTCTTTTTGCTGGGTTAAATACTGATTCCACATATTTCTTATAGAACTTCTCATACAAAGAATTACTTTGTTGACCAGTAACTTTAGTATAATCAACTGCATTCCATTCATCAAACTCTTGATCAAAGTTTAATGTAAAGGATGGAGCAACAGTTGTGCTACCTTCCTCGTTTGAATTTGATGGTCTCCAGTAACTAGTTATAGGGACTCCTGCATTATTGCCAAATATCCAATTTATTTTACTATTTCCTGTAAGACCAGTTTCTAATATCCCATAGAATAATAGTGGTTTTACATTTAAAGATTCATAATCACCAGTAGGAATAGTAGGTACAGTATCTGGGTTAAAATCACCCCCAGCAGAATATCCCCATTGAATAAATGTTTCATCTGAATCAACATTTGGATCACTAACAGCAACGCTATCGATAATCCTTTCATATTTTAAATGGGTGAATGGTATCTTAATTTCGTACTTAGTCCCTCTATCAATTTTATCAGGAAAACTTCTCCTCACGTTAAATTCAGCATCCCCAAATACCTCATTAAAAGATTCTTCGTGTTGCCTCATAAGTAATGCTTCATTTTCCTTATACTTAAATTCTATATCTGTAAAAGGTAATATAGATTCGACTGTATGTTCACTTGTGTCTAAGTATTTATCTATATCTATCGTAGCACCTAATCTATTATTAGTAGCATCAGAATAATAGTTATCCAAAGTATCAACGTATATCTGACCAAACTTAGGATCTGAAATATCATCTATAAAATAAGCGGTTAGATTAAACGTTTTGAATATACCAGTCAAAAACTCAATTACTTTCATCTTAGGCATAATAAATTCTTTGCTCAAATCAATGTCTACACTTGATTCACCAATTGAGCTTGATAAAGTTGAGTTAGAATTAACTTCAGAATAAGCTTCTATTTGTGGTGTGCCACCTGAAGGACTTGATTTCACAACAGAAATAGTTGGTGTTAAATAAAAGTGTTCATCTGATCTAACTTTTATTCGAAACCTTCTAGTCCCATTACTGGCATTAGATTCAAAAGCAGTGTAGATACCATCGAAAACTGTACCTGAAAGCACATCACCTGGCTTTGTAATAAATTCATTTATTTCCTCTCCATTATCATTAACTTCTACAAAAATCACATCAAACTCCGCATTGGAAGGAGAATATAAAGCTCTAAAAGATATTTGATATTTAAAAGCATCAGATTTTGTTATTTGTATTATGTTATTACTAAAAGTAACTTCAGAAAAATCTGTATTAGTAAAAGAGGAACCAATACCACGAAAAGAAGTATTTGATTGATAATTTGCACTTTCTGCGTTATAAGTAAACAACTTTAAATTATCTTGATCTTTATATTCTCCTTTCACATTACTTAACCACAAATACAAATTATTAAATGCTGTTGAACCAAAAAAGTCTCTAGTAAATGTTATGTTGTATTGGCTTTCGATAGCCTCTATAATATGGATTGTTTTTACTGCTGGTTTCAAATCAGTAAACTCAAGACCTCTTGCTATATCAGGACTAGAGGAATTATGATATAGATTGCCAGTGCTGTTGAATTCTATGTTATTTGTATTAGACTCAGAGTTAATAAATAATCTTTTCTTAGAAGTTATAAGGGGGTATATAATTGCTTTCTCCTGTAGAGTTGAATTTACTGTAAAATCTATTCCAGCCTCAAGACCTGATTGGACTTGAATATTTGTATATTTATGGTTGTAATTAGTTAGATATGTTAGTTTGGTTAGTTCATCATCCCCTATTAAATCTTTAAGTGATACTGTCTCCCCATAAAATGTCAAGCTGTAAGAGTACGGTTTATCACCTTTCATCTTTACATTGTTCAAGAATATCTTGCCTCTTCTAAACTGCATATAATTTAGATGGATCTCTGCTTTTTTCTTTTTACGAGAATCATATGCTCCAGTAGTTATAAAATAATTATAGAAGTGACGAAATATTTTATTATTAGTTGTAGATGCTGGGACATTAAACGTTTGTGAGTAATCAGTAAATATTTTGCCGATATCTTTAACGTCTTGTATGGTAGAGGTAACTTGTAGTGTTTCGTCTTGAAACAAGTCTACAAGCTGAAGATTGCTATCTTTATCCTCAACATATAATTGAACCCTTTGCATTATCTAACTAGGTTTATCTCGTTATAAGCGTAGTCAAAACTTACTGTATAATTAAGAAGCTTTTCGTATAGATTGGTTTGATATTCTACAACATTATCTTTCGGAATAATAGGAAATACTTTATTGTTTTCGTGGATCCATACAAACTCAGATAATAGTAACTGTTGAATTACTTCATTGTAATCTTCACAAACATACCCCGTGTTTAGTGTTAATGATTTTTGTGCGTTTACATTATGTAGTCTATCTGTTGATTTATTAGTAGCATACGAAACTCCAGTTGAAGTAGTTTCTATCGTGTTTACTTTATAAGACTCTCTTGATACACTTGCTTGTTCTTTTCTTCTACCAAACATCCAGATGTCTTGTAATGCTCCAAACTTATTTATAAACGTTATCTTATTAGGAGTATTTTTACATTCCTCTATTAAATTTATTGTCAACTCTACCTGTTTATTATCTGTAGTTGTTAGAACAACTCTATTTACATTTGGTGAATTAGCTATACCACTTGTATAAAATGATTGTGAGTTAGAAGAAGCTATCAATGTTGCATCAGCCTTTACTAAAGTACTGTCTGCTTTTATAGTATCAATATCAGCTGTTAGTGGGGTCATACTTTTACCATACTGTCTACTATCAACAAAAGTACTATCCAAGAAAAACTCTACTCCGTATAATTCAGTTTCCCTATATAACGGAACCCTTACCTTTTCATCGTGTTTCCAGTATATACAAGTGTTAGATTGCTGTAATGGGGATGTTAAAAGCTGAGGATTAATCTCATTTTCAAAATATCCATATCCGTGGGTTGCTAATACTGTATCTGATTTTATAGCGGTTGTAGAATCGCTATAAGTAGATGTTATTTCCCAACTTGCCCAAGCAGTGAGTACAGCGGTTGAATAATTTCCATCAAAAGATATTGGTATAAAATCTTTAGCAAGTTCAGCTATTTCAAACACAATATTATCCTCACCAGCTAATTTATTTTTAGCTATAGTATAATTAGGTTTAGAGGGATCATAACTGTTTATTTCTCCAGTATATACCCATAATTTTAATGTTGAACTGCTTAAAGTTGCCATATTATTTATGTTATATTATATCCTAAATCTTTTAAGGCATCTATAGTTTTTTGATGGTAATATGTGGAATCCTGTTTTGGTTTTACATTCCTTATAAATATTACTTCAGATCTATCTGCTAAACCATTAACTCCATCAAAACCATTGGAACCTGTAGATACATTATTTATAAAATGACTGAATTGAAGATATGGTGCTGAAACACCATTGTCCTGTGTTTTCTCTATACAAAATACAATAACCATCTTGTTTCCATAGTTTGTTTGATTATCTAAAGAGGTCCTTAATGCTGCTAAGTCTGTTGAGTATAAACCAAATAAAGTGTTATCTCCTACTAAGCTTGTAGATCCGTAATGATATTGGGTTGCTGCTTCATCAATGTAAACGAGATGCACCAGTTTAGTTGAATTAGAATTTCGTTTTTCTAAAGATGACCATTGTAAGAATCTTTCTTCAAACATAGGGTCTTGATAAGCACCAGTTATACCAAGAGTTGATGGGTTAGTATTATAAATAACTTGGCTTTGATATTTTGCAATATCGTTATTATAATAACTTAAAAATGAATCTTTTAATTCATTATTAGTCATATCTTTTAAAACATTAAGTTCTGAACCTAATGATCCTGAATTATCAAGCCAGAAAATAAATTCTGTGTTTTGATCTAATGTCTGGGTAGGGGTTCCATTGGCAAATCCTAAGCCTCCCTCCACAAGAGTTCCTGACCCACTAGTTACTGATACACTGTCTTTTTGAGCTATAACTATTGTAGGAGTATTTTGATTAAGTGTAACTGTTTGTGTTGCACCAGCTGAATCGTTATATTGAAAGTCAGCTGTTGTTCC
>Ga0181402_1000532_pt1 | contig 14289 bp, 20 predicted proteins | sample 25SPOviralmetaG_FD_130131 | JGI IMG/M metagenome (GOLD analysis project Ga0181402, IMG submission 130131) | Marine viral communities from the oligotrophic San Pedro Time Series (SPOT) site, San Pedro Channel, CA, USA - 25 SPOT_SRF_2011-08-17 | ecosystem: Environmental > Aquatic > Marine > Strait...
GGAGCAGATTTAGGCAGTCAATACGGTGAGTTCTGTGTATGCCATGATCCAAGTAAATTTAAATTAATTGATCATGCACCATACAGAAAGAATACAGCAATCATGTATGACCCTGGTGTGAGTGGACATTGGCATTCAGCACCTACACATGAAGTTTTATATGAAAATGAAATACCATTAACTGTTAGAAGAAGCATTATTGCTAGGTATTGTTTTAATTAGGAAAGGTGGCTGAGTGGCTTAAAGCACTTCCCTGCTAAGGAAGAGTACGGGTAACTGTACCGAGGGTTCGAATCCCTCCCTTTCCGCCAATATTTTTAAATAAATACAGTTACGATGAAGGTAATTGACTATTTAAAAAACATCGGTTGCAATGAAACATACGATGATAAGTTCGCCAAGTCAAATGTTACAACCAAAAAATTAGGCTCTGGTGCTACCCAACAATGGGTAAACTTCTATGACAAATCATTGTTTGCCTATGCAAAAGGCGGACATAGAATACTTAGAGGTTTAGTAGAAAGTTCGTTACATAAAGACGAAATTAATATTACTAAAACTCCTATGGGCACCACTCATTACATACCTATCACAGATCCACTCTATCATTTTTATGGAGGGTATTTCTCCAGTACTTTTAAAATACAAGACGAGATACTTTCCCAATACTATGATCAGTTTGACGATCTATTTCAAACACACAATGCTCACATACTTGGCGACAATATAATTACCACAGGTGACATTGTCTATACATATTTTAAAAAGCATGACTTGACACAAGAGCAAAGAGAAAGATTCTTATTTGATATATTTGATTCTATAATGAATAAAATAATCAAAGACGAAATGGTATACGAAGAACACATGTGTGGCATGCCATTAAGACTTATTGATGCATACAAAGATACAGATTTTGATTTAGATAAAATTGTTATACTAGATTTACAAAGACACGGGGTTGGCTTATTCATAGAAAACTTTTGGCATCTATCCAAAGAGAAATTGTTTGATCTTTATGTGACTGGAACAAGGCCTTCCTTTGCATATCAGTCTGATATCTCTATAGCATTTTTAAAATGGCAAAGATGGAACAGCAAACAACTTATGAGCAAGTTTCATAATGAGTATTGCTTATACGATCAATTAAGAAATCAAAGTATTAAGAGGGACGGAGACTTTTATAAAGGTCTGGTAGATGTAAATGGCTAAAATGCAACTTGATCAGTTTTATTTAAATATAGGAATAGATTTTGAAGTTCTCGATAAGTGGGATTTAGCAATGTATCGTTCTCTTCACAGTTATCATATAAAAGATAGATGGATAAACTTCGAGCAGTCTGAGAACAAAGAAAATACTAATAGTATTTTAATGTATGCTAAAGGCAATCATTCTTCGTTATTAGAAATGTTTGATAAATTTTATAAGCATACCAATACAACGAAACCAGAAGGAAACAATAATTGGTTTGTACCTTTTAAAGATCCTATTGATAAATTGCTAGGAGGATATCTTTGTACTGATCATTGGAATGAAAATTACAAGGATAAGTTTGTTGCTGGTAATAGAGAAAACATGTACGAAGAAATGGTAAAAGTTTTAGATGATCTGGTTGATAGCACATTAGATGGTTCACTGTTCCGTCACTCAACAATGATAGACCGACACACTACTCCCTTGTCGCTTATTTTAAGAAACTCATTGAAAGAACATGATGTAATAGATGTCAGTCGACTTGTTGGTATAGACTTAGATGCTAGAACTGATCTTATGGAAGCAGTATACAGTCACATGTTTTATACAAATCCAGATAAAGGAAAACAAATTAGTATGCATGCCATACCTACTCGATCTCCTTACAGCAAAAATCAACATCATTATGTCAGGAAATATAAAATAGATAATCCTGACAAGATGAAAGCATTAGCAACTGGTCCATTAAAGAACGATTACATTTTAAATGATTTTTTTGTACACGGATGGAAAATTTAGAGGAATTAATTACAGAAGCCATTGATGAATCTGCAATAGCAGACATACCTCCTCATGAACGCACACCATATCAAGTTACTATACCATTATGGAATAAAAACATAGGTAAGCCTAAAGCAGTAGTAAAATTAATGGAGATGATTATTACTTGCAGACGCATGGACAACAATTCTAAAAAAGAATACATGGAAGAATTTGAACGTTTCTATATGGATTATGATTTACTATTGTTAGAGCATTTAAATTTACGATGGTTACTCAGCACAATAGATACGTTTATAGATATTTACCCTAACAATACAACCAGAAGTAATCTGCTTATGATTAGCAACTTACATAAGTTTACACTTGTCAGCGATAGCCTCTATCATATTGTTACAGGCGCAACGCACACACAGGACAACATAATAGACTATATACCAGAAGAACAAAAGTTAATGCAAGACCCAAAGTATTATGGTACAAAGAATATTAAGTTATATGAAGACACCACAACTGCTAATTTGTTTGCACATGATATATTAACTAACGCAATTACTAGAACATACAGGGTAATACAAGATGACTACATAAGTTTTGGACTGTGGAAAGCATGTATGAAACGTTTATGCGAAACAAATAGCACAATAGCACTAGCAGTTAGCCTACTAAAACCAGAAATAAAGACACATATTCAGCCAGAACAAGGCCCGGGGTGGTTGACATAGTCCTCAAAATTTAGTATAATATATGTATATTAACAAAAAAGGTAGGAGTTTTTATGTTTGTAATAGTAAGTAAAAAGAATAATTCAATTCACAGAGAGCCTAACAAGAAAAGTTATGCTAATACTCAGTACAAGAACGAAGCGGCGGCTAAGGCTGGCATTACTAGAACTTTAAAGTATTATGCTAAAGCAATTGAAGATGTTAATAATGTGTTGGCTGATGGCAAACCTTATTATCATTCAAGATTCTGTAATGCTTATGAAGAGGCTACAAACAAAGACTTAGGCCGAACTCATGTTAATGACATTAATAACTACATGGTTATGAGTGTGGAAGATTATGATTTAATTGAGCCAATGGTTGAAAGAACTAATATGATGACAGGTAATAAATTTACCGAGTCAATCAATACGCCTCATTATATGAGTCCAAGTTCTGAAAGTTACTGGAGTGCATAATAAAATGTGCCCCGTTCGTCTAGTGGTTAGGACACCGGGTTTTCATCTCGGCAACAGGAGTTCGACTCTCCTACGGGGTACCAACTAAATAGCAACAAGTAGAGGAGTGTCTTCCGGGTGCCCGGTGTTATACCTCCAAAATCACATAACATAATTTGCCAGTCAATTTTATAATAGTTAAGTGACTTTAAATAAAAACTATAGAAGGCGAGTTTTATATTCGCCTTTTTTTATGACAGCATAAATACTAGCATGTCAGATAAGTTGGAAAAGATAATTGGTAAGATTGTTATGGACCTTATGCTTGAAGCACATGCCAAAGGCATTGCATTAAGTTATGAAGACATTTGTAAAATGGTAGGCATACCTGAACAAGACATCGCAGACAGTAACGCATATTTCACAATAAACGACGAGTTCATTGATGCCGTATCTGACAAAGATGTTAGGGAGGCCATGATAGAAAGAGCCTTCTCTACTTTACACTAGAGAAAATTATGCCAAAGAAAGAACAGAGTCTAGACTCTATACAAAAGCGACAACAAACATATGATGAAAAATGGGGACCATATCAATTACATAAAAGGCATTGCAAAGCATGTAAAAAGACTTTTAAGTGGGCAGGTAGAGCCAAAACAAAAGGCTTCTTACGAGCAATGTTTAACAAAAACTGCGAAGCCTGTGTCAAAGAATCCCTCAGTGTTTAAAATTGGATTAATATTATTTGGTGCTTTGGTAGTGAGCAGACTTTTACCATTGCCACCAAACAGCGAACCACTATTAGGTTTAGCAGTTCTAACACCTTACTTAACTAAAAACAATCTAGCATTCTTATTACCATTAGGTGTAATGTTTGTAAGTGATTTGTTTATAGGTTTCCATAACAGTATGTTAATGACTTATTCAGCATTAGCATTAGCACCATTCATTAGCAGAATGCTAGACAGCAAGTATATGTCATTATTAAGCAGTTGGTTAGTATGGCATGTAATGGCAAACGCAGGTCAATGGTTCCCTCCATTTAGTCCAGAAGCATTGTTATTTGATATTAGATTTTTAATAAGTGGACTAGCAATAGTTGTATTATTTGATTTAGTACAAAAATCGACTTCAACTAATTTACAGTATAATAAATAACACTACTAAGGGGCCATAGTTCAGTTGGGAGAACGTCTGGTTTGCAACCAGAAGGTCCGGGGTTCGAATCCCCGTGGCTCCACCAGGTATTAATATGGAATTTAACATTTTATTTTGGCTTTTTACTAAACATATAATTGCAGATTATTATATGCAATACCCTTGGATGTTCAAGTACAAAGGAATCTACGGACACCCTGGTGGAATAGCACATGCTGTATGGCACGGCATATTAACAAATATTGTATTTTTATATTTTGTTGGACCTATTACAGCCGCATTATTAGGTATACTTGATGCTATATTACATTACCATATAGATTATGCTAAGAACAAATTATGGGAAAGATTTCCAACTAATCCTAGTGAACAAAAGTATTGGGTGATACATGGCACAGATCAATTAGCACACGGCATGACATATTTTTTATTAGTACATTTATTGGTCCACGGACATGTTTGAAAGGTTAGTTGAATACATAGAAAACACAGACCTCACAGTTCTCGAAGGAGCAACTCCAGAGTTTGAGCCACATCAATATAAATTAATAGTGCTAGAAGATGTTCTTAGTGATGAAGAAATAGAATATGCTAAAGAAGTATACGATGCACCAACAACAAAAAGATACGATGTGTATGCACACCCACCAGAAACACATAAGATTCAGCGAACAAGAGCAGACTTATACGACAATCATGATATAAGTATTGAATTACAAAAAACAATAGAACCAATCAAAAAGAAATTTGGATTAAATGATTTAGGAATACCAAATACAAGTATGTGGAAGGACTCAGAAGGCTTTTTCCTTTGGCCACATTGCGATCAAAAAGTGTTGCATGTCACTATGCAAATATATTTAGATGACAACTGTCATGATAAGTGCGGAACAACATTTATAAAACCAGTATTAGAATTAGAACACGGCGAAGAGTTATTAACCACACCTTACAAAAAAGGTTACGGTTATATACTTTTGAACACTAATAAAGAAATGCACGGCATGATGACTAAGGTATCAGCAGGTGAAACAAGATCCAGTTTGTACATTGTGTATGATAAAAAATAGGTAATTAATAGTATGACAAGCAAAACACAAATGACTAAGAAGCAATTGATTGATGCTTTGTCTTCTGCTGAGCAACGCATAGCAGAATTAGAGACACAGGTTGATGTATTAGAAAAAGAAAAAGTCCATATAGGTGCTAAGTTATTAGACGATGAGCAATCCAATATGGTTAATATTCTTAAATCTAAAATAGAAGAGTTAGAGAAACAAAATAAGTTAGATGAAAGATAACATAGTCGACTTGACTGCTTACAGAGAGAAACTTAAGGCGGCTGAATTAGGTAACGACGCTCTGTTTGAAGAAACAATAGATGATGTTACAAGAGATCTAACAAAGTTTATGGTTCACTTAGGCATGGACCTGGATGTGGATATTACACATGAAAGTTTTGCTGTTTATTGTAGTACTGCCGTTGGCTATTACAAGAAAGCATTACGAATAGCATATGGTTTAGAAGAGTATAAATCAGAGTTATCCAATTCAGATGCAACTATATGGGATTTAATAGAGGATATTAATAACAACAAAGATGATGAATAAGAAAACAGAACAAGCAAACCTTAAACAATTAATTTTAGAGTATAATAGAAAGCCTGCATTGTCGCCTGCTTTTGATAAACTACTAGAAAATTATATCAAGAGCGGAAAATACATGTCAGTTGAAAAACTACAAGTGTTACGAAATGATATAGTACAGAATTTAGTAGAGTACGCCAACAAATATAAAATAAGCAATGTCTGTATTGGACTTAGTGGCGGCATTGATAGTGCCTTAACTGCAAGTCTATTTAGAGATGCTGGGTATCATGTAATTGGTGTAACAATGCCCATTAATCAAATAGAAGAAGAAACTGATAGAGGGTTTGAAACAGCACAGGCATTAGGCATAGACCACAGACACATTGATTTAACAGAAGCATATGAACACTTGCTTCAACAGGAATATAAAATTGATGCTAGTTTGATCAGCAATGATCATGCTAGTAAGATTAGAAAAGGAAACATTCGAGCCAGATTGCGTATGATTACATTGTACAATCTTGCTGGTGCGAGTCAAGGCTTTGTAGCAAGTACTGATAATTTTTCAGAACTAGCCGCAGGGTTTTGGACATTACACGGAGACGTGGGCGACGTATCGCCAATCCAATCATTGAGTAAGAGTTGGGAAGTTCCTGCTCTTGCTGAAATGCAGGGTGTACCGGATAGTGTCGTGTTTGCTGTTCCAACAGATGGATTAGGAATATCTAGTTCAGACGAGGATCAGTTTGGGTTCAGTTATCTTGAATTTGATTTAGCCTTATTCAAGTTACTGGAAAATGTAGACGGAGTGGAGTTCGAAAATACCATATCGGATATTGCCGGATTCAAAGATGTTAAGGACAAATTAATAGTAGAAGAGGTCGCTAGTAGAATTAGAGGCACAACATACAAAAGATTCAATCCTTATAATCTAACACATACGTTTGAAAAAGATCGATATGATCTACTAGATAAACTAGATAACCAATTGAGGAGATAAACCATGGAAAATTCAATCATAGGTATAGTTGTTGTAGTAGCGATTGTTGGATTTGTTGTTTACCAATCATTTTTTAACAAAGATGATGTAGTAGAAAGCAAACCTGCACCTGCTCCTGCACCAGCACCTGCACCAAAGGCTCCTGCTAAACCAAAAGTTCCAACTGCGGCAGAACTTAATAAAAAGACTAAAGCAGAATTAGAACTATTAGCAAGAGAAAATGGTGTTGAACTAGATTTGCGTAAGAAAAAAGCAGACCTAGTGAAAGAAGCCAGAGCATCTTACAAGTAAGCAATACGAGGACCAAGTATTCAATAAGCAGGCCTAGTGCCTGCTTTCCTTTGGCTGTAATTTATACACGATAAATACTGCTATGCTAAACTTATATCTGTGCCAACCTAACTTTAGATTCGGTATTGCAGGAAAAACTGGTTACTGGATTCCTTACAGCATTGGTTGTCTGTGGAGTTATGCTAGTCAGTTTGATGATATAAAAGAAAATGTAGATCTCAAGGATATAATATTCCGCAGAGAAAATGTAGATACCCTAGTTGACAGACTAGAAGACCCAGACATTATAGCATTTAGTTGTTACATGTGGAATTGGGAATGGAGCAAAGCAGTTGCTCAACGTGTTAAAGAACGATACCCTAAATGTAAAATTGTATTTGGTGGTCCACAAGTTACAGATAGACCAGAAGAAGAAGAGTTTTTCAAACATCACAAGTATGTAGACTCAATCAGTTTAGCAGAAGGCGAACTGAGTTTTACAGATATATTACGCAATCTAATCAACGGCAAACTAATAGAAAAGATATACAATTATCCTAGACTAACAGAATTAGACATACCAAGTCCTTACTTGACAGGTGTGTTTGAAAAGATTATAGCAGACAATCCAGGCGTACTTTGGAATGGCACATTAGAAACTAATCGTGGCTGTCCGTTTGCTTGTACATTCTGTGACTGGGGCGGACTAACTTACAGCAAACTTAAAAAGTTTCCAGAAGAAAAAGTGCTACAAGAACTTCATTGGATGGCTCATAATAAAATGGACTATGTAACAATAGCAGACGCGAACTTTGGTGTGTTCACAGATCGCGATATGAAGTTTACAGAAGAACTTGTAGCATTACAAAAAGAGTTTGGCTATCCGCAAGTAGTAGATGCTACATGGTATAAGAATAGTTCGGAAGAGATAATGGAAATTGTTAAGAAGTTTATTAGTAGTGGCTTCAACAGAGGACTAACTCTAAGTGTACAAAGTATGGATATGGATGTATTGGAAGAAATCAAAAGACGTAACATGGAGTTTAGTAATCTAAAACATATATTTGATATTTGCAATAGAGAACAGATACCTAGTTACACAGAACTCATACTAGGCTTGCCCAAAGAAACATTTGAAAGTTGGAGTAAAGGTTTGTGTGATGTAATTGAAATGGGACAACACAATGCTATTGAAAGTTGGTTAGCACAATTACTAGAGAACGCACACCTTAACACACCTGGGCAAAGGGAAGAGCACGAAATAGATACAATAGTTGTGAAAGATTATATATCAGGCTTTGAGGAAGAAGATGGCATCAGTGAAAGTGTTACGTTAGTCCGCGGAACTAAGGACATGCCGATGCCTAAGTTTATAGATAGTTGGATGTATGCTTGGATGATTAATAATTTTCACAACTACGGCTGGACACAGATTATCAGTAGGTTCTTACGCAAATATAAAGATATGAGTTACTTAGAGTTTTATAACAGACTGTGGATACTTATACAAGAAGACGACGGTTATGTAAAACAGTTGTTTGACACAGCAAAGGCACAACTCACAGAATACTTAGAGACAGGTATTGCTGATGGCTTTAGCGGCCATACACTTATGTGGTCAGCACAAAGCGACTTTCACAAGGAACCATTAAAGATACTAGAGTTTGTTGACAAAGCATGTAGTAAAGAATGGTTAGACATACCTGAAAAATATTATTCGCCACTAATGAAGTTTCAGACTTTCTTTGTAAGCCATTATCAATTTGAATACCCAATGAATCTAAACTTTGAATATAACTTTTTAGATTACATCAACAACGATGTAGAATTAGAAAAAGACAAAACTGAATACACACTAAATTTAATTATGCCTTGCGACAGCGAAGAAGAATACTTAGACAGAATGTATTACAAAAGAAGACAGGGTTGGGGCAAAGTTCTTTTTTCGACTTAAAACACCATAAAACTTAACTGATGTGTTAATTAATGATAAATAATCGTTGGAAGATGATTGGTCTCTTCCACAACAGGACGGTTGATGGATTGTCGGTTGTAGTGGTATGTATTCACTGTAGGTCTCATTACGAAGATACAACAAAACGAAATCCCAAAAGTTTAGGAACTTTAACCCCTGAGCATGGTTCGTAAGAACATGTGAAGTACTAGTGCTAATTGTAATTTAGACTAGGAGAATATAATGACAACAGATACAATTAAGAGTTTTGTTTCTGAAACCTTTACAAATTTACCCACATCCTTTGAAGACTTCAAAGAGAAGTATTGTCCAGACGGACAGACGTGCAATGATATTTTCACGTTTGGAGGCTTAGCCTTTATGGTCTGGTTCATGTACCTCGCTATGGAACCTATCTTAAGATTCTAAAGTAAATACTCTTGCCCAGAGCAAAGGTTTATTAACAGAAACACCAAGGCCTCACTTCTGTGGGGCCTTTCTTTATATAAACAGAATGCCTATAATAAATCCTATGTTGAGTCCTATAGAACAGACCAACAACATATCTTTCTTAAAAGAATACGGAACTAATTCAGTTACCATTTAAATTACTCCTACAGTAATATTCTTATTTATCGATAAATACTAGCATAATTAGGTAGGAGTAATTATGACAGTAGAAAACAAACTTATTAGTGATAATCTGGAAGAGATTTCACAAGCCAAAGTAATGGCACGTTTGGCAGGACGCAGTTACCTAGACCCCGATGACCCTGAAAGAAAAAAGAAAAGACCTCCTGGATTTGGTAAAAAGAATCCAGTGTTCGTATCTGTAGAGAATGCTCAAGCATGGGTATACTATGGAGCAGGTAAAATAGTTGTAGCATGTAGAGGGACAGAGCCAACTCAGTTCGCTGATGTTCTAGCAGACTTAAAGACTATTCCTGTAAGACACGATAGAAATGGTATGGTTCATTCAGGATTTTGGGAAGAGGCTAACAAAGTCTACCCAGGCATTCTAGAGGCAGTAAAGGCCGGTAGAAAGAAAGACGAAAAAGTATATGTATGTGGGCACAGTTTAGGCGGTGCTATGGCAGTTTTAGTAGCAGAAATGTTATGCCACGACAAGATACCTGTTGAAGAACTTAAAACTTTTGGACAGCCAAGAGTAGGAACTAGAAAGTTTAGAAGACATTTGGAAGGTTGTAAAATAGGTTCATACCACAGATATGTAAATAATAACGACATTGTACCTAGAGTACCACCAGCATTGTTCGGATTTGTACATGGCGGCAAACTAATGTACATTAATAGTTATGGTAATATTAGAAACTCAACTATATGGCAAAGAATCAAAGACGGTTGGAGAGGCTTTTGGGCCGCATGTAAACAGTACAAATTCTTTGATTTTGTTGCAGATCACGGTATGCCACACTATATTCAGCATGTAGATAACCTAGATGAAGAGACTCCGCAAGGTAAGTAGATAAATACTATTACAAATAGGAGATCACAATGGATAAACTTAAAGATTGGATATTTGACAGAACACAAGAGAGAACTAGTTGGGACGGTGCAGTCCTAATAGGTGGTGGTATTGTAATGATATTAATACCAACAAGTTTAATAGGTTGGGGCATGATTGCATATGGTGCCTGGACTGTTTATAAAGAGGAATAATAATGAGTCACTATACATTAGCAACGCCATTAGATACATGGCAAAAAATTAGAGATGACATGACTGCAAAAGGTGTAGATCCTGATGTTGCATTGGCAAACGCAAAAGAAACGCCAGCCGCAACTGGAAATACTCCTGTTGATGAAACAGAATATAAATGTATTTTTTGCAGAGACGTTAGTGGAACTATTACACAGTACTTTGAGCATATTGAAAACGAAACATTGCACAAAGCAACTGGGTACAATGCAAGTACACTAGCAGATTCAGATCTAACTAGAGAAGAAATAGAAACCTTAGACGCAACATACTAAGATGAACTATAAAGAAGTCATAGAAGCCTTACACAGAAAAAGGCTAGACGCAGAAGCCGGTGGCGGCGGAGGCGGTGCTGGAGCAGGCGGTGGAGCCGCAGGTGGCTCTGGTGGTGCATCTGCTGGTGGTAGTGCAACAGGTTCAAGTGGAGACGGTGGGTCTGCAGACGGAGGTAGCACTGGCGACAGTGGCACAACTTCATCCGCTGACTCCACTTCTTCATCAGAACCAACTTCACAACGAGGCGGTTACTTTGTAGGCTATGGCGGTTACTGGGGTTCTTCCAGTAAGAAAAAGAAAAAGAAAAAGAAAGCAAAAGTAGGTACAGTTAAAGACGGTATCTATGAAGGCGATGTAATTGATGCACAGGATAAGTTTAAGCAAAAGCAAACAAAAGGCAATAGATTTGCTGTACATATATACCAAACAGATCATACAGGTAGATCAGATTGGATCAGTGGAAATAAATACAGAACTCAATATGAGGTAAACAGACATGTTCAGTTTCAATTAAATCAAGGTGTTAAGCCTGAGCATATCAAAGTAGAATTTAACGGTAAGTTTATTAATATGCCTGAGTTTGGTATCACAGAGAATATTAATAATCTACAAGAAGAGCCAAATGTTGAAGCACTTGAAGATAAACTTTACAAGTTAGAAGGTGCTTTAGGTATGGCAAGAGATACAACAAGAACTATCAAGTATGTAGATACACACATTGAAATTTTATCTAAGTTGGCCGGCATAGCAGAAGATGTAGGTTTAGAGTTAGACAAATATGATGAAAGCAAAGTATTAGAAATGAAAAATGCACTTGAATCTGCTATATATCAATTAGAAGAACCATTCGAAGACGCAATCCGCGACATTAAAAACAAAATAGACGAACTAGAATACGAGGACGATTAATGTTCTTATCGAATGAGGAATTCAAGGTAATTCGTCCTGAGTTTAGCACTCGTAATTTAAATAGAGTACAAGATCAAATATTTACATCAGAAGAATGTGATTTGATGTTTAACGAATTTCCCAACGAACCTTTACATACATCTACTGTATTAAAAACTAACAAAGTACACGAAGGTGTATATTATGATCCTAACATTAGTAAACGCACAGAAGCAATAGTAGATATTAATAAAACACTTTCAACTAATATGACAGCCAAAGAACTACTTAACAGTAAACTAAGTCATTGGGTAAATGGCGAATACGACCAATGGTCCAAAGTCATTAAATATGTCAAAGGTGATTACTTAAAAAATCACATAGACTCAGGTGACACAGAAGTATTAAAAAAACGTGAGTGGACATTGATTGTACAACTATCAGATGAATCAGAATACACTGGCGGAGACTTCAAAGTTGGTGACTGGGTTATGCCTAAGACAAAAGGATTTGTATGCCTTTTCAATGGAGGTCATGTACCACACGAAGTTACAGAAATCACATCAGGTGAACGCAAGTCATTTATATCTTGGTTAGGTAAAAAAGACTTGACTTTTCTATAAAAATTCCATATAATATTACTTTACTGGAGTAATCTTATGGCTACACATGCAATGATAGATATCGAAACACTTGGCACTGAGCCTGATAGTGTTGTACTATCTGTTGGTGCAGTAAAGTTTGATCCTTATAAACTAACAGACCCACATGCAAAAACACTTTGGCGTCCTAGTGCTGACGAACAAATGAATGCTGATCGTAGTGTGCTAGAAGACACACTCAAATGGTGGGCAGGACAGCCGCAACATATTCAAGACGAAGCATTCAGTGAAGAAGGAAGGATACCACTTAATCAATTCTTTAAAGAACTAAACAAGTATCTTGTTGGGTGCGATAAAGTATGGTGCCAAGGTCCACAATTTGATATGGTAATACTAGAAAATTTGTACAAGCAGTTTGACCATCACATGAATTGGGCCTTCTGGCAAGTAATGGATTGTAGAACAATATTTAACATGATGCCTGTAGATCCTCGTAAAGCCATACAACAAAATTTACATAGTGCAGACGAAGATGCCTACTACCAAGCAGTATGTGTACAAGGTGTTTATAAGCATTGGTCTATTGAGGGAAGATGATATTTAGTTTTATGACTGCTCAGCAAAATACTATGTCTCCCGGTACATTATATAAAGGTGAGGCAGGTGGAGTATCTTTGTATTTAGATATTGGTTGGACAAAAACTGATAATGGATACTTCAAAGGTTTTGATTTTGGTAGTAAGAAAGGTAACTATACACAAATAGAAAAAACACACACAGGTTGGAGTATTTCATTTGATGATTATAGAACGCAAGGCATTACGTCTAATAGTTTGTCATTGTTAAGCAACCACCCTGTGCATAGAAATACAGATAACTTGCAAATTGACACTGACTTTTTAATTGATAACAGTGAATTAAAACATATACAATATCCAAAAGAACCAATAGACTTTGAGCAAAACTTATCGCTAGAAGAAGTGTCATCGACTATATCAGACTTAATTAAAACATATTTAGAAAATGTATTAGAGATATCTAAGAAACCGTTAATAGTTTATTTTAGTGGCGGATTGGATACTGGTGCTATTGTTTCTGTTATCAATAAGTACAACTTGCCAATTGAAGTTAAAACAGATACAGTTGGTAAAGTTATTTTAAATAACAGCGATACACGTTCTCCAAACTTCTCGTACTTTGCTACAAGCAAAGCAAAACAGTTTCCTAGTTTTTCTTACAACCAAGTTCCTATAGAAGAACAGAATGTATTAGTGAGTGGACACTATGGTGGTATTGAAATGTTACGTTTCCCACAACACGTGAAGTCAATTTTTAAACATTACAACCTAGATTACAACAGCGAATTACAAAAGTGTAAAGGTTCTTACTTGTATAATTTTTTGCAATGTGCAGATCATAATTGCGATACAACTTATCCTGCTAGTAACTTTGATACTTTATCAGAAACAAAAAATTGGATTATAGATATAATCAAATATAATATGGAAATACAAAGTATAGAAAATTGCGAATATGTTTTTCCATGGAGACAATTAGAGATACCAAAACTGATGTTAAACTTGAACTTTGAAACATTTAAGGAACATGTATTTCACAGTACGGTACACAAAAAAATCATTGAAATGAATGATAAGAAGATAATTAATTTTATACCTAAAGAAAAAGAAAAGGAGA
>Ga0181402_1000534_pt1 | contig 14241 bp, 16 predicted proteins | sample 25SPOviralmetaG_FD_130131 | JGI IMG/M metagenome (GOLD analysis project Ga0181402, IMG submission 130131) | Marine viral communities from the oligotrophic San Pedro Time Series (SPOT) site, San Pedro Channel, CA, USA - 25 SPOT_SRF_2011-08-17 | ecosystem: Environmental > Aquatic > Marine > Strait...
AAAACCTGGCAATAAAATAGTTGCTATGGACTTGACAACAGCAGAAGTATACTGTGCTGCAGTATTGGCTGACGACAAAGCTCTTATGAAAGTTTTTCAAGACGGGGGTAATTTCCATAGTAATATTGCTAAGTTAGTATTTAACCTACCATGTGAAGTGGACCAAGTCGCTGAATTTTATTCTACAGAAAGGCAAATGGCAAAAGCGGTTACCTTTGGAATAATGTACGGTGCAGGTCCGAAAAAGATTAGTGAGCAAGTTTCTAAAGATAGCGGCACTTACTTTAGCACAAGTCAAGCTAAAGAAGTTATCGAAGACTACTTTAAACAGTTTCATAAACTGAAGAAGTGGTTAGATGATTCTAAAACGCTTATCGAGAAGCAAGCATATCTCTACTCTTTCTTTGGGAGAAAAAGACGATTGCCAAACGTAAAGTCAGCTGATAAGGCTATTGCAGCCCATGAAGTTCGCTCTGGCATCAACGCTCTCGTGCAATCTGTGGCTTCTGATGTAAATTTACTCGGAGCCATAGACGCACACCGTGAGGTAGAGGCAAAGAAACTACCTGTAAAAATGTTCGCTCTAGTACATGACTCTATACTTGCAGAAGTAAAAGAAGAAGCAATCGACGAGTATTGTGAACTTCTTCAGAGGAATATACAAAAGGATAGAGGATTATCTATTCCTGGCACAGCGATAGGTTGTGATTTTGACATTGGAGAGGATTACTCCTTTGGAAAATTTGCAAAAGCATATGAGTAATGAATTTTCAAACACTACATCTAATACAATTTCCAGTGTATGTATTACACAATGACGAAGTAGAAAAACGAGATGGTCTTCTATTCTGTGATACACAGATAGTTGATGATAGGAATGTCCAAGGAGAAACTCTTGGAATACGAAGATTAAAGACTCCACATAAAAATTTATACCCTTTAAAGTATATGCTAGAAGATTTTCGCAGTATGATACAACATAGAGGAAATAATTATATAGATTCTAGTGGTAGATATTTTCAATATGAAAAAACAACTACTATAATGTTAGATTCTATACAAATTGAGAAAATAGAACAAAAGGGAACTGCTAGTCTTATTTGGCTACGTAAGGTTCCCTTTCCTTTTACTGTAAAAAGGCCACCAGAAAAAGAAATGAAATACGCACAAGTTCTTATGGTAAATAAAAAACCTAGTGTGTTGTGGTCTTATGCAGAAAAGAAACAAAAACGAACTTGGAGAAAAGTATAATGCTATATATTATAGATAATTTTTTAGAGGAAGGCTGGAGCGACTCCTTAGACATAGATATTAGTGAAAAAGTAGAATGTGAATGGGATATGATTCGTGGAGAGCCAAAAGTAAATGATTTATTTGTAGCGAAAGTATTAGAAACTGCAAATAAGTATTATAATATAGAAGATCTTGGATGGTATGAGATATGGTCTCATAAAAATTCAAGACCACTAGAGTGGCACTACGATAAGCATGAGAACCTTTATGCAAAAACAGGGGAATTAGTGTTTCCATTGTGTTCTTGCGTATACTATCCTACTTTATACAAGGACTTAAAAGGAGGCGAGTTGTTACTAGAAACAAGTTCGTTATATAGGCACGATAGAATTCAACCTATAGCTAACCGTCTAGTATTATTCTCTCCTGGGGTGCATCATGCTGTAAATGCTTTTCGTGGAAAAAGGACTAGTATTAATATTAATCCGTGGCCGTATTGGAGGAGCTTAAGTGAAGGCAGTATTATCGAATAGAATATTCATGGAAGTAGATAATACTTTGCAGTCAAAAATTGACGAGGAGCTTACATATGCAATACCGGCAAGGAATCCGCTCGATCCACCTTTCATAATAAAGAATATGGGAGTAGTTCGTAGTGGGTTAGTCACATTACCAATCGGAAGAACGGACTTGATACCAGAAGACTACGAGATAGTCGATAAACGTGTTTATTCAAAGATTGACGAGTTAGACTTTGCGTTTGACTTACGTCCATCACAACAATCGGTCTATGACGAACTCGAAGACAGTTGTATAATCAACGCTTGGGTCAGTTGGGGAAAGACTTTTACAGCTTTAGCTATAGCTAATAAACTTAGACAGAAAACATTAGTAGTTACACATACATTAGCGTTACGAGCGCAGTGGGAAAAAGAAGTACAAAAAGTATTTGGAATTACACCTGGTATCATAGGCTCCGGCAGGTTTGAAACTGACGCACCTATTGTTATAGGAAATGTCCAAACACTATATCGTAGAGTAGACGAAATAAAAGAAGTTTTTGGGACAATTATTCTTGATGAAATGCATCACGTTAGTAGTCCCACTTTTACTCGATTAATTGATGCTAGTAAGGCAAGGTATAAGATAGGTTTAACTGGCACAATGGAAAGGAAGGATGGTAGACATGTTATCTTTAGAGATTACTTTAGCGATACTGTGTTCAAACCACCAAAAGAAAATTATCTAGTACCCGTAGTGAATATTCTAAAGTCAGGGATAAGATTCCCTGATGGACACAATATTCCGTGGGCTTCTAGAATTAATACTATTGCATATGATTGGGAATACCAAAATATGATTGGAGTATTAGCAGCAGGGTATGCCGCAAAAGGGCATAAAGTATTAGTAGTATCGGATAGAGTAGATTTCTTAAAACAAGTTAGCAGACTTGTAGGAGATAATTCTATTTGTGTTACTGGAGATGTTCCTCATGAAGAAAGACCTGCTATAATTAAACAAATTTTTGGAGAGGGAGTTGACATTCTTTTTGGAACACAAAGTATCTTCTCTGAAGGTATTTCCCTTGATTGTTTAAGTTGTATTATATTAGCAACTCCAATCAATAACGAACCACTACTAACACAATTAATTGGTAGGGTAATAAGAAAGAACGAAAATAAACCTCAACCTGTAGTCGTTGATATCCACTTAGTCGGTAAAACAGCTACACGACAAGCAAATGCGAGGATGGGGTACTACATGAAACAAGGTTATGAAGTTAAGACCATATAGCATGGAAAAATACTTCTTGACACAAGGTTAAATTTTTGATATAATGATATTCTATAATTGGAAAAAGATATTAAAAGAGAGCAACGGCAAAGTTGGTAATATACTGACTATCCTTGATATCTTAACATACAAAAAGCTTCCAGTAAATAGGAAGGACAGACGATTTCGCTTCTGGCAGAAAAGCTTTCATGGAGATAGTTTTTTGCTTCAGCCAGAGGCTTTGCTTGTCCAAAGAGCTAGGTACTCTGATTTAGAAATTGCGCAATACGCTGGTATTGCTTCCTTGCGCAATTACTTTGAGTATCAAAGCAGGAAAAATACCACACTAGACCTCATGCACTATACTGGTAATGAGGACATAATAAACCAAAATAGGTTACTTCGAATAGAAAATGAAAGGGTTCATTTCAAGTTTGAAGAAATCAAGAATCTTAAGGAGCTAAAATGGCATTAACATTTAATAAATTAAAGGGCGAAGCCCAAAAAGGAAAAATAGAGTCTTATACATATGTAGAAGGCGACAACGTAGTTAGGATGGTAGGAGATGTCTGTGCAAGATATGTCTACTGGATTAAAGGCGAGAACGATAAGAACATACCTTTCGAGTGTCTATCATTCGATAGAGAGAAAGAAGCATTTACCAACATAGAAAAAGACTGGGTAAGAGAATACTACCCAGAGCTTAAGTGTGGCTGGTCATATGCAATTCAATGCGTTCATGGTGGAAAAGTAAAAGTTCTAAATCTAAAGAAAAAACTATTAGAGCAGATCTTAGTAGCAGCAGAAGACTTAGGTGACCCTGCAGATCCTAAGACTGGTTGGGACGTCCACTTCAAAAGAGTTAAAACTGGACCAATGGCTTACAATGTTGAGTATCAATTACAAGCATTGAAGTGTAAACAAAGACCTCTTGACGAAAAAGAAATGGAACTCATTTCTGAACTTAAGTCAATGGATGAAGTCTTATCAAGACCTACACCTGACGCTCAAAAAGAGTTGTTAGATAGGATTAGAGCTGGTTCATCAAACTCAAACACAGATGAATCTATAGACGAGGAGTTTCAAGTATCATGATTGGTGTAGGAGAGAAGTTCCCTGCCTTCAGTTTGCAGGGAGTAGATAAGGATAATAACATTGATGTTGTGTCTGTTGATCATAGCTATCAACCACTTAAGCACGACTGGAGTGTGGTTTACTTTTATCCTAAGGATTTCACATTTATTTGCCCTACAGAAATATCGGCAATGGACAAGTTAGTTGCTGAAGCTAATGTTGTAGGTATCAGTGGTGACAATGAATTTTGTAAGTTAGCTTGGAAACAAGACAACGCACTCATTGGTAATATTCAACATACTTTAGCGGCAGACTGTGGTCTTGAACTAGGATATGACTTAGGGATAGTTGACGAGGCAGAAGGCGTGTTCTTTAGAGCTACCTACATCTTTGATGCAGATAGAACTATTCAACACGTCTCCGTCAATGCTCTTGATACGGGCAGAAATGCAGACGAAACATTACGAACTCTACAAGCGTTAAAAGCTGGTGGACTAACTGGGTGTGATTGGACACCTGGGGACGACTTCGTAGCATGAACCGTTATAAAAAATTAGTATTATTTATTGTAGATAGTTGGCGTTTAGTAATGGACGCCAAATATAACCCATTGAAATATATACCAGACCCAAGTTTACAAACTTACTTTATGTTAGTTTTGTTTACTATGTGGTCAGTATACTTTGGATTTGTTGCTTCTTACTATATGGGGTGGCTAGGGTACTCGACTATAACAAGTATTGTAGTTCATATAGCTGTTTTATTACCTTTAGCATTTACTAATGCAATCTTTTTAGATGCAGAAAGAGTGAACGCACCTTGGGTAGCAAAATGGAGAGAGGAACAAAAGGAAGATAAATGAAAATATTATTCACAGCAGACTGGCATATAAAGCTAGGACAGAAGAATGTGCCCGCAGCGTGGGCATGTTCTCGCTATGAATTATTCTATCAACAACTAAGTGAGATAGAAGAAAAAGGTGAGGTTGAGCTTCATATTGTTGGGGGAGATCTGTTTGACAGAACTCCTTCCATGGATGAGCTCACCCTTTATTTTGATTTTGTAAAAAATTGTTCTATTCCTACTATTATCTTTGATGGAAATCATGAAGCTACTAGAAAGAATAAAACATTTTTTACAAACTTAAAAAAAGTAACCAATCAATTAAACCCTTTAGTAGAAGTTATTGATGAAACTTATATAAAAGGTGAATGGGCAATTCTTCCCTATGCAGACTTGCATAAAAAGAATAGTATAGAATCTATACCAGAAGATATAAGATACTTGTTTACTCATGTTCGTGGCGAGATACCTCCTCATGTAACACCAGAAGTAGACTTAGAAAGATTCGATAGATTTGACATAGTTTTTGCAGGAGATTTACATGCTCACGAGAATACTCAACGAAATATTGTATACCCTGGCAGTCCTATGACAACTTCTTTTCATAGAAATGTGGTAAAAACTGGATATCTTATAATTGATACTGAAGCGGGCAATAGAGCCGATTGGTATTGTTGGGAGTGGAAATGGCATGAGTTTAATCTTCCTCAGCTTATTCGTAAGACAGTCACAAGTGCTGATGAAATGGTACAGACAGAGTGGCACCATACGATATATGAAGTAGAGGGCGATGTTTCAGACTTGAGCGGGGTCAAAAATTCTGACCTACTCGATAAGAAAGTTATTAAACGAAAAACAGAAGCCACTCTTATACTGGGAAAAGATATGACAATTGAAGAAGAGTTAGGAGAGTATCTTTCCTACATTCTTGAATTAGATGAGAATAAAGTTAAAAAAATTATAGGAGTATTCAGTGATAACGCTAGAGAAGCTAACGTGGAGTAATTGTTTTAGTTACGGCTCAAACAATGTAATAGATTTACAAGATAACACCCTTACACAACTTGTCGGCACGAATGGTGCTGGTAAGTCTTCTATACCTCTAATTTTAGAGGAAGTTCTCTTTAACAAAAATTCCAAAGGAATAAGAAAAGCCGACATATCTAATAGAATTGTCGACAATGGGTACGACATCACTCTTGCATTTAGAGTAGGAGAAGATCAGTATAATCTTGATGTAGTTCGTAGAGCTAATATAAAAGTAAAGTTGCTAAAAAATGGAGAGGATATTTCTAGCCATACAGCGACAAATACTTATAAAACAGTAGAAGAAATAATTGGAATTGATTTCAAAACATTTTCTCAAATTGTATACCAAAACACTAACGCAAGTTTACAGTTCTTAACTGCTACAGACACAAACCGTAAAAAGTTTTTGATTGATTTGTTACAGTTAAATAAATACGTTGCATACTTCGAAGTCTTTAGAGAAATATCTAGAGGTATTGGAGTTGATGTTTCACGAGTGCAAGGAAGAATTGCAACAATTGAAAAATGGTTAACAGACAATAAATTGGAGAATACTAGTCTACTATCGAAAGTGGATTTACCATTTTTTTCGGAAAAAGATGAAAAGAATTTACGTTCTTTACAAATAGAATTTGAAAATATCTCGGAAAAAATTAAAAAAATTAACCAAAACAATTTTTACATTGAGCAGCTGGAATCCATTGATATTAATAAAATTCGAAACATATTAGCAACAGTCGTTAAAACTGACACAGGAGATATGATCGAAAGTATTGGTGCTTGGAGTTCCGAACTCAAACATGAAGTGCGCATGAGAGACAAGTATGAATCTCTGCGCAACAGTGATAATATGGAATGTCCTACTTGTAACCAAAGTATAGATATTGACTTTGTAAACAATAGTTATAATGAGCATAAAGACAGGGCTGAGTTCTGCTCGACTGAAGTGCAAAAAATACAAGTAAAATTAGATGAGGCAGAAATTAATAATAATAAGCATCATCATGCAGAAGGAGAGTCAGATGAATGGGAAAATTTATACAGAAGTATTGACCAAAGTTTACCAAAAACCATTCCTGATTCAGACTTTTTACAGCAGTCTATTAAAGACTTAAAAGATAAGGTAAACTCACAAAAAGAAGAACTGCAAAAAGCTATTAACAGAAACAATGACGTAGAAAGATTTAACACCAGAATTGGTATTATAGTAGAACAAGAAAATCAGTTTCAAAGTCAATTAGTAGAGTTAATAGATAACTTGCAAAAAATTGAAGATAAGTTAAGTAGCGTAGAAATACTAAAGAAAGCTTTCAGTACAAATGGACTACTTGCTTATAAAATAGAGAATCTTGTAAAAGATTTAGAAGAATTAACAAACGAATACTTAGCTGAACTATCTGATGGCAGATTTAGCTTAGAGTTCGTAGTATTAAACGATAAATTAAATGTAAACATAGAAGACAATGGAAAGTCTGTAGATATATTATCTCTTAGTGCAGGGGAACTTGCCAGAGTAAATACAGCAACCTTACTGGCTATTCGTAAATTAATGAGTAGTATCTCCAAGTCTCAGATTAACATTTTATTTTTAGACGAAGTAACTAATGTCCTAGATGAATTAGGAAAAGAGAGACTCGTTGAAATTTTATTAAGAGAGGAAAATTTGAATACATACATAGTATCACATGGATGGACTCATCCATTACTAGGAAAGATTGAAGTAATTAAAGAAAACGAAATGAGTAGACTAGATGGTTAACTCAAGACAAAAAGGCAATAGAGGCGAGCAACAAGTTATGTCTATGTTAGGTAGACTAACCGAAGAAAAGTGGGCACAGACGCCCGGCTCAGGTAGTGGTAAAATTAAAGGTGACTTAAGAGTGCCTGATAAACATAATTTATTTTGTGTTGAAGTAAAGTTTTACAAAGATAGTGGCTTTAATTCTAAAATATATACTTCAAAAACTAATAATCTATATAAGTGGTGGAGTAAGTTGTGTAAACAGTCACAGCAAATGGAACAAGAACCGCTACTTATTTTTAGAGAAAATTATGGTAAGTTTTTCGCAGTAACAGTAAGGAAACCACAAAATACATTAAAATATATGCATATTGCCTGGCTAGGTGCCTATGTTTTATTAGCAGAACACTGGCTAGAAAATGAGGAGATAAAGTTTACAAATGGCGACTACACTTGCAAACCTTGGAGCCCCGGCTCCGATTGGGAACTTGCTGATAGTTGATGGATTGAACGTAGCGTTTAGGTGGAAACACCAAGGAGTCACTGACTTCAAGTATGACTACGTAAGAACCATTGAAAGTCTAGCAAAATCTTACAATGCTGGTACAATTATTATTTGTGCCGATGGCGGCAGTACATGGAGAAAAGAAATTTATCCTGAGTACAAAGCCAACAGAAAAGAACGATATGCAGAACAAACAGCTGCAGAAGCAAAAGAATTTGAAATGTTTATGGCAGAATTTGCTAACTCTTTGACTTTACTCAAAGAAAAGCATCCTGTCTTTCATTTTAAAGGAGTAGAGGCTGACGACATTGCAGCTTTTATAACACACAACATAGAGTTTGATGAGTGTTGGTTAATATCTTCGGATAAAGACTGGGACTTATTAATAACTGACAAAGTGTCTAGATTTAGTACAGTTACTAGAAAAGAAACAACAGTACACAATTGGGATGAACACTATGACTTTGAAATTGAAGATTATATCACTTTCAAATGTCTAACTGGCGATAAGGGGGACAATGTACCAGGAGTACCTGGAGTTGGCCCAAAACGCGCAGTACAATTAATGGAACAATACGGAACAGTCTTTGATATCTATGATGCATGTCCACTAGAAGGAAAGTATAAGTATATTCAGTCACTTAACGAAAACGCAGAACAACTTCTGATGAACGTAGAACTGATGGACTTAAATACTTATTCTGAGGATGCTATAGGAACAGACAATGGTAAAGTTATAATAAGAACTTTAGAAGGAATTTTACAATGATAGAAATTGATTATAGCAAAGACAAACTTTTAACAGAGTTTAGTCACAAAACACTAGAGGATAGATACCTAGTAGGGGATGAAAAGAGTCCTCAGGAAGCCTTTGCACGTGCTGCAGAAGCTTTTGCTGATGACGAAGCACATGCACAAAGATTATATGATTATGCAAGTAATCTATGGTTTATGTTTTCTACTCCTGTTCTCTCCAATGGAGGGACTAAGCGGGGTCTGCCTATCTCATGTTTTCTCAATTATGTAGAAGATAGTAGAGAAGGAATCACAGACCACTACACAGAAAATGCCTACCTTTCTTCCTTTGGAGGAGGAATAGGAGGAAGTTGGAGTACAGTTCGCTCACAAGGAACCAAAACATCTAAAGGATCAGAATCTACAGGTGTAATTCCATTTATGAAAGTGGTAGATGCAGAAATGCTTGCTTTCTCACAAGGAGTTACAAGACGAGGTAGCTATGCAGGTTATATGCATATTACTCATCCTGAGATAGAAGAATTTTTAGATATTCGTAAACCTACAGGCGGAGATGTTAACCGTAAGTGTACAAACTTACATCACGGAATTGTCATAAGTGATAAATTTATGGAAATTATACACCGTGCTACTAAAGAAGATGACTTTGATGATAGTTGGCAACTTATTGACCCACACAGCAAAGAAGTCAAAAAGACCGTAAGTGCTAGAGCGCTTTGGGTAAAATTATTGCAGAATCGAATGGAGACAGGAGAACCTTATCTCATGTTTGAAGACGCAGTAAATGCTGAGTTGCCACAATTTCAGAAAGATTTAGGTTTATATGTCAATCATAGTAATTTATGTTCTGAAATCACACTTGCAACTAACGACGAGAGAACAGCAGTTTGCTGTTTATCAAGTGTAAACTTAGAGTATTATGATAAGTGGAAAAAGGCTCCTGCTTTTATTCCTGACTTAATTCGTATGCTCGATAATGTGCTTACTTACTTTATAGATAATGCTCCAGACTCAATGGAAAAAGCAAAATTTAGTGCTATGAGAGAAAGAAGTATTGGACTAGGGGCTATGGGATTCCATGCCTACTTACAGAAAAATATGATTCCTTTTGAAAGCATTTTTGCAGCAGGTATGAACACAGAAATGTTTAAACATATAAAGTCTCAAGCACAAAAAACAACTGAACAGTTAGCAGTAGAAAGAGGCGCTTGTCCAGATGACAGTTCTTGCTCAGTAAGAAATGCTCATTTGCTAGCGATCGCCCCTAATGCTAGTTCTTCCATTATTTGTGGAAATACCAGCCCAAGTATAGAGCCATATAGAGCAAATGCGTTTACGCAAAAAACTAAGTCTGGCTCATTCTTGCAAAAGAATAAGTACTTAGATCAAGTTTTATCAAGAAAGATAGGACATGCCGCAGTATATGACAATACTTGGAAAAGCATAGTTACAAATAAAGGAAGTGTTCAGCACCTGGAAATACTAAGCCCAGAAGAAAAAGAAGTATTTAAGACTGCTGTAGAAATTAATCAATCATGGGTTATAGAACACGCTGCAGAAAGACAACAATATGTTTGTCAAGCTCAAAGCGTAAACTTATTTTTTCCCCCTGATGTTAACAAAGGTGAACTACACAACGTTCATATGCTAGCATGGGCAAAAAATATGAAAACTCTATACTATCTCAGAAGTGAAGCTATTTCAAGAGCAGATAATGTATCAAACGAAGTAAAAAGAGAGATAATCTTTGAGCAATCAGATTGTCTAAGTTGTGAGGGATAAATGAGCTTATTAAAAGAAAGAGAATTTTATAAACCTTTTAGCTACCCTTGGGCATTTGAAAACTATAAAAAACAGCAACAAATGCATTGGCTACCTGATGAGGTACCTCTCCAAGATGACATAAAAGACTATAAAGAAAAGTTAAGTGGAGAAGAAAGAAAGTTATTAGATAATATATTTAAGTTCTTCACTCAAGCAGATGTAGATGTATGTGGTGGTTATGCCCATCATTATTTACCTACATTTAAACAACCAGAAATTAGAATGATGTTAGTTAGCTATGCTGCTATGGAAGCAGTGCATCAAGAAGCTTACTCTTTACTCCTAGAAACTCTAGGAAAGGAAGAAGGCATGTATCAAGAATTTATGGATATTAACGCTATGATGGAAAAGCATGAGTATTTACAAGACTTTAATATGAATACTCCTTTTGACATGGCAAAAACAATGGCGGTGTATAGTGCATTTACAGAAGGAGTACAACTATTTAGTAGTTTTGCTATACTTCTTAACTATCCCCGACATAATCTAATGAAAGGTATGGGACAGATTGTCACATGGTCAATAAGAGACGAATCTCTTCATGTTGAAGGACTATCCCAGCTTTTCAGAACTTTTATCAGTGAAAATCCAGAACTCTGGACTGATAAATTAAAGTATGAAATTTACTGCGCGGCTGAAAAAGTTGTAGAACTAGAAGATGCTTTCATTGACATTTGTTTCAATAAAGTAGCTGTTCCTGACTTGACAGCAAAAGAAGTAAAAGAGTATATACGTTACATTGCAGATCGAAGGCTGTTAGGTATTGGTATGAAGAAAATATTTCATAGTACTGATAATCCTCTCCCATGGATAGATATGCAAGTAAATGCAGTTGAGCATACCAACTTTTTTGAAAACCGTGCTACTGAGTATGCTAAGGCTAGTACACAAGGAAATTGGCAAGATATTTTTAAATAAGGAGAAAATTATGTCGACAGAAAATAATCCACAAGTAGAACAACAGCAAGAGCCTGTTTTAGTACTTGACGATAAAAAATACGTGATTTCTGAATTGAGTGACGAAGCAAAATATTATGTTGCTTGTTTGAATAGTTTAAGTGGAAAAAGACAAAACTTCCAAATGGAACTAGATCAAATTACTGTTGCTACAGAAGGGTTTACAAACAAACTGAAAGAAGTTCTTGAGAATCCACCAGAAGACGCAGAAGTCGAAGCCGTAGAGGCTGAGTAATAAAAAGGGGCTTTATGCCCCTTTTTTTATTTCATATTCATAACTCTGTCAATTGGTATAGTATTCCAACTTGTCTTACTTTTCCAATTACTTAGAGTATGTTGTCCATCAAATGTAGCTTCCCAAAACACTAACTCATTGTTTGTGTCTGAAGCTGTAAATTGTGTTAAATCTTTTAGATCCCCCTCAAATAATGTCCCATTAATTGTTACCTTGCTTTCATCTACTTGTCTTTGAGGTAAAAGTCCTGGTAATATTTCACTCATTGGGCAAGCTGCAAAAAACTCTACTAAGTCTGCATCATCTATTTCAGCATATCTATTTGCGCCTGATATATCTGTATTATTGCTTATATCGTATGTTCCATATTGCATTTTTAATTTATTTGGAAATGTTTTATCTTCCAAATTTTGAGCTTTAAGATTAGTATATAAACCTAAGATATCTTCCATGTAAACATTTGAACCAAAGTTCTCGTGTAAGTATATATCAGCAGCCTGTAATGTGGCTGTAGTGACATCTTCTTCTACAATAGTTACTCTGGCTTCGTCTTTAAAAAGAGTTTTAAGCCAATTGATAATTCTTACGTTATTTTCATACGCATAGACATGAGTTGCCCCATGTTTAACACAGAGCCAAGCCATAATTCCTGAACCTGCTCCAAGCTCAACCACTGTTTTACCTGAAACATTTGCTTTGATCCATTCTAAATATGCTTCTGTTCTTTCTTTATCGATTGCATAATCGAATACTCTATTTACTATTAAATTTTTCATACGGTTTCATTCCATGGTAGATGTGCTTCTACCCATTCATTAACTTTATATTGAGTCGCAGCTTCATCTATGAGTGTATCATCTTCTGAATCTAATACTGCATGTATTTGTGTAATTAGACCGGAGTGCTCAAACTCAGCCCATTTTAATGTGCTGTTTGGACTATCCGAGTCTTCTACTATTATGTATGTTATATTTGCCATTACGATATTGTCCAAGTTGTTCTAGTTGTAGTTGTTGTATTTGCACTACCACTACCTGCTCCTCCAGAGAATATTAAACTTTCTCTAGTTCCTGAAGAACCTGAGCCCGAGTCATAAGCCGATAGCGAAGACGTAGACCCATATTGTGGTTCAATCCAACGCCATAATCTTGTGCCGCCATCTGCAGTATAATAATTATAATTGTCAGCAGCGGCTCTAGTAAGTGTTAATGATGTCATACCACTTCGTGATGCCACAAAATTTGTAAATCCAGCGTTACTATTACTACCAGTTTGTCCTACAATTAAAATAACCCATGCCGATGCGCCGGAAGGCCCCGCAGTACCATGTAATATTGCACGTAATGTTCCAAATGAACTACCTATTCCAAAAGTAGACATATTAGGACTGCCTATAATACTTCCCTGAGCAGAATCATTCATTATAGAAGTACTTATAGTTGCATAACTAGTTTGAACTGTTTCTAAATAACTATGGCCAAACCCATGAGTAAAATGTTCATAGTTACCGCCACGGGGTCCAGAAACAAATTGGTACTTAGCAGCGTGCTGTACTTCGACAGCAGTTAGAGTATTTGCAACATAAGAAGCCCCATAAAAATCTGAAAATGCTATTGCTCCTGAAGTAGGGATGCCTGACGTGCCTGCTCCTGTATTTACATAGCCCGATGCTGCTCCTTTATAGTAATCTGACATTTTAACATTAGAACTATCATTACCACCGAATTCTTCTGCAATACCATTATTCAGGGTAGCTGTAGTAGTGCCTCCTATAACTTTTAAAGTATAACTACTACTACTTGGTGTACCTAAATTTCCTACATTAGTATACATTGTTCCGGAGGAGCCCTTCCAATACCACCATGAGTCACCGTTTTCTGATGAGTCATAAGATAAATCACTTCTATTGATTGTTACTGTTGTACCACCACTAGTAGTAACCTCTATTTTAGACCAAGCGGCTGTATCTGTGTTTGTTATTCCTGTTCCATTTAGTGCAAAAACAAATAATCTTACATTATTTGGTGACGCATCTGGCAGACCCCAAAATACACCCCCGATTGATCTGGAAGTGCCGTCTGCAGCTAGATATCCAGTTGCTCCTAAAGATCCAATGTTTGATTGTGAGGAATAACCCCAATTTCCAAAACCAGGGCCGTTATAAAGTTGAAAAGCGGTATGAATATAACTTGAACTAAACATATTACTAACAAAACCGTAAGCATCTCCCTGCCAAACAGTTACTACTGAAAATTGTCCGTCACCTACTTC